>Ga0154020_10001938_pt1 | contig 25294 bp, 22 predicted proteins | sample Klosneuvirus_201_FD_109709 | JGI IMG/M metagenome (GOLD analysis project Ga0154020, IMG submission 109709) | Active sludge microbial communities from wastewater, Klosterneuburg, Austria - Klosneuvirus_20160825_MG | ecosystem: Engineered > WWTP > Aerobic digester > Activated sludge | place...
GGCCGCCGCGCGCAACCGCGCCGCCTGCGCCCTCGAGAACCGCAAGTGCCCCGAGGTCAACTGCGCGTCGCCGCCCGAGTGCCGGACCACGCCGGTGGCGCGCTGCCGCGCCGGCCGCTGCGCGGTCGACATCGCGCTCGATGGCAGCTGCGCGGGCTGGAGCTGCCCGGCCCGCTGTGGCGCGCAGCCGCTGACGCCGCCCGACGACTCCACCCAGTGCGCCATCCGCTACGAGTGGGGCTGGGCCGCCTGCTGCTGCGAAGGCCGCGGCGACGCCGGCGCAGGCGCCGGCGCCTGCGCGGACCTGGTGTCCCAGGCCTGCAACGCCTGGACGGCCGGCTGCAAGGTGCCGCCCGAGCACCTGGCTCCCGGCGGTCCGCTGCCGGTGTGCGCGAGCCCGTAGCGGTGCGCGCACCACGTCACGGGAACAGCTTGCGCAGCCGCGTCAGCTCCGTGACCACCGGTAGGGCGGGGTCCGGGATGGGGCCGAACAGCAGCGCGACGAACCCTGGGTCGGCGACCAGGCGCAGGAGCTCGCCCCCGCTGGCCTGCTGCCGGCCGGTCCGCGACAGCCAACACGAGGGCTGGGTGGTCGGGTATGCTCCGGGAGCTGGGGGGGTTCTCTTTGTGGAGGTGGTGATGAAGAAGTGGATTCTGGGAGCGCTCTTTCTGATGGTGCCAGCTTGCAGCACCCCGCCAGAGCCTGGGCCGGATGGTGATCCGGTGTCACTGCTGACCATCGTCGAGCTTCACCCCGACGGCAACCATGTCGTCACCGAGGCGCCGCTCGGGGGCGATGGCCCCGGCAGCCAGACGCAGGCGATCATGACCACGACCTGCACGAACTCAGTCCTGCGGATTTCGTACCTCTCGAACTACGGCGGCAGCCAGATCTGTTTTGTCGGTGCCGGAACGGCGAACCTCGGGCAGTTCTGCCGGCTCAAGGTGGGCCCCACCTGTTACGCCAACTGGGCGCAGTCTGTCGGCAGCTACCGGACCGGCTCGTCGATCCCGATCGGCTACTTCACCTGCCAGTTCGGCGGCGACGCCGGCACGAACTTGTTCGGAGCCAACAACAACGTGCCCGTCACGGACTGGTGTCCCCAGCACGCCATCCAGGTGAGCATCGGGGGAACCTAGACCATCGGGCTCGCCCGAGCCGGTCGTAGCCCAGCCACGCAACGCGGCCACTGGTGCTAGCATCACACGCCAGGTCGCCCCCATGCCCCTGCTGCCACTCTGGCTCTGGATCCTCCTCGCCATCCCGGTCGGGTTCCTGCTGCTCTACTTCATCCTGGTCGCCGTCACCGCGCGGCGCTCGTCGGCGGGGATCGTGACCTCACGCGTGGGGCGCACCGTGCGGCTGTGGGGCGACGGCGTGCGCATGATCCTGCGCTATCTGTCGCGCCATCTGCGTCGCCTTTTCACCTCCAAGGCCAAGCGCGCCGCGCTCGACCAGCGCTACCACGAGGCCACCGCCAAGGCCGCGCTGGAGACCATGGGCAACATGAAGGGCGCCCTGATGAAGCTCGGCCAGATCGTCTCGTTCATGGACGAGTCGCTGCCCGAGGCCTACCAGGAGCAGCTGAGGAAGCTGCAGACCCAGGCGCCGCCGATGGACTACGAGACCGTGGTCCACGTCATCAAGGACGAGCTCGGCAAGGAGCCCGAGCTCCTGTTCCTGCGCTTCGACGAGAAGCCGCTGGCCTCGGCCTCCATCGGCCAGGTCCACCGCGCCACCCTGCACGACGGCACCGAGGTCGCGGTCAAGATCCAGTACCCCGGCGTCGACCGCGCCATCGCCGCCGACCTCGACAACTATGGCCTGCTGATGAGCATCGCCGGCGCGGTCACGCCCACGCTCGACGCCCGCCCCATCGTCGACGAGCTGCGCGCCCGCCTGCTCGAGGAGCTCGACTACACCATCGAGGCCAAGAACCAGCAGCGCTTCATCGAGCTGTTCGCCGGCCACCCCGACATCGTGGTGCCGCGCGTCTTCCCCAAGCTGTCCTCGAAGCGCGTGCTGACCAGCGAGTTCATCACCGGCATGGGCTTCTACGACTTCGTCGCCAAGGCCACGCCCGAGGTGCGCCGCAAGTCCGTGCTGACCATCCGCGAGTTCGTGTTCGATTCGATCTGGTTCCACAACCTGTTCAACGGTGATCCCCACCCGGGCAACTACCTGTTCATGCCCGACGGCCGCGTCGCCTTCCTCGACTTCGGCTGCGTCAAGCACTTCGATCCGCAGTTCATCGCCGACTTCCAGGTCCTCAACCGCGCCTACCTGACCGGCGATCGCGACGGCTACTTCAAGAAGGCGTGCGACATGAAGTTCGTCAAGGCCGGCCACGAGCACAAGGTCGACCGCGACTGGCTGTGGGACTACGCGCGCTGGTTCTACCTGCCCATCCTGGACGACGCCGAGTTCGAGTTCACCCCGGCCTACTGCAAGCAGGCGCTGTCGGTGATCTTCGGCGAGAACATGCGCCTGCTCAACATGCCGCCCGAGTACGTCATGCTGAACCGCATCACCTTCGGCCTGAACTCGATCATGTCGCGTCTGGGCGCCAAGGAGAACTGGCGCAAGCTCTCGATGCAGTACTACTTCCCCAAGGATCACCCGATCATGCTGGCTTACGCCGCCACTGCGACGCCTGCCACAGGCCGGACCACCGGACCCGTGGTATGAAAATGGGGTGCGTCGCGCGGTCCTGACGGCAGCCCTCCTCGGCCTCATCCTCACGGCCGCCGCCCCGTCCGCCCTCGCTGCGCCGCACGTCGATCTGGTCACCTTCGGCCCCGGCGATCTCATCTTCACGCGCTTTGGCCACGGCGCGCTGTGCGTGGCGCCCTCGGACGACGCGACCGACGACGAGATCACTTGCTACAACTACGGCGTCACCAACTTCCACCAGCCCAACCTGGTGATGAAGTTCCTGCGCGGCGGCGTCAAGTTCTGGGTCGACACCGACTCCATGACCGAGACGCTCGACCACTACAACCTGCAGGACCGGACGATCTACCGCCAGCGCCTGCTGCTGAGCGACGCCGCCACCGCGCAGATCATCGCGCGCCTCGAGCACGACATCCGCCCCGAGAACCGCGAGTACCTGTACGACCACTTCCGCGACAACTGCACCACGCGGCTGCGCGACATCATGGATGACGCCCTCGGCGGCGCGCTGCACCAGGCCGTCGCCGGTCGCAGCTTCCACCAGACCTACCGCGAGATCACCTACGACGGCGTCAGCGACATGGTCGGCCTGCTGGTCGCCGGCGACTTCCTGATGGGCGGCGTGTCGGACCGCTACCCGACCCTGTGGGAGGCGCTGTTCCTGCCCCAGGTCATGCGCGCCGAGCTCAGCGATCTGCGCCTCGGCGGCCAGCCCGTGGTCGGCCCCACCGAGATCCTGGCCACCCGCGTCGGCCCCGAGCCATCACCGGGCAGCCCCGCCGCCGGCCACGCCACCCTGTTCATGATCGCGGGCCTGCTGGCGCCGTTGATGTTCTTGGCCTGCCGTCGCCACGGCCGGGCACGGCGCATCGCGCTCGGCGTCGCCGGCGGTCTGCTCGGCCTGCTCGCGGTCGCCATCGACGTCATCGTGGGCATCGCGGTGACCAAGGAGCTGGCCGCCAACCTGCTCATCCTGGTTCTCTTGCCGACCGACCTCATGCTGCCGGTGCTGGTCATCCTGGCCCGCGACCCCGCCGGCCGCGCCGCCCGCGCGCTGCGCAGCTACCTCACGGTGCGCGCCGCCTTCCTCACCCTGGTCATGGTCGCCACCCTGGTGGGGCTGCTGCACCAGCAGATGGCCACCGTGGTCGCGCTGGTGGTCGCCATGCTGGTGGTGCCGCTGGTGTCGATCACGCTGGAGCCGGCGCCAGCGCGCGCCCCGGTAGGCACCCCCGCGCAAGCCACCAGCGTCCCTCAGGAGTGAGCACGAGGTCAGGTCCCGTTGCCCATCAGGGTTGCCGAGACCATGCCGCCGGGGAAGGTGTTGGTCGAACTGAGTGTGGCGGTGCGCGGCCCGAGGGCTCCCGAGTAGAACCAGATCGAGCGGTTGCAGCTCGCCCCCGCCGCCAGCACCGTGGGGGCCCCTGTGAAGGCGCAAGTCCCCCCGCCGTAGGTGAAGTCTGCGGCCTGCGGCCCACTGATCATGATGGTGAACTGGCCCGAGGTACCGTTGCCCGTGTTGGTGATGGTGAAGAGGTGCGTCTTCGCCGTGCTGCCATGCTGGTTGCCGAAGTCCCACGACGTCTCCGAGATCGTCAGGATGGCCAGCGTGCCGAGCCCGCTCAGGCCGGCCCCGACGCTGACGCTGCCGTCGGTGACGGTCAGCGTGCCCGTCTTCATGCCACTGCTGGTGGGCGCGAAGCGCGCCGACACGGTGCAGGTCTCAGCCGCCGCGAGCGGGATGCCCGCACAGTTGTTGGTCGCGATGGTGAACTGCCCCGTGATGCTCGCGCTCAGCGTCTGGGTGGTCACCCCGCCTGTGTTGGTGATGGTGAACGTCGTGGCACCTGTGGTGGCGTTGACATCCCAGGAGCCGAAGTCGCGGGACGTCGGGCTGATGGTGAGCAGGGGCGGCGCGAGCCCGAGCCCCGAGAGCGTCGCCGTGGCCGCGCCGCCGGTGCTGGCACTCGCGCTCAGCGTGGTCATGCGCGCGCCCGCCATCGCGGGCGTGAAGGTGACCACCTTGGTACACTGCATGCCGGCGCCGAGAGTGACGGTGCCACTGGCGCAGCCGCCGCCCGCGAGCACGAAGTCGGTCGCCTGGCCGCCCGAGACTCCCAGGGTGATCGTGCTGGACGGGGCGTCGCCAGTGTTGCGGATGGTGAAGGTCTGCGCCGTGCTGGTGGCCACGGCGACGCCTGGGAAGGAGTGCGGTGCGGGCGTGATGGTGAGGATGGCGTCGATGCCGAGTCCGCTCAGTGACGACGACGCCATCAGCGTGCCGTCACTGATGAGCAGGCTGTCCGAGGCGGCGCCGCGCGCCGTCGGCGAGAAGCGCGTCACCACGGTGCAGCTGCTCCCGGCCCCCAGGGCGGTGCCGGTGCAGGTGTTCATGGTGATCGCAAAGGGTGCGCCCAGGGTCACGGTCAGGGTGCCGGTGGCCGCACCGCCATTGTTGGTCACGGTGATGGTCTGGGTCGTGCTGTTCTGGCCGACCTGGACCGAGTTGAAGTTGAAGCTCGAGGGGCTCGCCGCCAGCATGCCGACGTTGATGCCGGCACCCGACAGGGTGGACATCACCGAGGCCCCGGGGCTGGCGCTGGCGGTCAGCGTGGCGGTCCGGGCGCCGGTGGTGGACGGCATGAAGGTCACCACCTTGGTGCAGCTCGCGCCGATTCCGAGGCTGGTGGTGCCGCTGACACAGGTGCCCAGGCTGAGGCTGAAGTCCACCGGGGCGGCGCCGCCCAGGGCCAGCGACACCACGCCCGAGGCGGCATCTCCGGTGTTGCTGATGGTGAAGGTCTGCGTGGCGCTGGCGCCCACGACGACGCTATTGAAGTTGTAGCTGGTGGGTTCGATGGCGAGCACGGCGTTGATGCCGGTGCCGGTCAGCGTGACGCTGCCGGTGACCGAACCGGCGCTGACCGTCAGCATGCCGCTGGCGGGCGCGCGGGTGGTGGGGGAGAAGCGCACCGGGATGGTGCAGGTTGCACCCGGCGCCAGCGCCGCACCGCACGCGTTGGTGCCGAACACGGCGAACGGCCCCGTCACCGAGGTCGTCAGCGCGACGCTGTCGACGTCGCCGCTGTTGCGCACCGTGAAGGTCTGCGCCGAGCTGTTCTGGCCCACCAGCACCGAGCCGAAGCTGAATGGCGTCGGCGTGATGCTGAGCGCAGCTGGGGCCAGGCCGGTGCCCGACAGCGTGGCGGTCGCCGTGCCTCCTGGACCCCCGACCACCGAGAGACTGGCGCTCTGTGGTCCGGCGTTGCCGGGGCGGAAGGTCAGCACCACCGTGCAGGTGGCGCCCGGCATGATGGCAGCGGTGCAGGTGTTGGCGCCGATGGCCCACTGGTTGGCGTTGGCCCCGCCCAGGGTCGCGGCGACCGTACCGCTGGCCACGCCCCCGAGGTTGGTCACGGTGAAGGTCTGCATCGCACTGCTGGCTCCGACCAGGGTGCTGGCGAAGGCATGCGCGGTGGGTGAGACGACGAGCTGTGCCGGCGTCAGGCCAGTGCCGGTCAGGGACGCGACCGCCATCCCGCCAGGACTGGCGCTGACCACCAGGGTGTCGTTCTTGCCTCCGGCATTGCTCGGTGAGAAGCGCACGGTGACGATGCAGTTGGCCCCCTGGGGGAGCTGGGTGCCGTTGCAGGTGTCGCTGACGATCGAGAACTCACTCCCCGCGGCCAGGGCGGTGGTCAGGGTCCCGCTGCTGGAGCCACCCGAGTTGGTCACCACCAGCGGGACAGTGCCGCTGTTGGTGCCGACCTGGACACCCAGGAAGTCGTGCGCCGAAGGGGCCATCACCAGCACGCCGACGGGCACCCCGGTGCCGAGCAGGTTGGTCGCCAGCACGCCGCCCGGGGCGGCGCTGACGCTGAGCGTGGCGGCCTTGCTTCCCGTGCTGGTGGGCGTGAAGCGGATCTGGATGTTGCAGGTGGCGTTGGGCATCCGTGCACCGGTGCAGGTGTTGTCGGTGATGCTGTACTGGCTGACATCGGCGCCGGCCAGGGAGACGCTGGGGGCGCCACTGGGGACCTCGCCGATGTTGCTGAGCGTGAAGTTCGCGGTGGCGGTGTTGCCGATGACCACCGAGCCCAGCGAGGCGGTGGCGCCGGGTGGGTTGAGGACCAGCGTGGCCGCGGTCTGGACGGTGCCGCTGAGGTTGACCAGGGCGGTGCCGCCCGGCGTCGCAGCGACCGACAGGGTGGCTTGCTTGACGCCACGCGTGGTGGTGTCGAGTCGAACGCTGATCGTGCACATGGCGCCCGGAGCCAGGGACGCGGTGCAATCGTTGGCCATCACCGCGAAGTCGGCCATTGGTGGCGCGGTGGTGGTCAGTGCCCCGGTGGCGACGTCACCTTCATTGCGAAAGGTGAAGGTCGTCGGCGTGCTGGTCGAGCCCACCAGCACCGAGCCATAGTCGGCCGTCGTCGGGGTCCCGGTCAGGCGGGCGGGGCGCTGCCCGCTGCCGCTGAGTGACGACACCGTGGTGCCACCAGGAGTGCCCTTGACCACCAGCGACGCCAGCTTGTTGCCGGCAGAGGTGGGCAGGAAGCGCGCCACGATGGCGCAGGTCGCGGTCGCGGCCAGACTGGTGCCGCTGCAGCCGTCGCTGTCGATGGTGAACTGGCCGGGATCTGCGCCGGCGAGGTTGACGGACAGCAGGCCGGTCGCGGCGCTGCCCTGGTTGCTGACCGTGAAGGTCTGCGCGGTGCTGGCGCCGTTGACCGGAATGCCCTGGAAGTCCTTGGTTGTCGGGGTGAGGCGGACGTCGCCGGGCAGCTCGCCGGCGCCCGTCAGGGTGGCGCCGACACCCGTGCTGACCTGCAGGATGGCGCTGATGTCGCCGCTTCTGGTGGGAGCGAATACGACCTCGATGAGACAGCTGCTGCTGGGCGCCAGCGCCTGGCCGGTGCAGGTGTCGGTCGCGCTGACGATCGAGAACTGCGTGGGATCGGTGCCGGTGAGCATGGGCTGCAGGGTGGCGCTGGCGCCGGTGCCGCGGTTGAGGACGGTGAACTGCGCGGGCAGACCGGTCATGCCGACGATCTGGACCCCGAACGAGGTGTCGTCCGGCATGATGTCGATGAGCGGCGTGCCGCCGCCGTCCGCGTCGACTCCACCGTCGGGCACGCTGTGCTGGCCCAGCGTAATCTCGATGGTCTCGGTCTCGCCGCGCACCACGGTGCCAGTCGCCGAGCCATCATCCAGGACCACGTCGTTGTCGGTGTACGCGGTGGCGACGACGTCGAGGCGACCCTCGCCGTTGCGGACGCCGATCAGCGCGGTGGTCGGCAGCGTGATGGGGGCGCCGTTGGGTTCAGTCAGGGTGTGCATCGCCATCTGGGCGCCGCCCAGGGTCAAGGCCAGCTCGATGCGGCGGACCGGGCCGGTCACGGTGCCCTTGACCTTGATGACCACCAGCGTGTCGCCACTACCGCCGCCGCAAGCCGGCGCGAATACGGCGAGCAGCAGCGCGAGCCCGATCGCGAGGCGCCGCATCAGAACAGGTCCTTGCGCCCGAAGTGGGTGTCGGGGTCGCCATCGCCCCCGCTCACCGACACCGCGATCACGGTGGCACCCACCGCGACCGCGCCGACACCGGCCCAGAACCACCACTTCTTGTAGATGGGCCGCTTGCCGTCGCTGGCGGGCGCAACCGGGGGCGCGGTCGACGAGGGCGAAGGCTCGGGCAGGCGGTCGGGCGACGGGATCCTGGTCGGTTCGGGCGACGGCTCGACCACCGTCTTGGGCGGTTCGGCGGCGGCTCGATCGCGGGCCGCGATCTGCTGCTTGAGATCGGCCATGAAGCCCTCGACCTCGGCCCGGTTCTTGGCGTCGGGCAGCTGGGTCAGGAAGGAGTCGTAGAAGGTCAGCGCGTTGTCGAAGTCCTTGGCCAGCCGATAGGACTGCGCGATGTTGTAGATGAGGAAGGGGCTCGGCGACAGCTTGTAGGCCGCGCGGTACTTCTCGATCGCGGTGGCGTACTCGGCCAGGTTGTAGGCGCTGGTGCCCTCGGCGAACAGGCGCTTGGCCTCCGCGATGTTGTCGTTCTTGGGCGGCTTCGCCAGCGCGCTCGCCGCCCACACCAGGATCAGGACCACCGCCAGCCGTCGCCTCATGAAGCCTCCCGCTCCGGCATCGTAACGTGCCGTTGCCTTGACGCCAACCGGGCAGACGACTACCCTGGATTCTCGCGGCGGGGACTGATGATTGGCGAGACGGTCGGCAACTACCGGATCTTGAGCGAGCTCGGCGCTGGCGGGATGGGCGTCGTGTATCTCGCCGAGCACACCATGATCGGCAGGCGGGCCGCCATCAAGGTGCTGCTGCCGGAGATGTCGGTCAACCAGGAGATGGTCGGCCGCTTCTTCAACGAGGCGCGCTCGAGCGCCCAGATCAAGCACATCGGTCTCATCGATGTGTTCGACTTTGGCTATCACTCCAGCGGCTGCGCCTACATCGCCATGGAGTATCTGGAAGGCGAGAGCTTGGCCTCGATGCTGAGGCGCGAGACCACCCTGCCCATCGAGTACGTGACCGCGATCGCGCGCCAGGTGGCCACCGCCGTGGGCGCGGCGCATGCGCGCAACATCGTCCATCGCGACCTCAAGCCCGACAACATCTTCCTGCTCAGTGACGAGGAGGTCGCGGTCGGGCTGCGCGCCAAGGTCCTCGATTTCGGCATCGCCAAGCTGGGCGCCGAGATGTCGGTGGCCAGCAAGACGCGCACCGGCAGCTTGATGGGGACCCCGCTCTACATGTCACCCGAGCAGTGTCGCGGTGCCGGCAACGTCGACCTGCGCTCGGACATCTATGCGCTGGGGTGCATCATCTACGAGATGACTGCGGGCGCCACGCCGTTCGTCCGCGACGGCATGGGCTCGGTCATCGGCGCCCACATCTACGAAGCCCCGGTGCCGCTGGTCCAGGCCGCCAAGGGCACTCCGCCGTGGCTGGACGCGCTGGTCATGAAGGCGCTCGCCAAGGATCCCGCCGACCGCCAGCAGACCATGGACGAAGTGGTCAATGAGCTGGGCGGGCGTGGCACCCGGCCCTCGCGTGAGCTGCGGGTCAAGAGTCAGCCCTCGCTTCCGGTTGCGGCGCCCGCGCTGGCGACGCCGAGCGCCGGGTCGCTGACCACCCCGATGTCGGGCAGCCTGGCGCCGCCACCTTCGCCGTTCGGCGCGACCCTGGAGGCCGAACGCCCCAACACCCTTTCGAGCGCGGCCTCGGAGGTCGGTGCCCGGGCGGGCAAGAAGAAGCACACCGGGCTCGCGGTCGGCATCGGGGCCGGGCTGACGGCTGCAGCGGCCGCCATCGTCGTGATCGTCGCCATGAGCGGCAACAAGCACGCGTCGCGTGGGGCCGAACAGCCAGGGGCGGTATCACCTTCGGTCTCGGCCAGTCCGTCCGCTGCCGCGTCCGACCTGGCGGGCGCGGCACCGTTGCCGTCGCTGGCCCCATCGCCTTCAGCGTCGCTGGCCCCGTCGCCCTCAGCGTCGCCGTCTCCGCCTCCACTGGCAGCGCCCGAACCACCGGTGCCAGCGCCGACGGTGAACATCGCATTGACCTCGTCACCCAGCGGCGCCGACGTCGTCCTCGCCGATGGGACCTCGCTGGGCAAGACCCCGCTCGACCTGGTGCGCCCTCAGGGGGATGCTGCGCTCGAGGTCACCTTCAAGCTCGACGGCTACAAGGATGCGCCGCGGACGTTCTCGTTGCAGCGCGACGTCAAGGAGAAGCTGCGCCTGTCGCGGCAACGCGATGGCAAGGTGCGCAGCGGCAGGGACAAGGGCACTGGCAAGACGCCCGGCGTCAAGGCGCCCAACTCGGTCATCGATCCCTTCGCACCCAAGTAGCCTGCCCTGGGCAACCCGCTCAGCTATGCGGCGTCCGACTCCGCGCCCGGCACCGCCTTGGGCGCCGGCGGCAGCGCCCGGATGGCCGGGTCCTCGAGATAGGTATCGGTCAGCCGCTTCTGCCTGAACACGAACGGCAAGAGCAGCCGGAACGGCCACGTCACCAGGCGCACCAGGGAACCCAGCGCCTTGCCGCCATAGGCCTCGGCCACCCGCGCGGCGCGCGTCAGGCCCCCCATCTCTGCCAGCGGCCGGTCGATGAGGCCCATGCGCAGCATGCGCGTCTCGGCGGCCTGGTTGCAGCGGTCGAGGAAGGCCGGCATGTTCTTCAGCACCGCGTGGTCCGCCGGCAGCCGCTTCTGCATGAAGCCGGCGATCCGCTTGACGCCCCACATGCTGACCAGGTTGAGCCCCAGCAGGCGGCGGCGCAGCCAGCCCTTGCCGGCGATGGCCTTCATGGTCTGCTGCTCGCCGAAGTCGACGTGACGCTCTTCCTGCTTCACGGCGCGGCGCAGGATGGCCACCGCCTCGTCGTGATCCAGGGTGTCGATGATGGCGTAGAAGGCCATCAGCACGAAGCCCTCGCCGGCCGCCATCTCGAGCGCGACATGCTCGGCCCAGTCGTTGCCCATCATGCCGGTGGACAGGAACTTCACCATGCCGTGCGGCTTGGCCGGCGCCACGCCCAGCATGCCCATGATGCGCAGGAAGTTGTCGACGTGCTGCAGCTCCTCGACGCTCTGCCGGGCCAGGAAGCGCGCGGCCTCGACCGAGGGTGCGGCGTACAGCCAGTGACCGCACTGGATGCCGGTCATCTCGCCATACAGGAACTGGTTGAGCATCCAGCCCAGCATCTCGCGATCACGCGCCGGGTCGAGCTTGGCGCCCTTGAAGTCGAAGCTCATCTCCTCGCGATTCAGCAGCATCGCCGTCCCTCCGCTCCTGGTCCCTGCCTGCCGTTACCGACGCTTCTCGCTGCGCGCGCTGTCAGACACCGCGTCTTCGCCCTCGGCGTCCTCCGACGGTGACGGGGCGGGCAGCTGCTTGCGCGTCTTGGCGGCGATCTGCTTCTTGGCGGGCGCCTCGGCGCCTTCGTCCTTGGCCTCGTCCGCGGCGTCGTCGGCGTCGCTCTCCGAGGACGCCTTCTTGAATTCCTTCACGCTCTTGCCGAGCCCCTTGGCCAGCTGGGGCAGCTTGGTGGCGCCGAACATCAGCAGCAGGATGACGAGGATGATGATGAGCTCGCCGTTACCAAGTCCGAGGATTGCCAGCATGACAGGCCTTTGCTCGCGGAGGCTCCCGCGTGGCTCGTAGGATGACACATTTCGAGGAGGTCGGCGCTACCGGGAAGGCGAGGCGATGCGGGGGGGCGGGCAGGGCGAGTTCGCGGCGCTAGAGGTCCCAGCCGACGCCCAGCACGACGGCGTGCGAGGCCATGGCGCGCTGCGCGCGGGTCGACTGGACGCGGTTGCCGTTGCCGTTGAACTCCGTGAACGTATAGCGGAAGTCGTAGCCGAGCTGGGCCTTGAGGTGGCCCTTCATGGCGATCGGGCGGTACAGCTGCAGGCCGGCGCCGGCGCCCAGCGTCTTGGCGCTGGCGCCCTCCTCGCGGCCCCGGTTCTGCGCGATCCCGGCGTAGGGCATGGCCTCGGCGTGGGCGCGCAGACCGATCTTGGCGAACAGGTCGGGAGCGTCGGCGCCCAGGCCGACCAGGATGCCGCTGATGACCTCCGACGGCAGCACCGCGCGCTGACCATCGGCGATGGTGGTGCCGTAGCGGCCGTAGCCGAGCGCGCCACCCAGGGCCAGGCGGCCCTTCATGACCGGGTAGGCCACGGTGCCATTGAGCTCCAGCATCTGGGTCGACATCGCCAGCGTCTCGCTGCCGTCCGGCACCGGGACCTTGAGGCCCGACGAGTAGCCGTAGGCGTAGCGCGCCGACAGGCCCGCGCGCAGCTTGCCGACCGGGTAGGTCACCCGACCGCCGATGCCGAACGAGGCCACCCCGGCCGCCAGCGAGTAGTTGGGCAGGAAGTTGGCGCCATCGGCGCGCGCGTCCGACACGAACTGGTGCTGGATGACCTGGTAGCCGAGGTCCGAACCGACCGCGAAGCGCAGCCCCTTGCGGCCGCGATCCACGGTGCCGCGCTTGCGCACCCGCGACGACGGCGCCTCGTCATCCTCTTCCTGGGCGTCCTCGGCGTCCTCGTCCGAGATGTCGCCCGCGGCGTCGTCGGCGGCGAAGGCGGCCTCACGCTTGGCCTTCTTCTTGGCCTTGGCCTTGGCAGCGCGCTCTTCGCGCTCTTCACGGGCGGCCTCCTCGCGCTCGCGCTTGGCGGCGGCCTTGGCCTTGGCGGCGGCCTTGGCCTTGGCGGCGGCGGCGGCCTTGCCCTTCTCGATGGGGGCCTCCTCGTCGTCCAGGCGCGACAGATCCTCGTCCTCGCCCTCGTCGGAGCTGGCTGACCCGTCGTCGGAGTCCTCGTCCTCTTCCTCGTCAGCGCGGGCCATCTTCGACTTGCCCTTGCCCCAGCCCTTCTTGCTGCTGCGCTCCGACGAGGCGGCCATCGAGCTGCGCTCCGAGCTCTTGACCTTGGCGGTGCCCTTCTTGCGCGGCGCGGCCTCCTCCTCCTCGTCGTCCTCGGAGTCTGACTCGTTCATCTGACGCTTGATGTCCTCGGCCTCGGCGAGGGCCTGGGCCTCGGCCTCGGCCAGCGCCTTGGCGCGTGCCTGGGCCAGCTTCTTGGCCCGCGCCAGCGCGTCGGCCCGATCGATCGCGAGCTGCTCCTTCTTGGTCAGCTTCTTCCCGCCCTTGGCCTTGGCCTTGGGCGCGGGCGCCTCGTCTTCCTCTTCGGCGTCGCCCTCGTCCTCGGACTCCTGGGCATCCTGCTTCGACAGCTTGCGCTCGCTGGCGTCCGACTTGGCCTTGATGCCCCGACGCGCGAACGGCGAGGCCTCGTCCTGGCTGGCGCCCTCGAGCGCGGAGGTGCGGATCCAGCCCTGGTTGCCGCCCCAGCGGACCAGCGCCCAGGCACCCTGCTTGCGCACGACGTTGACCGACACGCCAGCGGCGACCCGGCCGACCGGCGCCGCCGACATCGAGGCCCGCGAGCGGGCGACCACGAAGCGCGACGTGGTGACGCGACCAGCCTCGGCGACCCCCGAAAGGATCAGCACCAGCCCAGCCACCAGCGTCGTCGTCAGGACCCGCGAAAACCGACCGAAGAGCGTCATGGCGAAGGGTCTTTTCAAGGACCGTGCCGCTCGCGGAGGCCACCTAAGCCCCTGAATTGCCCCATCCAGGTTGCAGATCTGGGAACAAAAAGCCCAACCAGAAACCAGCTAGCGGGGTGTAGACCCCCACCGTCCGCAAGCGGACAGCTCCAGATTTCGCATGTATGGGCGTGTACCCACATGGCACGACGGCTGCTTAGGTGCGTGATCACTTGGAGGCTGGTGCCATGAAGATGAGGTTCGCGACTTCTGCTCTGGCGTTGCTGCTCGGCGCCACGGGCTGCGCGCAGGACGGAGACCTGGGGGCGGAGGGGCTGGGAACTGCGACCTACGACCTCGAGCTCGGCCAGGGCACCGGCGAGGCAGGCAACGTGGTCGATGCCGTCATCGTCCCCATGCTGAACGCCAACAAGCTGATGGTCCGCCCCGCCCCCTCGGCCGAGCTGACCCGTCGCATGGCGCTCGACCTGGCCGGCCGCATGCCGACCCTGGACGAGTACACCATGCTCGAGGGCAAGAAGGCCTCCGAGGTGGCCGACTACTTCATGGTCACCAAGAAGGACGAGTTCGTGAAGATGGGGCAGCGCTTCTTCTCGGACATCTTCCTCTACAACAACTCGTCACAGTTCTCGCAGATCAAGCACATCGTCGAGTTCAACGACACCGCCGCCATGGTCTGGAACGGCACCATGTCGTGGAAGGCGTTCTCCAGCTACGCCGTCAAGTCGCCGATGTGGCTGAACCGCTACCCGTCGGCCGACAACCGTGGCGAGCAGGCCTTCGCGTACTTCCTGGGTCGTGATGCCTTCGGCTTCGAGCGCTCGTTCGGCGTGATGTGGAACGGCTATGTGATGGCGCCCAATGGTGACAAGGCGCAGGTGGGCGGCCAGCCCAACCCGCGCTACCACGAGTACGACCTCGACCCCACGGTCGGCTGCGCCCAGAACGCCTGCACGGTCACCATCCTGGGCCAGGAGGGCAGCTCGGTGGATGACGCCCTGCGCATCATCCAGGGCTCGGAGCTGTTCGACGAGGGCATCGTGCAGCAGGTGTGGAAGCGCTACATGGGCGGCCCCATCGCCATCGAGGCGCCCGAGCTGCGCATCAAGCTGATGCAGTTCGTGCGCGCCAACGACTACAGCGTGCCCAAGCTGGTGCGCGAGATCGTCACGTCGTCCGCCTACGCGGCGACCTACGAGGTGCGTTAGCCATGAAGACCACCATCAAGCTCCTGTCCCTGCTGACCCTGGCGGCCCAGCTGGCGGCCTGCTCGGTCGACACCATCGCGCCGCAGGATCCGCGCGACGATCCGCGCCCCAATGGGCAGAAGCAGATCCCGATCCTGTACGACACCGCGCCGGTCAAGCGCATGGACGGCAACCAGATCCTGGACTCCATCGCCCAGATCACCGGCCACGCCTTCGGCGCCTATGACCTGACGCAGCCCGACCCGGAGCTCTTGCGCGCGTCGGGCAAGCCCAACATCGACAAGACCTACCACTCGGCCTGCTTCCTGATGCAGGGCTGCCGCGAGCACCGCGTGCCGGCGCAGGACTATCCGCAGACCTACGGTGTGCCCGAGGTCGTCCTGCTCGACAACCTGGGCCGCACCGCGTGCCTGGATCTGCAGGCGCTGGGCATGTTCCCCGGTCGCGCCGATCCCGATGGCAACACCCAGATCGGCAGCAACGACGCCGAGCGCATCGACAACATCATCAAGCACCAGTACAAGGCCTTCCTGGGCGCCATCCCCGACGCCGAGGAGCTGGCCGCGTCGCGCGCCTACTTCACGGCGCACATGGCGGGCCCCGAGACCACCGGCGCCGGGGTGTCGGCGCTCGAGAGCGCGGGGCGCGGCCACTGCCGTGCGATGATCTCCAACGCCAAGTTCCTCTACTACTAGGGAGCCACGAGCCATGAGCCAGAACAAGGACGACAAGGGTCTCTCGCGGCGCGGCTTCCTCGGGGTCACGGGCGCGGCGGCCGCTGCGGCGGCGGCGTTGCCGTTGCTGAAGGGCGGCTCGGCGGCGGCGGCGCCGGCGGGGATCGGTGGCTGGAACGGCAACCAGCTCCTGCTGGTGTGCGCCGACGGCGGGCCGATCGCGCAGCGTGCGCTCAACGGCACGCTGGGTGCGCCGGGCAATCCGTACGGCGCGGGCCGGCCAGTGTGGGGCAACACCCACGCCATGTCGGGCCTGGTGTCGCAGTCGCCCGGCGGACAGCTGCGCGCCACCGGCATGACCATCGACGGCACCATCGCGGGGTCGCACTTCGGCCTCGACCTGGCCGGCGACTCCATCGAGGCCGACTTCGGCGTCATCCGCAACTTCGCGTCCAACGTGGACGGCCAGAGCACCGGCATCACCGGCGCGCACGAGAACGGTCGGGCCTGGTCGTGCACCGGCTATGCGGAGTCCGACAACAAGCCGGGCCTGGGCGCCATCGCCGCCGCCATCGCGCAGAACAGCCCCGCGGGCACGCCGTTCCCGGCCTGCAACCTGCTCAACAACAACCCGTTCCGGCAGACCGGCGCCGAGCTGGTCGGCGTCAACTACCTGCAGTTCAACTCGCCGCAGGACGCCACCCAGCTGCGCGACCGCCTGCTGATGCAGACCACCTCGGAGGCCGAGCGCGCGCGCCTGACCGGGCCCAGCGGCCTGGCCCGCTTCATGACGCGCCACTTCAACGATCGTGTGCGCAGCAAGGACGCCGGCTCGGTCCAGTTCTCGATCGACAAGGTCAAGGAGATCGAGGACAAGATCCGCCAGAACTCGGCGGGCCTCGACCCCATGAACGCCATCAACGCGCCGCTGTGGCCGATGTTCGGCCTCGACGGCACGGGCCGCGCGCGGGCCGGGATCAACCAGCAGCTGGCGCACTCGTTCCTGGTCGCGTTCAGGTTGCTCGGGCTGGGCGCGCCGGTGGTGTCGATCGGCGCCGGGTCGTTCGACTTCCACGCCGACGAGTCGCCGCAGCTGCAGTCGCGCTTCGGCACCATGATGCACGGCTTCTTCGGCGTGCTGCGCGCGGCGCGCACCAAGATGTACAACGTCGACATCGAGAAGCTGGCCTGCCTGGAAGTCGGCGACTTCAACCGCAACAACTACAACGGCGGCGGCTTCAACGGCGGCGGCGGCGCCGACCACAACGGCGGCGACGGCATGATCCAGGCGGTCATGTTCGGCGGCGGCGGCTTCGGCGGCAAGGTCTACGGCGACGGCCTGATGGACGGCGGCGACCAGCGCAAGGGCTCGAACGTGCTGCTCGGGCGCCATGCGCTGCGCACCATGCTGGAGTGGTATGGCGGCCCGTCGGCCGGCGAGCGCTACTTCCCGGGCGCGCGCAACCTGTGGACGGACCTCAAGAAGCCGGCCTAGGCCGCATTATTTGCAGTCTTGTGTGCCCTGTCACGCCGCGCTGGGGTTCCGGCGCGGGACGGCGGAGCCTCGCGCAGTGTAAGATATGGCTTGGAAATGGCTGACCACACCACCTTCACCCGCATCCTGATCACCGCCGCGATCCTGGCGGGCACCCTGGCGGGCTGTGGCGGCGACGTGTCGTCGCGCGACAAGGACGGTGGCGGTGGCGACGGTGGCGGCGGCCTGGGCACGCCGGACCGGGTCTATGCGCGGTCGACCTACAAGACGCTGACCGACATCCAGCAGCGCGTGCTGTCGACCAGCTGCGCGGCGCAGGACAACAACTGTCACTGGAACGACGCCTATCCGCAGCTGACGAGCGAGGCCAACCTGATCTCGCTGACGCGCTTTCGCTGCAACGACTGGCGCTCCGACGGGCGCACCTATGACGACTTCTGCGAGAAGAATGGCGACATCCTGACCGTGGGCATGGCGATGCAGCCGGCGACCGACGCCGGCATGCCGACGGTGACCGGGATGTCGTTCACGGTCGGGCGCATCGAGGCGGTGCACATGGTGCCCGCCGATCTGGCGTCGCCCATCGTGGCCTACGAGATCATCGTCAAGGAGACCGTGCCGGTGACGACGGACGCCGGCGCGCCGATGCCGGTGGCGTTCTCGCTGCAGCATTTCGGGCAGAGCACGCCGTACTTCATCCAGACCATGCCCGGCGCCAGCCTCACCGACAAGCCCGACCGCGTGCGCATCGCGCTCAACCGGCTGCCCGAGGACAAGCTGGTCAGCATCGTGCCCGGCGATCCCAACGGCAACGGCAAGTTCGGCACCGGCAACGGCTTCATCGTGGTGCCCGGCGACGCCAACAACAGCTACCTGACGATCCGCCTGCTGGGGCCCATCCTCGACGGCCGCTCGAAGCACCCGCGCATGCCGCTGGAGCCGGTGGCCATGTCGCCGGTCAACGTGTCGCCGTACCTCGGCCCGACCGAGATGTACGCCATCAAGTCCTGGATCAACTGCATGAGCGCGACCGACACCGCCACGGTGCCGATCAACTATGACTGCGCCGCCAACATGGAGAACAACACCAAGCCATGAAGTCCACGCAGCTGCTGGCCGTTTTGGGGGCGCTGGTGCTGACCGGCGCGGCGGCGGGCTGTCTGGGCGGCGGTGGGCGCAAGCCGGGCGACAAGCCCGATGATCCGTGCGGCGCGTGTGATTCGCTCGACGCCATCCGCGAGGTGGCGCCGGGCTCGGCCGAGCAGCCGCTGCGCGAGCGGCCGTCGCGCGTGCTGTTCGACATGACCGGCGAGCGCGCCTATGTGTCGATGGGCGGCACCGTGGGCAAGCCGGGGACCACGGTGGCGGTGCTGGATCCCGCGACCGGCGCGGTGACGGCGCGGCTGGAGGTCGGCTATGGCCCGGCCGAGATGGCGCTGCACCCGGGCGGGCGCTTCATCGTGGTGCTCAACCGGTACTCGAACTATGCCTCGGTCATCGACACCGTGAAGCGCAAGGTGTCGGGCTATGCGCTGACCGACTACTACTGCGAGGGGATCGCGTTCTCGGCGGACGGGCGTCAGGCCTTCGTTACCAACCGCAAGCGTGACGCGGTGTTGATCTTCGACGTCGAGAGCACCGGGGCGACGTTCAGGATGACGGCGGTCACGTCGGGCGGCGGCGATGGTGGGGTCGGCATGGGGTCGTCGCCGCTGATCGGGTCGCGCAGCCAGGGTGTGCTGGCGCCGGTGCAGGATCAGACCGCGTTCAACAACTTCGTGTGGCCGATCATGAAGCAGGTCGGCGAGGGCAACACCGGGCCGGGCTGCATGGGCGGCGCCTGTCACTCCGGCGTGGCCGGGCGCATGAACCTGGGCGCGCTGCCCAACGGCGACATGCAGCGCGCCTATGACGAGGTCAAGCAGCGCTCGCTCGACATGCAGCCCGACGCCTCGGCGCTGCTGACCAAGGCCAGCCGCAACGGCGGCACCGCGCACGGCGGCGGCACGCGCTGGGCGGTGGGCTCGGCGCAGTACACCACGGTCAAGCAGTGGATGAACGGCACCCTCGAGGTCGGTGGCGGCGGCGACGGCGGCGTGCTGCCCGGCGACGGCGGCGTGGTGGTGAGCGACGGCGGGCTGGTCGCGGACGCCACGGTGGGGCCGAAGATCGAATTGAAGGAGCTGGAGGTCGGGCAGAACCCGCGCGACATCGCGGTGTCGGCGAGCGGCAAGTATGTCTTCGTGGGCGAGCTGGGCGGGCTGGGGCTGTCGGTGATCGACGTCGCCAAGGCCAAGACGGCGTTCCATCTGGATACCAACTCGATGGTGTTCGACGTGGCTGCGGTCGGGGACCTCCTGCTGGTGGCGACCACCAACTCGTCGAACGGGCTGCCGTGCCGGGCCGACCCCGAGTATGTGTCGCTGGGCGCGGCGACCAGCGACGACGTGTTCGCCGACGTCGCCGACCAGACCTGCACCCGCGGCTACTCGGACATCCAGAACGAGCTGGCGATCTGGGAGATCTCCAAGCTGACCGAGGCCGGGCCCAACCCGCCCGCGGTGCGCTACACCAGCGACACTGCCGAGAAGAGCGAGGCCGACTTCGAGGGCGAGCTGCCGCGCGAGCTGCAGATCATCCAGGGCTCGCTGCCCGAGCAGATCGCGGTGCGCGGCACCGACGTGTGGATCGCGATGTCGGCGTCGCGCGAGGTGTCGCAGTACGAGCTGGTGACGTCGCCGCCCGGGCTGCGCTTCAGGCGCGTGCTGACCACGGGCTGGAACCCGACCGGGGTGGCCATCTCGCCGACTGGCAAGGTCATGGTGACCAACCGGCTGAGCGACGTGGTGTCGATCATCGATCCGGTCATGCTGGCGGCGGCCGAGATGGCCAACGCCGCGCGGTCAGCGGAGGAGCGCCGGCTGGCGGTCGAGGCGACCATCCAGCAGGTCGCGGTGGGCACCGATCGCGGGCGCTACCCGCGCACCGCGGTGGAGATCGGCGAGTCGTACTACTACTCGACTGCCATCTTCGCGTCGGACGGCGACAAGAGCTGCAACCACTGCCACTACGAGCTCAACAGCGACGGCAAGGCGTGGGGGATCGGCCTGGTGACCAAGTTCGGCCGCCGCTCGGTGATGCCGGCGTGGAACCAGGCCCGCACCGCGCCCTACCTGGCCGAGGGCGCCATCGACGTCCTCGACGGGCTGCGCCCGAAGGTCGAAGAGATCTCGCTGCGCATCGACTACACGGGTGCCAGTGTCTTTGGTCAGCTGGCCACGCGAGACACCAAGTATCGCGAGCTGTCGTTCCAGCTGTATGGCGAGCAGCTGTCGTTCGACGAGATGATCGCCGACATGGTGGCCTTCCTGGGCAACGACGCCCACCTGCCGCCGAACCCCAACAAGTTCAGCGCCAGTGACGCGGCGCTGGCCAAGGGCAAGCAGATCTTCACTGCGAGCTGCGTGGCCTGTCACGACCCGGGCTATGCCTACACCAAGCCGTCGGCGCTGGGCCCGGTGGTCACGCTGGCGCGCTATGACGACTTCAACCGCGACGAGAGCGACCCCAACATCCTGGGCCAGCTGCTGGCCAAGCCAGGCTTCGTGTTCAACCCGCCCAGCCTGCGCGGGATGTGGGACCGCCCCGGCCCGTTCCTGCACGACGGCCGCGCGCGCACCGTGCGCGAGGTGCTGCTGCCCCCGGGCAGCATGTGCCTGAAGCCGAGCGAGCGCGGCTGGAACGAGACCAAGACGGGTGGAGTGGGGGGATCGTCGATCCCCGGGACGCACGCGCCGATCACCGAGCTGCCCTGCGCCGACGTGGACGCGCTGGTGAAGTACCTCTGGACGCTGTAGGCGATCCAGAGTCTGGCCACCAAGTGACGCGGATCGTTGCCGAGCTGTCACCTCCCAACTCGATCGTCTTCATCATGGACGACTCTGTGGGCGTCGTACCTGATCTGGCGGAAGGGCTGATCGGTGCAAACTCGACGTGCGTGGCGATAGGGACACTCGCCCAGTGCGATGGCATCACCCGGATCGAACTCACTGACGAGGAGCCTGGAGTGGTCGCAGGCTCGGAGGTCGCGTTCGACGGAGTGATTCTGACCCCGAGCAAGCGACTTTCGGTGCGGTCAGCCCACGACGAAGCGCTGCTCGAGATCAATGTTCCGACCGACGCCACACGCCTGAGGATCTGGGCCAACGACCGCAGTGAGCCCGACTGCATTCTTGTCTGGGCGCGTGGCGACTCGTAAGGCCTGGAGAATGACGAGGTGGTCGCATGGGCTTGTTCGACTACTACCGGCCAGCGGACTCTCTGACTTGTCCGAGTTGCGGGGCAGAACTCGTCGAATGGCAAGGCAAGGACGGTCCCAATGCTCTGTTCGTCTGGGCGGAGGGTGTTGCGTCACCCGTCGAACAGCTCGTGCCCTCGGAGATGCAGGCTGACGCCGACAAGAGGGCCGCGTTCCGGCTTCCCAGGAAGTTCGCGATCTACTCCCACGGGTGCAAACAGCATCAGCCTGTTGACGCAGACTGTGAGACCGTCGACGGCATCTGGCGCACGACCGTGTTGAGACGCCTGCCTCGAGAGCCAGATGCAAAAAGCCACAGGAACGACAGGACTCGGAAGAGGTAGCTCGTTCCGCGGTGAGGCATTGCCGGCATGAGCCCAGCGAGCGGAAAAGGAGAAGACCTGACCCAGGTTCGTTTGCGGCCGCCGTCGTCCCGCTTGTCCGGTCCGGCCGTCCGGTGGGGCGGACGGCAGCGGCGCCAGAAGACCCGACCAAGGTTCATGGAACGCGGCGGGCGAGGCGACGACCGCGGGCGAGCACGGTCAAGCGCCGGGTGAACCAGTTCGACTGGCTGGCCTGGGACCCCGAGGAGCTGGACGACTGACAGCGCCGCCGTGGGCGATCACGAGGTCGCCATCGGTGGGCTTCACGCGCGCTTCCCATCACAGAAGGCCTGGCACAGGTCACACCAGGGCTGGGTTCGGCCATCGATGAGGCGCAGTGACGAGCCGCAGCGCGAGCAGGAGGTTGGGGCGAGTGCGGGATCCTCCAGAGGAGCGGTAGGCGCGGGCGCCGGCGGGGCGACGGTTGCAGCGGGCTCCAAAGCTGGCGCTGGCGTCGGGTCACCCCGCAGCGCGCGTTGCCGTGCCGCGAGCGTGACGGCCGCGGCGCAGCCCAGGCCGGCGCCCAGCAGCAGGGTCCAGCAGCCATCGTGGAGAGGGCTGAAGGTCAGGCCCTGCTTGCGGGGCATCCACACCAGTGGCACGCCGAGGCCGGCGGCGCCCACACAGGCGACGACCAGGGGCCAGGCTCGTGTGAGCACCCGCCAGCGCGCCTGCAGGGCCGTCGCGCCGGCCACCACGGTCAGGCCCAGCGTCGCGACCACCTCGAGGCGCATCATCATCTGGGTCGACTCGATCCACCCGAGGCTCTGCGGATCCTTGAAGTGACGCAGAAAGTCGCGCCGCCTGCAGCCACGAGCGCTGTCGCAGAGCTCCATCCACCACGTCCCGATGCGCAGCGACACCGACCCATCGGGGCCACTCCATGTGTCGCTCAGCCAGGTCCCGTACATCGCGGAATACCCGATCAACGAGGCCGCCACCATGGCGACTGCCACCCACACCCAGGGCACTGACTGCTTCCCGCCATCAGCTGACTCGGACATGCTGGCTCCGTCTCGATGGCAGTGTCGGCGGCTCGGCGTGCCAAGACAAGGGTGCTCAGGTGGGCGGCAGCTCGAGGAACATCGGGAGGGGTTCGGGGCGGTCGCCGAGCTGGCCGCTGGTGGTCTCGAGGGGGAGGAAGCCGAGCTTCTGGTAGAAGGGGACGGCTTCAGGCTTGGCGTCGACGACGATGCCGATGCAGCCGATGGTGGTGGCCATCTGCTGGGCGAGGAGGATGGTGGAGCGGAGCAGGAGCTGGCCGACACCGTGGCCGCGGGCGCGCTCGTCGGTGGCGAGGCGGGCGAGGCGGAGCACGGGCAGCGGGTACTGGGGCAGACGCCGTCGCCGCGAGGAGGGCAGGGCGGCGGGGGCGAGCTCGGAGGCGGTCACGGTCGCGAAGCCGGCGATGAAGTTGCGAGCGTCGATGGCGATGTAGGTCGTGCCGATGTAGTGGCGGAACTGGTTCTGGCCGGCGTAGCGGAGGAAGAAGCGGTCGAGATCGGGGTTGCCGGAGCGGAAGGCGCTGCGGTCGTCGGCGGGTTCGAGCCGGCGGACGGCGAGCTTCACGAGCTCAGGGCTCGCCGGCGACGGGCTTGCCGGCGAGGAGATCGCGCAGGGCCTTGGTGGGCTTGCGCGGCCGCTTGACGAGGGCGGACACCTTGGAGAAGGAGCGCTGGCTGACCACGAGGCGGGGCGGGATCACGATGTCGGCGGGCAGCTCGCGCAGGGCCTGCAGGTGGTGCAGCAGGGCCTGCTCCAGCAGGTGGCCCTTCTTGACGCCGTGGGCCTCGGCGTAGCGCTCGAGGAGATCCCTGGTGGCCTCGGAGATGAATGTGGAGATCTGGGTGCCGGACATGCTGCCCTCGTTTCTACAGAAATGTAGACGACCCGACGGGGCAGCGCAAGCGCTGCGAGGGACGCTACTTTGCCACCTCGCGGGCCAGCTTGCGGCGGTGCATGACGATGACCGGCGCCGCCATCAGCGCCAGGATGATGAGGATGGCGTAGAACGCCATCGCCAGGATCATGCAGCTCTCCTTGAGCGTCCACAGGCGCGGGAAGCGCTGCGCCACCTGCTTGGCGTCGAGGTCGAGCAGCGCGGTGTCGTACGAGCCGCTCCTGGGACGACCGGCCGGTTCGTAGCAGCCGCAGAAGAACAGTGGGAGCGGGCTGCGCCGGTACTTGACGACCATGACGTAGCCGCTGCTGTCCACCAGCATGGCGTGCCGGCCGTCGACCTCGAACAGTTGGCCCTGATCCTTGTCGCGGTTGAAGCTCATGGTCACGCCGCTGGAGCGGATCCCCCCGGCGCCGAGCATGTACGCCAGCATGATGACCACCATGACCGACAGCGCGAGCGCGCAGATCTTGAAATACCAGGCTGGAATCCAGCGGCCGAGTCGCTTCATGCGCGTCCATTGACACGGTCGCGCGTTGCGCCGGTTACGCAGGCCGCGCCGCGGTCTCGATTGCCGGCGTTTGCCACCTCCTGCGGGTGCTATTCTTGGAGTGTCCCGTCGGCGCGAGGAGCCCCTGAGTGGTCGGTGCGATCGAAGCAGTCCTGTCGGCGTTGAATGACGCCGGCGTTCGCTACCTCGTGGTGGGCGGAGTCGCGGTCGTGCTGCACGGCCACCTGCGGACGACCGCGGATCTCGACCTCGTCGTGAAGTTGACGCCCGAGAACGCGCTGCGGACGGTGCAGGCGCTGGCCGGCCTGGGCTACCGCCCGCGCGCGCCGGTGCCACTCGAGCAGTTCGCCGATCCGTCCATCCGCGCAGCGTGGGCGCGCGACAAGGGTCTGACGGTCTTCGGGCTCTGGAGCGCTCAGTATCCCGACCTCGAGGTCGACCTGTTCGTCGACGAGCCGTTCGACTTCGACGCCACCCACGGGCGCGCCAGCGTCGTCAGCCTCGACCACACCACCGCGACGGTGGTTTCGCTCGACGATCTGCTGGTGCTCAAGCGTGCTGCGGGCAGGCCCGTCGACCTGTCCGACATCGATGCGTTGCAGGCGCTGGCTGCGACCGACGAGGGGAGCGACGAGCCGTGACGGCGGATGACGGCGGCTTCTCGCGCGGGTTCGCGGGCCATCGCCAGGCGCAGGCGAGGATGGGGCTGCGTCTGACACCGGCGCAACGGCTGCGCTGGCTCGAGACGACCATGGAGACCCTGCGCCGGTGGCGTGGCCGGGCGCGGGCGCCGCAGACGACTCGCACCGTGGACGTGAAGAAGGGCTGAGTATCGTCCTGATGAGCTGCCGAGGACCGGTCGGGCTGGTCTGTTTGCGGTCGAGGCTGTAGCTTGGGGGGAATGCGGAAGCTGGGCTGGCTTGGACTGGGCATGTTTCTCGGGTGTGGCGGCGGGGGCGGGGATGGCAAGGCCGATGCGGGGGCGCCGGATGCGGCGTTGCCGGCGCGGGTGTGCAAGACGCCGGGGGCGCCGGAGGTGACGTTTCGCAAGGCGAC
>Ga0154020_10001939_pt1 | contig 25287 bp, 23 predicted proteins | sample Klosneuvirus_201_FD_109709 | JGI IMG/M metagenome (GOLD analysis project Ga0154020, IMG submission 109709) | Active sludge microbial communities from wastewater, Klosterneuburg, Austria - Klosneuvirus_20160825_MG | ecosystem: Engineered > WWTP > Aerobic digester > Activated sludge | place...
TGAGCCCTTTACCGCCAATAAACGGTACTCCTGCATCATACCATTGACTGAAAACATGTCTCCATTTTTCAGTAGCATATTTTTCTGGTTTATGTGAACAAAAAAAGATTGTAGACATGTATTGATATGTTATGAATATATAAAGCTTTTATATCAATATTTCAATTATTCTTTATATATCATAAAAACATATTGTGGTTCATTTTATTAATATAACAATATAATTAATTAAAAATAATATTGTGGAAATATAAAACAGTACATAAATGTTAAATTATTATACTGATGACCAAATTGATATGTTATAATATGAAATAACAATTATTGTAATACAATATTATGATACAACAATTTGGTCATCAGTGTATAATAAATTAAAAAATTGATTTAGTAAATATAATTACTCGTTTCTTTATCTATCAACGTATAAATGATGCCTAGACTTATTAAACCTTTAGAAATAAATCCGAATAATGTAAATAAAGAAAAAGCATTTGTAGTATTAAAGTATGATGGTAAATATGAAAACGATGAAGATAAAATTGATTATCAAGAAATGAAAAGGACAATTCTTGAAAGTATTAATGATTTTTGTAATGAACAACTCTATTGTGAACGATATGATATTTCTTTAGGAAGACCATATTATGATATCAAAAAAATTACACTATATATTGATATGACTTATCATGATAGAATTAAAGATATTTTTCTAGATATTTCTGGTTCAAGAGTAGCTTTTAAGAAAAAATCTTATAATATTTATTCATTTGAACCATTACAACCATTATCATGTAGATATTGTGTAAAATCAAATTATAATGTTATTATTGATATGTTTGAAACTAAAAATATGTTTGTTAATAAAATAATTCTTAGTATTGAATTTGTAAATAATGATATTAACCAAAATATTGATTTGAAGAGAGTGGTTGAACCAAAAGTATTATATGAGGTTAATAATGGAATTGCTAGGTTTATACAGTCATAAAATTATTCGTCATGATCGTAATCTCCTTTAACGGCTTTCTTGACCATATCTTGATACCCTAAATTATTTAATTTATTTATGAGTTCTGTAGCTGGAAATGTTAATGGAGATGCGAAATCAGAATACATACCTTTTTTGACTTGTTTGATTAAAAGATCTCTTGTGTCTGATTGTGGTTTGGCGTCCAAGTCATGAAGTAACAGTTCTTTTCCTTCCATTTATGATGATATTATTGTGTAAATAAATATATGTATGTTTTATTGTTTTTTTATCAATTTTTTATTTTTGACAATTTTATCGTATTCTGTTTCCCATATTGATACATAATTATAATCTAAATTCATAATCAGTAATTCTTTTTTGAAGGTGTTTAGGTATAATTCTCCAAATAATTTTTTATTGGTTGGATTTGGTTTCATTGGATTATATAAAGCTGGATTTCCGTGAAAATAGTCACCCATAAATTCATAAATCGTATTAGTTTCTTTACAAAAACCATCAACCTTATAATTTGTATTTGGGATCATATATTCACCACCGTTTTCTGCATGTTGGATATGAATATTTTCTTCTTGCATAATCAAATTTAACCATTCGATTTGTTTTTTTGAGTAGTTATTATAACACTTGGTACATCCATCACCGCGTTTAAGGTGATTCGCAGGAATAGTTTCAAATTTACCATGTGTTTTACAAATTAATATTACCTTTGTTTGGTTATTAATATAATTAACAAGATCATAATTAAATTTATCGCCAAATATTTCTTTTGATCTTTCGATAAACTTGTCTGTTCCTAATATCATTATTTGCGCTGCTCTTAATTTGTTACATTTATAACATCCTTGTTTTTGTGATAAATGATCATTTGGTGCCATTTGAAAATTCCCATGTATTTTACATGTTATAATTACTTTTGTTGAAGTATTAATATATTCAACCAAATCATATAAATATTCTTTATTATGAATTAAATTTGCCTTTCCAATAAATTCTTCTGTATTCATTTTCTTTCCTATAATTTTTGGTTTACATTTAGGACATGCATATATACATCTTATATGTAGTTCTGGTGTTTGTGTAAACTCTCCATGTAATTTACATATTATAATAATAAATGTACGATTATTGACATAAACTACTCTCGAATAATCAAATTTATCACCAAATTTATTAATTGCTTTTGTTACAAATTTTGTTAATAAATCAGTCATATAAATTAATATATAAATATAGTTTTAAATACTTAAAAAAATTGAAAAACTTATTTAAAGACTAGAAACACTAATGATATCATAACTAAAGAATGAATACAGAAAATACTATTATTGGAATTGACTTTAAGTTGTTTTAGAGTCTGAAAACAATATTACATTGTTAGTCATAATATATGGCGACATCATCAAATTGCTGGAAAATCTTTCTTAGATAACTACTCAAAAAAAAGTAATAATGTTATCAGCTAAGATAATCAGCAGCTAAGTACCATTATTGGTATGATGTTCAACGACTAGATGGTAATGGACTTGAATATATTTCAAGTTTAAGGTATAGTCTACATTTCATAAATGATTATGAAATATCTGGGGGAACAACTTATTCCTGCGTAGGAGTGTGGAAGAATGGCAAAGTAGAAATTATTGCAAATGATCAAGGTGATCGTACTACCCCATCATGGGTTACTTTTACAGATACAGAACGCATTGTTGGTATGGCTGCTAAAAGTCAGTCTGGTGCCAATCCGCAAAATACTGTTTATGATTCAAAACGTCTTATTGGACGAAGCTTTGATGATCCCACAATTCAAAATGACATGAAACAATGGCCTTTTAAGGTCAAACGTGGTTCAAATGATAAACCAGTTATTAGCGTAACATACAAAGGAGAACCTAAAGATTTTACTCCGGAAGAAGTTTCTGCAATGGTTTTGACTAAAATGAAAGAAATTGCCGAATCTTATCTTGGATATCCTGTTAAACGTGCCGTCGTTACTGTACCAGCTTACTTTAATGATGCTCAAAGGAGAGCTACTAAAGATGCTGGTATGATTTCTGGGTTGACTGTTGAGCGTATTATCAATGAACCAACTGCAGCGGCCATTGCTTATGGTCTTGATAAAGTCAATGATGGTCAAGAACGCAATGTGCTCATTTTCGATTATGGCGGAGGTACGCTTGATGTAAGTGTTTTAACGCTTGATGGAGGTCTTTTTGAGGTCAAATCTACTGCCGGAAATACCCATCTTGGTGGACAAGATTTAGATTCTAAGATCATCACATGGTGCTTCAAAGAATTCAAGAATAAAAATAAAAATGTTAACATAGACGAAATGATGAAGAGTAAACGTGTTCTTGGTCGACTTCGATCGGCTGCTGAAAGGGCTAAAAAGACCCTTTCATCATCAGCATCTGCTACTATAGAAATCGAATCACTATTCGAAGGAACTGATTTTACTGCAACATTAACTAGAGCCAAATTTGAAGCATTGTGTATTGATGATTTCAATAAATGCATGGACCCAGTTGATCGGGCATTAAAAGACGCCAAACTAGCCAAAGCAGATATTACCGACGTTGTTTTGATTGGTGGTTCTACTCGTATTCCTAAAGTTCGTGATTTGCTCAAAGATTTCTTCAATGGTAAAGAACTAAAGGCTGATATTAACCCAGATGAAGCAGTCGCATACGGTGCTGCAGTTCAAGGTGCAGTTCTTGGTAAGGTTCAAGATGAAAAACTTGATCAGCTTCTCTTAGTAGATGTTACTCCACTATCACTTGGTATTGAAACTGCTGGTGGTGTTATGACAAAGATCATTCCTCGTAACACTACTATTCCGTGTTGCAAAGAGAATACATTCAGTACTTACTCAGATAATCAACCAGGTGTCACAGTTAAAGTATTTGAAGGCGAAAGAGAATTTACTAAACATAATAACCTTATGGGTACATTCGAATTAACTAATTTACCACCAATGCCAAGAGGTATACCTAAAATTCTTGTCAAATTTGACATAGATGTTAACGGTATTCTAAATGTTACTGCTACTGAAGAATCTACCAACAAATCAAATAAGATTACTATTAAGAATGACAAGAATCGTTTCACTGCGGATGAACTTGCAAAAATGGTTGAAGATGCACAGAAATTCGCTGAAGAAGATAAGAAAAATAAAGCCCGTCTTAATGCAAGAAATGAGCTTGAGAACTATGTTTACAATGTGAGAAATTCATGCAATGGTGAAGAATTCAAGGCAAAACTTGGTGAAGAAACACATAAACAAATCATTGATGTTGTCAATGAAACTATTCAATGGCTTGATGAAGATGAATATACAACCGAAGAATATAAAGAACGACAAAAGGAAGTTGAAGCAAAGATTCAACCATTGATGATGAAAGCATATCAAGGAGCTGGTGAAGATGGTACTGGATTCAAGCCACCGCAACAAGATAAAACTGGTAATACGCAACCAACAGTTGATGAAGTTGATTAAACTTGATGATTATAATTAATTTATTAATATAAAAAGTATATTTTCTACCTATAAAAATATATTTTCTTTGTTTACTATATAATATAAAATAAATGGATTTTCTTCAACAAAATAAAAATGTTGTTATCATAGTTGCCGTAGTTGTCATCGGTTATCTCCTTCTTCAAACTGAATTAATTCAAGGATTACTTTTATCTCTTAGAATTCAATGGGCTGGACTTTCAGATCTCATGAAAGTTGTTGTTCTTTTACTAGTTGTTTATTGCGCTTATTATTGCCTTACTAATAAGCAATCTATTCTCTAAACAATACATTAGAAATTATCATATTATTTTTTAATTTCAAATATAACTTTATAAATCTTCATGACATTAACACAAAATAGTGCTATTGCAATTGTTATAATAATACTTATATTATGGATATGGTATACACGGGATGAAAATGAACATTTCGTCATTCAAGCGCCGAATATAACAGTACAAGAACTTATTTCTAAACTGCAAACAAATCCGCTATTAACACCTCCATCCTTATTGGTCTTATAGATATGGTTATCATGGAACAAGACAGAAAACTTTGTTATTAGAATTCCGCGAGGAGTATCGTGGGACGAATATGTTTATTATGACAGCGATGACTTTTCAGTAGCTAACCCGTCTGTTGTAACTAATTATGATCTTTATAAACATTAAAAGGTATTCTATAAATTTCTAGTGATCGAAATATTTTTTTTAAAATTTATTTCAAGTATAATTGTATAATATAAATTATAATGGAATTAACACAAAATCATATCGTAACAATAGCTTTAGTTTTATTAGTCTTGTGGATATGGCTATCCTGGAACAGAACAGAAAACTTCGTCATTAGAATTCCAAGAGGAGTATCATGGGGCGATTATGTTTATTACGATAGTGATGACTTTCCAGTAGCTGATCCATCTGTTGTAACTAACTATGACCTTTATAAACATTAAAAGGTATTCTATAAATTTCTATTGATCGAAATATTTTTTTTAAAATTTATTTCAAGTATAATTGTATAATATAAATTATAATGCAAATAACACAAAATGAAATTGTTGCAATTGTTTTGATTTTATCTATATTGTGGATTTGGTTTACCTGGGATAAAAACACTGAAAGTTTTACAAATCTAACGGTGCCAAAAGGTAAGAAATGGGGAGAATATGTATATTATGAAGATGACAATGAATTTCCAGTTGTAGCACCATCTATTACTCGTGTTGATGAATCTCAATATCAGATACCCGAACAACCATTAGTACAAAAAAATCAAAAAATTAATGATGTTACTGGATTAATTGATACTTCTAATTCGTCCGGTTTAGGAGCTCCTTTTGATGATATGTTAGATTTTAATGATAGTATAATTGACAAATTGAATCAAGAAGATAATAGAAGTCAAGAATCTATTGTACATGAATTACCAAAAAGCCATGATCATCCAATGAAAGACAAGGCAAAACAAATCCTAACAGAAAAAAAACTAATGCCTGGTATGGAACAAAAGAAAAATATGGTGAAATCATTGGAACCCAAAGTAAAAAAACCTATTATGGTAAAACAAAAACCTAAAAAGAAAAAACGTACCGTTAAAGAAGATAGATATATGGCATTGGCTATTTTAATTTCTGTTTTATTGGTTGGATTCATACAATATCCTTAGGCAAAAAATTTGATTATTTAATTAAAAAGTCTAATAATATTATCTATTATTAATCTTAAATGTATCAGCAGAAAGAAATTATGAAAAATCAACCAACTATCAATGTTGGAATGATCGGTTCAGTAAGCAATGGAAAAAGTTCGGTGACTGAAAAAATTACCAGTGTTAAAACTCAAAAACACTCAAGCGAAATGAAAAGAAATATTACGATTAAATTAGGCTATGCTAATGCAAAGATATTTAAATGTCAATCATGTCCTGCACCACAATGTTATCAACATCACCCAAGTTCAGTGATGGATACAAATTGTAATTCATGTGATAGTCCAATGACATTAGAAAAACATATTAGTGTAACAGATGTTCCTGGACATTTATCGCTTATGACAACAATGCTAAATGGCACTTGTGTTATGGATACTACTATTTTAGTCGAATCTGCCGCAAATGATGGTTTGGCGCCACAAACAAAACACCATTTATTAGCTACAAAAATGATTGGGGTTAATAATAGTATTGCTTGTTTAAATAAAATGGATTTAGTTAAAAAACAAAAAGGAACGGAAAAATTATTGGAATTAAGAAAGAATTTAATTGGAACAATGGCAGAAACTTCACCAATTATACCAGTTGCTGCAAATCATGGAATTAATATTGATGTTTTATGTGAATATATTTGTAAATTTATTAAGGAACCTGTCAGGAATTATAATGCTACACTTAAAATGATTATTATTCGATCTTTTAATGTTAACAAACAAGAAGTTTCATTAGATCAATTAGAAGGCGGTGTTGTTGGTGGAACTATAACACAAGGTGTATTGCACAAAGGAGATAAAATATCTATTCATCCAGGTTTGATTGATAAAAATCACGATAATGATAAAACTAGATGGAAATATAAACCAATTAAAGGCACTGTCTTGTCTATTAATTCAGAAACTAATAATTTAGATTTTGCCATACCAGGCGGATTGATTGGAATCAAGTTAGATATTGATCCTGGACTAGCTACAAAAGATAATTTAGTCGGTAACATTATGACAAATTATGATAATACAGACGCATATTGTGTTTATGAAATTATTTTTGTTGAATTACAATTGTTTGATGATATGCAAATTGCAAATAAAGAAATTTTGGTCATCAATTCAAATGCTTGTAGTGAAAAATGCGAAGTAGTGAAGACAAAGAACACTAAAGCAGAACTAAAATTATTAGAAAGACCAATTTGTGCAATAAAATCGGATTATATAACTATAAGTAAGATTATAGCGAATAATATTACAGTAGTTGGCCGTGCACAGATTTTAGATGGATTGGAAACCATCCGTCATTAATTATGGTGGGAAATTTGTATTGAAAAGTTAAAACTATAAAAAAATTTTATATTGTTTATTATTATAAATCAAAAAATAATGAACGTATATTCAATTAGTTTATTGGGAAAACGTCCCCAAAACGAAGATAATCATGAAATTATATTAAATCTGGACGGTAAAGATCCCACAAAAAATAATATAAATTACTTCGCCGTATATGATGGACATGGAGGTAAACAAGTATCAAATTATTTAAAAGAAAATATGTCTAAATTTTATGTGCATAAGAAGCTAAATTTTCCTTTGACGAAAAAATATGTTAACAAAGTTGCTGATTTTGTTCAGACTTCCATTAAAAAACATAAATTTGCTAACAGAATGGGATCAACTGCTCTTGTAGTAATTCAATTTAAATGTAATAATGAAGATTATATTAATGTTATCAATACCGGTGATAGTCGTTGTATCATGTGTCGTGATAATGTAGCTATGCCTTTAACAAAAGACCATAAACCAAATTGGCCAGAAGAATATCATCGAATTATGGGTTTAGGTGGTAAAGTCCAATTCGATGGGTATGACTGGCGCATAAATGATTTGTCTGTTTCAAGAGCATATGGTGATACAGATGCAACACCATATGTTACACATATTCCAGATTTATTCCGTTATAAATTAGATAAAAGTGATAAATTTATGGTGGTTGCTTGTGATGGTTTGTATGAGAGTTTAAATAATAATGATATCATTAACTTTGTATTGTTAAATTGTTATGATTCTACTTTGACCAAGAGGATCAATAAAGGGATTAATATCGCGGAGAAACTTGCCGAATATGCCATCAAGAAAGGATCCAATGATAACATATCAATAATTCTGGTGTTTAAAGACGAATAAACAACATAAATATCGTGTTTTCGGCTCAATTACTCTGAACAAATTCGAAGTATGTGGTCCAGTACATGACATCATTTTCATCCCATTCAAAGTTCAATAAATCCAATTCATCTTTCAAGTTATTCATAATAAACAGATCTCTTTTCCTTGCTACAACCATTTCATTTTTATGAGTATATGAAAATATTTTTTTATTATTTCTAGTAATAAACCCACATCATACATTATTAAATCTATTATAATATATTCCATTATACTGTGATTTAACAGTTTTCTTTTTATTATCTTCGAAGAACTTTTTCCATTGATCAAATTCTTCACTTATCCATTCAAAATTTAATTCATAATCATCTTTATTAATAAAATAGTTTTACAAATAATTTAAATACTAACAACATTCTTTTTACAATATGGACAAGTTGAATGATCTTTTAGCCATTCTTTATTACAATCTTGATGAAAGTGATGACCACAATTTAATCTAATTATTTTTTCATCCGAATCTTGATAATCTGTCAAACATATTACACATTTATCATCTTCTTTTTCTAAATCCTTAACTACATTGCCTTTAGAATCCACAAGTGAACCATTCATAAAGGATAATGGATCCAGTTTAGAAATAAAATTGATTACTTTATTTTGTTTATATTTTTCACGAATTCCACATCCACAAACACATATTAATGGTATAACACATACCATTAATCGATATACTAATGACATAATCATTGATACACAGAAAAGAATATATGTAGGTGTATATTGAGTTCGATCACAAGACAAATTGACAATACCATAACTGAATCCACAAATGATCCATATAAGAGTAATTGAATTATATATAATCTTTTCAAAAAATATATAGTCAAAAGATTTCGTTATCAGAAAATAAATTGGATCAAATAATCTAATTGAACCAATAATACCGTCCACAAACAAAAACCATGATAAAACATAATCACACGAATCATGTGATTGTGCCCAAAAATAAAAATTTACTATGATAAATGGAATTAAACGAATTGTTCTCCATATAATCCAACCAATAACGCATTTAAACCCCATTCTATTGATTTCTTCTTCATCGACTTGATCTTGATTTTGGTTATCATTACCAAGTCCATCAATCTGTACTTCCTCCATGATATATATATTATTTATCTAACAGTTATATTTTTTGACTTGTAATTTCAATAATTTTATATAAACTAATTACTCAAGTACAGCTTCTATTTTCTCAATTAAATCAGGCCGTTTTTTATTATCAGCTACTTTAACAGGTTCCCAACGTTTTTTAATTGGATCATATTTGCATTCTACCAAAATCGTATCATCATTCGCTTTTTCAAAAGCTTCTTTACAGAAATGACTGCATTCTTTTGTTGGTATAAATGCAATACCAATCTTTTTATATTTGAATAGTTTTTTATCCCCTTCGTTATATTTTTCTCCAATGAAAAGATTGTATACGTCGATTGTATCAGTCCGCTTCATTCTAAATATGGCTGTAAGATTATCGACATTAATGTTAACATTTACATTACCCTTTTGTATTTTTTCGACTGGTTCTTGTGGATAATTGTTTGTTGGCATGATTGGAACATGTGATGCAACATCTGATTTAGTATTATTCATATTATTCATATTATATGTATTATTAGTATTGTTAGTATTATTAGTATTGTTAGTAGTTTGATCTTTATTATCTAAATTACAATTATTATACAAGTAAATTAGTTTGGTTCCAGAAAATTCAGGATAAAAGGATATCCCTTTAATTGATTTATTATATTTAGATTTTGGAATATAAACATTAACTAACTGCTGAATATCTTTTAATTCATGAAGTTTATTAACAATAAAAACAATATTATTCATTTTTGTATCTGATTTTGCTTGTTGATTAATATTGTCTAAATAAGTTGTTATGTTCGTCATTTTATTTGAAATTTTATCATCAGATAAATATTTACCTCTTAAATAATAAATATCATTGATAACAAAGTTTTTCATACCATCAATATTATTATACAACAAAACACCATCAAAAATAGTTCCTTTATATATTTCTTCATCGAATCGATGATAAATTGGTATAATCTTAACTTTATCGTAATCAATTTGATTAATATTATACGTCAATGTTTTACGATCAATGATGAATGATAGAAATTGGTTTCTGATTTTAACAAAAATTAGAAGACTGTGAATACCATTATAATTAGGAGAAACATAGTATTTCTTTTCTTTGATTAACCCGAGATCATATTCGTATTCAATTAGTTTGTATTTATAATTCGATAGTTCAATTGTATTGTATACATAACTTAAAATTTCTTTTTTGGTATTAATATCATTCAGTTGGTTGTTCTCTTCTGGTTGTTTTTGATATTGGGAATTACGATTATTTTGAAATTGTGGATTAAAGGGTCTATGATTTCTTGAAACACGGTGAAAAGATCCATCTTGTTTCATCATATTATTATTCCTATCATAATTAAAATTGTTCATAAATATAGATAATAGTATATATATTTATGTCTTTAAATATTTTTTTCAATTTTCCTTAATTTTATTCAGTTATTGTCAGGGAGAGGACCTAATATTTGATTAAATGATGCCATTTGTTTGATTGCAGATGGATCATTTGATCTTAAAGTTTTTTCTAAAATACCACTATTCATTTCTCTATCGCCTTTATATTCCCAATCATCTCTAACATTATGCATACCTGTTAAATGTTTGAAATTATAACCATCATTCATAGTATTATCGAATTTAGGAAGTCGCACACACTCATTGTTGTAAAGAGATGGACCGGATCGTGTTAAATCATCAAATACATCTTTAATCGCTTTATTATTACCTTTTGCTTCACCGAGATCACCAGCTAAATACATATTGACAACTTTATCAACTGGATCTAATCTGATAGAAGAATTTTCATTAGTATAAGTATCTCTAAAATTAAAAAAATCTTTATTAAATTGTTTAATTGATTTTGTTGGTTTTGGACAAACATCGGCACTACCTAAAAGATATCGATCTACATAATATTTTGTTTTTACATCGACTGAATTAATTGGACATGCTGGTTTTGTTGGAATTGTGAATTCTTGAACTTCTGGTAAATACGGATCTCTGAATTTTTCACGATATGGAGAAAAATCCTGATAATTATTAAAACCTTCATTATATTTACTGTTCATGTTTTCAAATAACCAAAATATAATAATGATTACTAATACAGCTAAGAGTATATGGTTTATTGATGTCATATATTATATATCAATATAATATTTTATTCCACTGATAATATAATATAATTTCTTATTATATTATATAAATGACATCCATCGATACGCTTAAATCAAGAATTTTAAATGTCATACAAAACGACAATTTCTCAGTTCAAGACTTAGAAAAAGTATTAGATCCAGTCGGATCTTTTTTTACTAATCCATCTTTCTACAGCAACGTGTTGGACGTAGTTAACATTATTACAAAAGATCGTAATGGTGATAATCAATTCAATATGGATGATCTTACATTATTAGGAAATGATATGAATGCTATCATGTCTCTAGTTGGTGCCATTATGTTATTGCTTTCCACTATTCCAACAGTTAAAATACAATACAATAAAGATGCAACTGAAGAACTTGTATTTAAAGTTCTTTCGTATATTTTCCTTGCACTTGTTCCAAAACAAATAGGTAAGCCATTATCTCTTGAAGAAAAAACAAATATCCTTAACATCGCTTTATCTATATACCAAATTGCGAAATCGTCTCAAGTTATCAATGATCTTATTGATAAAATTACTGCATGGTTCAAATCGAAAGGATTATGTAATTGCACAACTTCAGCTGATCATGTTGATACTGTAGTCACTAAAAATTTACCATCATTCAAACTTAATCTTACTCACGCTGTTAATAACATTCGCGAAAAATCACAAATGCAACGTGATATCAAATTATTACATCAAAAAGTGAATGAACAATCAAGATCTATTAAAAAATCAGAGAAACACAATGAGAAAAGCAAATCTGAAAAGAAAAATTAAATATTTTATTACTGGTACAGAACAAATTATCATTATATAATATATAGATGATAATTCATTTAATAATCATAATCTTAGTCATTGTAACTATTTTGATCATTTGGTATATAATAAAATCAAAAAATATTGAAAATATAGAAACTATGATTGATTTGTCTAGTTCTAATAAATCCCTTAAATGGGCAATTGACAAAGACTGCAAATATGATATGGTTAATGTATATACTGATATTTTAAAAGAATATTCTATTGATAAAACATCATCTGATAATAATGATTGGGTAATTTATTTTCCTTGTACCTATAATGAACCATTAACTGAAATGAAAAAAATAAAACCTACATCTAATAACCAACGTATTTTTATAGTTTCCAATACTGACGAAATTGCTAGTAAAAGTATGTTGTGGCAAAATCTTGTTAAAAAATATGGAAGAGATGAGGCAAGTAAAATGTCGCCTGTCTCTTATGTCTTGTATGATAAAGATGACAAAGAATTATTCAAGAAAGAATATGATCCTAATAAAATTTATATTATGAAGAAAAACATTCAAAGACAAGAAGGATTAATGATTACAAAAGATAAAAATGAAATTTTAAATGGTTTTTCTAATAATTATGTTGTGGTTCAAGAATTATTACAAGATCCTTATATTATTCGTGGCAGGAAAACAAACATGCGATTTTATGTGTTAGTTGTATGCCAGAATAATAGTTTGAATGCCTATGTTCATCAAGAAGGTTTTATGTATTATACAAGAATGCCATTTGAAAAAAATTCACAAAAAGATGGCATTAATATTACAACTGGTTATATAGAGAGATGGATTTATGATATCAATCCTTTAACACATAACGATTTTAAGAAATATTTAGATACGTATCATCAAAATAGTAAAATTGTTTATGATAGGATTTATGATTTGATTAGAAAAGTAATTATTGCATGTGATAAATTATGTAAAGATGGATCATTGAAAAACAATATTACATTCCAACTATTTGGTGTTGACATTGCATTAGATGATAAACTATATCCAAAAATAATGGAAGCTAATGTTGGACCTAATTTAGCAACTCATGACAAAAGAGATAGTGATGTTAAACATAAAGTCGTAAGAGATATATTTAAAGTCTTACAAATTGTACCAAATAAAGATAACGGTTTTGATAAAATAATCTAACAGCAAAAACTGTAAATACATCGATCACTATAGTGATCATGGTTTTGTGTCATTAGTTTTCTTAACGATAACATATTTTTGTCTTAATATTAACCAAAATATGATACATAGTATAATACCTAGTGCAAATGACAGACAATTATTTAAAATTTCATCCATGTTATATGTTTATATTTATATATTCATACAAAAATTTCCATCACATATTTTATTTTTATATACTACTCTATATTCGTTTTTATATAAATAAATAAACAAAAATCCTAGAAACAATGCAAAGAAAAAATATATTGGTTTGAATTCCATTATATTAATTGATAAGAAAACTATTTTTATGATAAAAAAATTATTACATTGCATAAGGTGGATCTATATCATATCCGGGATTATTCGCATTAATAAATTCGGTACCGTTATTTAATGCATTAATTAAATTACCATTTTTGTTATCAATAGAAGTCTGATATTCGTTCATAACTTGAGCGTTTGTATTAGTCATTCCTGTAACAAATTTACCAGTATTAGTATTAAAGTTATTAGACCAATCATATGGATTAATAATATTTGTATCTTTTGCATTTTGATAGGTATTATATGTTCCATCATAATAAGATCTTGATGAATTTTTATAAACATTATCATGATCATAATTAGTATGATTCATTGGTGGGTATGCTGGAGGATTTTCATAGATATTTCGCGTATAGACAATACCCTTTTCTGGTAATCTTACTGGTAATGGGTCTGGTGGATAAAAGACATCGTCTTCTTGATCTTCTAATGGCTGTGTTGGATTCATGGAAGGTGGATTATCATATCTTAGATGTCTTGTTTGATAATCCATAATATCTTTCATTAAATTTTTCTCTTCGTCATCTGTAAATTTTTCGGTTATCATTGGTTTTTTTTCTTTGACTGCATAATATCTATAAATTAAATAAATAATTGCCAATAAAAGAACTAAGACAATCATTTTATTTTCCGCAATATAAGTATTATAAAAATCATTAACATATGTAGTAATTTTGTCACTTATAGTATTATTTGATGGTTGTAATTTAGTAACTTTATTAACAGTTGATTTCATTATCGGACCAACAAGGTTTGGTTGTTTTCCTGTATAATAATCCATTATAATAATATATAATAAAATAAAATTAACAATTTATTTATAAATTGTGCATACTAAAGCATGCGACAAGCATAGCTTGTAGAGGATAAAATCCTCTAAGAATACAACGTATTCTTGAAATAGGGTGATTTTTGTATTTTTTAATAGTATATAAACATTTATTTATAATGTGTATATATGAGCGAGTTTAAAGGAATCAAAACAAAGGAATATTATGTTAAACAAGCAATACTAGAAAAAATAAAACAGAAATATAAACAAAAAACGTATGATGAACAAGTCAGATTGAATTATGATAAATTGATATTGAAAAAACCAATATATAGGATAATAAATAGTTTATCAACACGTATACGCGATAAATTAAATGAATTAGAAATAGATAGAACTTTTAAGTACACAGATGTTTTAGGTTGTTCGATCAGAGAATTTGAAAATTATTTATTGGAAAATATGAAAGATGGTATGTCATTTGATAATTATGGCGAATGGGAAGTTGATCATATAACCGCATTTTCTCGTTTTGATTTTACTAAACACGATGATATTATCAAATGTTGTAACTATAAAAATCTTCAGCCATTATGGAAACCAGAAAATAGGAAAAAATATAATCACTAATTTCAAGAACACTTTAGTGTTCTTAGAGGACTTCGTCCTCTACAAGCTATGCTTGTTGCATGTTTTAGCATGCGTTTCAATTTTCAAATTGAAATTAAAATAAATTTAAGATTTGTTAAAATAATATTTAAGACTTGAAATATATAGATAAGCATTATTGAATTTATATGGCAAAACACGAATTGATTTACAGTAGATTGAACATTAGAAATCACCCACCTAACAAACAGTATTACATTACTGATAAACAGATTTATTATTATGACAACGGGACAAAAGTAGTTATTGATACAGATGATAATGCATATATAGAATTAGAAAAAAATTATAATTTCATAAAACCAAAGGTACAAATTGATAATTTAAACGGATCGTTAAAGGTTATTCTTGATTTTGATATAGATGAACTCAGTAATCTTTTACAAGTCCCGTGTAAAATCGTAGGAAGAAAAACATTATTTACAGCATTTCAGAAAGGATATAATGAAGAACAAAATAGTTACTTATCAAAATTAATCCTACATATTTATAGTAATTTATTATCCAAAACAGCCAATTTCGAAACATGGTTTAAACAACAAGAATTAAATCAATTAAAAGTATCATATCTACCGCGCTATATTTATGCAATTGGAGGATTTTACATAGATACACAAGAAGGAAAGATATTAAGTAATGTAAATGCAAATAATGTTATATTTCACGGAGGAATTATTCATGACTCAACAAATTTATGGATTGAAAAAATAGTTGCATTGATTAATAAAAATAATAATGTTAAACAAAGTAAAAAAAATTGTTTCATTTATACAAATTGTACGTTAATTATTTGTACAAAACCAATGTGTACATATTGGCATGATAAATTACAAGGCGAAACAACAAAGATTAGAGTTATTAAAAATAATAGAGACTATGTAAATATGATTTATAATGATATTATGAATCTGGATTATATTATTATTAATTATGAGGTTATTTTACACAAGATATTTATGTCGTCAGTCAATGAATATAATTTAAACAATAACAAGTTAGAAACCATTCTAAATATTATTAAAAATGAATTTAGTACTTTTGATAATATTAAGGATAGAAATCTCATTATATTTTCATTAATTGTTTGGTATAGGATTATTATTGATCATCAAAGTTTTCATAATATTGTAGAAAATAATTTCGATTTAATTATGACATTGGAATCAGTTATAAAATGGATTAATATTAGTAACTTACCGACAAATTATGATCAATATATGAATATGTTGAAATTTATGGGTCATATAAAAGATGTATCGTGTCCATTTTATGATAACAATAACAATATATGTTATTTGGAAAAACTGTTCTATACTCTTGGCATTGCCAAACAAATTAAAATTAATGAACAAACAACTATTATTCAATCGAATACATTAGAAAATACTGTTATTAGTAATATTAAAAATAAAAATATTAGTAAAATTTATGATATACTTAATTTGTTATGCGAAAACACAGTAACAAGGCAAGAATACATTGATATGATGAAAGGTCAAGATGTTGTGTTTGATAATTTACAATGTTCGGTTTGTTATGGAAAATACAACTATGATGAAACGTTATTTATTAGAAATTGTCATCATTATTTTTGTATTAATTGTTGTCTTCAAATATTGTTTGATAAAACCAATTGTCCCTTATGCAGGTCATCTTTTGGATTAAATGATTTGATATATGTTGATGATATGCGTGAAAATAGTAAAATTAATCATTTAATCAAATTAATCAATATGTTACCAGATGATTCATTTGTCTTCGTCCATAATCGAAGACATAAAAATTATATTACAAATTACTTACAAAAATATAAGATTAGAAAGCAAATACAATGGATTTATAATGATATTTCTAAAATTCAATCTATGTTGGAAAGTACAAAGCATAGTAATAATATCAATATATTCTTTTACGATTTATATAATGTCACCAAGATAAAAGAAGTATTAAAATCATGTACAAATGTGAATAATGTAAATATTTATTATTTTGTATATGATGTAGCTACCAACAAGTTCAAATCCTCACTTTGAATAAATAACAATTTTAACGCGCAAGTTTATATACATATAAAAATATTATGTGTATAATAAATAGTTATGACATCTAATTTAATAAATAATGACAGGAGACAGCTTTTAAATGATTACGTTTTAACAGAACAAATTGGATCCGGGTCATTTGGAGAAGTATATTTAGCCAGATATAAGACCGGTGGATATGTCGCAGTTAAAGTAGAAGAGCGAAAAAAATCCAACAGAATATATAATGAATACAAAATTTATGTCTATTTACATAGACATGGTTTTGACATTGGTTTACCCAAAATATATGATTACTTACAGACCCCTGATTATAATATAATGGTAATGCAATTAATGGGACCAAGTCTAGATGATATATTCAATAAACATAAGAAAAAATTTAAATTATCAACTGTCTTATTGTTAGCATTACAAATTATTACTTTAATGGAACAGTTACATGGCGCAGAATACATTCATCGTGATATCAAACCAAATAATTTCTTGATTGGAAGAAATCAAAATAAACACCAGGTCTATATTATGGATTTTGGGTTATCTAAAAAATATGTTATCGATGATAAGCATATTAAATATCGCGATGGACGTTCTTTAATTGGTACAGCTAGATATGCCAGTGTTAATATGCATATGGGTATTGAACCTGCCAGACGCGATGAAATGGAATCCATTGGATATATGTTTGTTTATTTCTTAAAAGGGATATTACCATGGCAAGGAATTAAGAAACAAAAAGGATATAATCATATTCAAAAAATAGGTGAAATGAAAATGTCTACAAAACTTGATAGATTGTGTGAAGGATTACCCGATTGTTTTAAAGAATATATATCCTATTGTAAAAAATTAAAATTTGATGAGGAACCAGATTATGATTATATGAGAGGATTATTTAAAGATACTGCTAAAAAAATGGATATCAACCCCGAATTCGAATGGTTAGATAATCATCATTAAATAAATTTATTAGATCATAAATTAAATATAATTTTATATTTGTTTTAGATTATTTTTCATCCAATTAGTTACTTTCAAATATGCATAAGCTTGACCAAGTGCATCAGCATCAGCATAATGAGTATGCGGTAATGCATCACTATGAGTTAATTTACTGATTAAATTCATATCAACGTTTAACATTTCTAGCATTTTATAAATAGTTGATAAACAAGTAATGGAAAATGGTAACTTAAGTTTCTTTTCTGGACCATATTCATCGTACAAACAATTAAGCCATTGTAAATCATACGATGATGGTTTTGCTACGAATTTGACAATAAATTTTTTATTTAGGTCTTTATACCATTCAGCAAACTCTTTCATAGCTTCTTGCGGTGGAATAGCATTTTGTTGAATATGTTTCCAAAGTTCTTTATTTTCTACCCAAAAATCATTCCAGCATCTTTTTTCGGGTGGTCTATTTGGCTGTTCTTTAATAGACCAAACTTTGCTTGAAATAACCCAATCATCTAACTTTGTTGGATCTGGATCTATATTATCATATACAGCGACACAACCAAGCATAACACAAGATGATGTAGCCGGAGATGGTCCAGTAGCTTCAACATCAAATGATATTATAATACGTTTTTGAGCCATTTGAAATATGATATTGAATAAATAAATTTATATATACATGTAAATTATCAATTTTTTAGAAATCATCATTGATAACGATTGTATTTTTATTACCCTTATTCATGACATGAGCATCTTGATATTCATGTGGTCTGGTTTCAAAGAAATTAGTTTTATCATTAAGGCCAATAGTTTCCATGAATTTAAATGGATTTGTTTTGTTATATAGTTTCTTATAACCAAGCATAACCAGTTGTCTGTCAGCAATATATTCAATATAATCACTCATTGACTCGTTACTCATGCCAATTAATTTTACTGGAAGAGCGTCAGTCATGAATTTTTGAGCAATTTTAACACCTTCGTCCATAATTGCGTATACTTCATCTTGTAAAAGTTTATTAAGAAGTAGAGAATATACCTCACATCCACCCTTCAAATGCAAACCTTCATCACGACTAATAAATTTATTTGATTTAATCAAACCGTCCATAAAAGGTTTTCCTCTTCCTGATTCTCTATGTTTATTCTTATATTTCTTAATCCAAAAGATTGCAGCAAATGCTCCACTGAAAAAGATACCTTCGACAACAGTAAATGCTACAACACGATGAGCAAATGTCTTAGAACTCTCAATCCATTTGAAAGCCCAATCAGCCATCATTTTAACTGATTCTACTGTCTGAATAGCCTTAAAAAGAAATTCTCTTTCCGTATTATCTTTAATAAGATTATCAAGCATTTGTGAGTAGACTAGGCTATGTATGTCCTCCATCATTGCCTGCCAACGATACATTGTAAGAATTTCACTGTTTTGAATCTCTCTAATGAATCTTTCACCAAGATTAAAATTGACAATACCATCACTTGCAGCAAAAAAAGCAAGGATCATTTTGATGAAATGCTGTTCATCCTTATTTAATGTCATAAAATCATTATAATCACTCGAAAAATCTATTTCTTCTGCCTTCCAAAAACATGCTTGTTGTTCTTTATATAATTTCCAGATATCTTGATATTGTATAGGAAAAGCTGTGAATTGTTTTTTAGATGAGTCAAGAATAGGTTCAACAGCGGCATTAGTCGTCTGGCTTACGACATTTACATTAGTATTTTGATTTTCCATTATAATATTATAGTTTTATAAAATTTATATATACTAATTGGTAATTATGATAAATTATCAATTTTTTGGTTATAAGATGGCCAAAATAAGCTAAAATGATAGTAAAGGGTAAATATCAACTAGCTGATATACCTTTTAAATAACCATATAAAATAAATTTACTATAAAAAAAATTGATTTCATTATAATATTATGGATTCCGGTATAGATAGTAAAAATACTAATTTTATGTATGTTATTAAACGTGATGGTCGCAAGGAACGTGTTTCATTTGATAAAATCTTGAGACGTATTGAGATTTTGTGTGAGAGGACAAAACTGGATCGGATCAATACCATAGAAATCGCTAAAGAAACCATTAATGGTTTATATGATGGTATAACAACAGAAGAAATTGATCATTTTGCTGCAGTAAATTGCGCAGAAAAGATCCGCAATGATCCACAATATGATCGTCTTGCTACTGCCCTGTGTATCAGCCGGTTACATAAGATGACCAGTAAATATTTTATTGAGGTGACTCAAAAATTATACGACAATAAGGACAAATTTGGTAAAAGTAATCCACTTGTGACAGATGAATACCTTGAATTTGTTAAAAACAATATTGAACGAATTCAAGAAGCTCTTGACTTTATGAAAGATTATGATTTCGATTATTTTGGGTTTAAGACCTTAGAAAAGGCCTATTTACATAGAATCCTTGGAAATAATACAGTTTTGCCAAAAAATGAGACAAATGTGACTAAAAAAGAAGTTCCGAAAAATAAACCAGATATTAAAAAAGAAGATGCTATTAAAGAACAAAAAGGTTATATTGTAGAGCGTCCTCAGCATCTTTGGATGAGAGTGGCTATTGGATTGAATCTTAATAACATTGATAATGCTATAGAAACATATAAATCATTATCTGATAGAAAATTTATTTTTGGTTCACCAACGCTATATAATGCTGGTTCTAAAACACCGCAACTGTCGTCCTGTTTCCTTTTATACATGCCGGACAGCATCGAAGGTATTTATGATACCATTAAAGATACAGCTCTAATCAGTAAAAGAGCTGGCGGAATTGGTATTAGTATGAGTGATATCAGAGCATCTGGTAGCACAATTCGTGGAACAAACGGCGTGACTAATGGTCCCGTGCCGTTTATCCAGGAATTAAATTGGACCGGGAGGGCTGTGAATCAAGGAAGCCGTCGTGCTGGTGCTATCGCTATTTATATTGAGCCTTGGCATGCTGACATTTTCCATTTTTGTGAACTCAGATCTAATAAAAAGAAAGAAGAAGAATGCGCCAGAGATATTTTTATGGCATTATGGATACCTGATCTCTTTATGAAGAGAGTTCAAACAGATGGTATATGGTCATTGATGTGTCCAGACGAATGTCCTGGATTAACTACTTCCTATGGAGAATCTTTTGAAAAATTATATGAACAATATGAAAAGGAAGGGCGATATAAAAAACAAGTCAGAGCTAAAGATCTTTGGTTCCATATTCTCACCCAACAAGTTGAAAATGGAATGCCATACATGCTATACAAAGATAATATTAATAGACAATCAAATCAAAAGAATCTTGGTGTCATTAAATCAAGCAACCTTAATTAGGGGTTGAATAAGATATTTAATCTTAGTTTTCTTAATGAAAGCAACATTATCAAATTGCTGAAACATCTAGAAGATCTGATTACTGTAAATTGTGATAAAATCAGATCAAAGAATATCAGCAGCCAATCCTTTAAAAGGTGCTGTTCAACGACTAAATGATAATGGATTCTATTAAAGAATTTAAGATATAGTCTATCCTTTATAAGAAATTATAAAGTAGCGAGCTGCTCAGAAATTGTAGAATATACTGACGAAAATGAAATTGCAGTGTGCACATTGAGTTCTATCTGTCTTCCAAGATTCATTGAAGAAGATAAAAATGGTAACCTATTTTACAATTACGAAAAATTAAAATACATTGCGGGATTAGTCACTAAAAACCTAAATCGGGTTATTGATGTGAACTATTATCCCGTTGAAAAAGCTAAAAAATCAAATTTTAGACACAGACCTATTGGTATTGGTGTCCAGGGTTTAGCCGATGTTTATTGTATGATGGATTTGCCTTATGATTCAGATGAAGCCAGATTAATTAACCGAAAGATTTTCGAAACTATTTATTTTGGCGCATTAAGTATGTCAGTAGAACTAGCCAAGAAAGATGGACATTATGAAACCTTTAAATATAATAGCGGGTCTCCTTTCTCTCATGGAGAATTACAATATCATTTATGGGGTTTAGATGAGTCTGATCTTCTCATGGATTATGATTGGGAAAGTTTAGTTGAAAATATTAAAAAGTATGGCACAAGAAATAGTTTATTGACAACTGTTATGCCTACAGCTAGCACTTCTCAGATCATGGGTAATACAGAATCATGCGAACCAATTCCAACAAATGTCTATACCCGATCTACTCTTGCAGGTGAATTTACAGTCATTAATAAATATCTTATGGAAAAGTTAATTACATTGGATTTATGGACTCCACAAGTTAGAAATGAACTTATGTATGATAAAGGATCGGTTCAAAATATTGAAAGCATACCTGATCATATTAAACAAGTTTATCGGACAGCATATGAACTCAAAAATAAACCAATTGTTCAACAATCAGTAGAAAGAGGTCCTTTTATTGATCAAAGCCAAAGTCTTAATCTGTTCTGCTTAGTACCAGATTTTGAAATGTTAACATCTGCACAATTCTATGGTTGGAAGAATAAGATTAAAACAGGTATGTATTACTTAAAGACACAACCAGCTGTTAATGCTATTCAGTTTGGTTTAGATGCTGAAGTGATTATGGAAATTGAAAGAAAGAGAAAACAAAAACAGAATCAACCAATTAAATTAGTTGAAATAGAATCGGAAGAAGATAGCTATGAAGATGAATATACCGAAGAACAATTACTAGAAATGAGGAAAAATAGCAAGTTTGGGAACTGTGAAGCCTGTTCCAGTTAAATAATTTTTAATTTATTTCTTATCATAAATTATAAGTATGAATATTAATAAACTTATAAATAATAATAAATGGAATGAGATATATAATTTAATTATTAATAAGAAAGTTAGTCCTGATGAGGAAATTACAAATGGTAATACCATTGCTCATCTAGCTGCAATTAATAATGAACATAAATTAATTAACTATCTCATCAAAAATGATGGTAAATCGTTAGAAAAAAGTAATGATGACGGTAATACACCGATTCATTTATTAGCTATGTACGGATATAATGATTTGTTAAAAGAATGTATTAAAGAAAAGCCAGAATTACTGACTTTATTAAATAATAATAATGAAAACATTCCAAATATATTGTATAATGATCTTGATTTAGTGAAATTAATCATAAAACTTCATCCAGATGATATTATAGTCAATGATAAATCGCAAGAAAATATCATCACCAAAAATATTAATGATGGTAATATTGACATATTAAAATTATTATTGCATAAGATGATGGATGATATTAATAAATTTCCTGATTCTTTCCTATGTTACGCGATTAATGAAAATAAAGATGACATTGCTAAATTATTTATTGAAAATGGGTATGATGTGAATAAAAAAGATAAAAAATTTATGACTCCATTTTTATACACAGTATTTAATCAAAAGAATGATCTTATGAGAGTATTAATTAAACATCATGCTGATATTAATTATAATGGGGCGGAAGGGGATCAAAATCCATTAATATGGGCTATTAATAACCAAGATAATGAGACAATCGAAATTTTGTTAGAAAGTGGATTCAATGTAAATAATTATAATAAGCATTATGAAACTCCCTTACATCTTGCATTGATGAATAAAAAAATATCGCCATCTATTTTGTCTAAATTACTTTATCAGGGAGATTTAAATATTAAAACAATTAATGGACAAACCCCACTACATTTATTATGTAGATATCACAACTGGAAAAATTATAATAATATCATTAAAAAAAAGAAATTAAATATATTTATTTTAGATAAGGATAATAAGAGACCAATCGATTATTTAAGTTCTAAACATTTATATGATTTTATTGATACTGCTGTTGATAGTTATGTCAAAATAGTTAAACATGATGGTCAATTTGATATAGAAAACTGTAAGAATATTAAATCAGAAGCATGTAAGAATGAAATTAAAAAACATATGTTTTCAACTCAACGATCAATACCAAAACATAAAGATATGCGAATATTAAACCAAAAAATTAAATTAATTAGTGGATCAAAAAGAGCTATTCATGGATTGTTTAATTCTGATGTTTTGCATAATATGATTTATACATTGGTTATGATGAAAAAATATAAGAATATTGGTATGCCATTCCAATATTATAATCACGATAAGTTTATTAATGATAAGCTTCTTCAATTCAATAATAATCTTTATAAAACAAATGTCGAATATATCATTTCTGATCTTGTGCAAATATATACTAACTTCTTTTATGAATTGTCTCCTTATTTAATTGTTTGGAGAAGTAGTACACAGAATTATATCAATAAAGATCTTGGATTCTTTTTAAAAAAGTGTTTAAAGTCACCAAAAATCAAATATATCATTCTAAAATTAACATTGGTAACTGGAGATAATAATACACATGCTAATTTAATTATTTATGATAAAAAAAATAATACATTAGAACGGTTTGAACCTTATGGTACTATTCCTTATTTGGAAAATGATAAACTTAACGATTTCATTAAGGATTTAGGAGTTAAATATTTAAATAGGGATGTTAAATATTTATCACCACAAGATTTATTTGGCTCATTAGGTTTTCAAACAATTAGTATGGACAATAAACCAGAAATGAAGACCCTTTCAGACCCTCGCGGGTTCTGCTTAAGTTGGACCTTTTGGTATCTGGAAATGAGAGTTTCTAATCCAGATATTGATCCTAATACATTATTAACTCAAACCAAAGAATTAATTGTTCAAAAATATGGTAATTTAGGTGAAAAAGCATTTATATCTTTTATTAGAGATTATTCAGCTGATCTAGACAAATACAAAAATGAATTTATGAAA
>Ga0154020_10001941_pt1 | contig 25283 bp, 15 predicted proteins | sample Klosneuvirus_201_FD_109709 | JGI IMG/M metagenome (GOLD analysis project Ga0154020, IMG submission 109709) | Active sludge microbial communities from wastewater, Klosterneuburg, Austria - Klosneuvirus_20160825_MG | ecosystem: Engineered > WWTP > Aerobic digester > Activated sludge | place...
CACACCACCCCATGCCAGATGGCCCATCACGGGCCAGGAGGACGCCCCGCATGACCTGACCAAGATCAAAACCTGAAAATCGGTTGGAGAATTTCCTTGACGGGTCCACTCATACCAGCGGCGAGGCCTGCACCCGCAGGTGCCGCCGCTACAAAATCCCCTCGTGATTCGAGCCTCCATCGCAAGTGGGTTGCGTGGTTCGAACCGTTCTCGTTGGAGATGGCCAGGTTGTTCAGCGCCAGCCCCTTACGTGGTGCGCATCCGCACTGACGGGTTTCCTTCTATGGAAGGGACGTTTCTATGGAAGGGAAGCTCAAGGCAGATCTCTCCCGTCCGTTGGAAAGCTGGTCTTGCCCTACCGACGTACACCGATTCCGGCGAATCCGAGCTGAGCCTGCTATGGTTTGCACAACACGAGCGTGCGGCGACCACGTCTTGTTGCACCGGGACATCACTGGCGTTGGGAATGAACCTGGTTGCTGGCGTTGGCAGTTGTGAGCACGTTTTCCGTCCCCCACAAAAATGTGGGAACCATCCTGCGCGTTTTTCCGCGCCGTCCCCCATGCCTGGCGCACTGCGACTGGGGCATACCCCGCGCCGTTCGCAGGATAGACAAGCACTGAGCCGCTGATTCGCTGGGGAAGGCCCGCCCGCTTGCACTCGCCGACTCGTTTGGTCGTGGTCACGCCATTCTCGGCAACGGCGACCATCCGGTCTCATCCGTCGGTTGGCGGACCGTCAACCTGACTAGGTCGATTGGGCCGCAACGAGTGCCTCCTGGGGGACGACACCCTTCAAGTAACCCCGGAGCGCCCATGGCCACTGTCACCGCCACGCTGCCAGTCCGCCGCTTCGCCCCCGCCATGCTTGCCGAGACCCCTGCCCCGGTCCTGGCCCCGCTGCAGGCCGAGGAGCACGCCGCGCCGGTTCGCGCGCGACCCTCGGAGCGCGCCCGTGCGGACGCGCGTCGTCGCTTCGCGGCAGCGGCACCCGTGCGTCTGGCGTACACTGCCGCGGTCACCACGCCGCCAACCGCGGCCGCGCCGGCCGCGCAGCTCCGCCAGGGCGCGCAAGGCCCGGCGGTTGCCCAGATGCAGGAGGCGCTGCGAGGCCTCGGATACAACGTCGGCCCCATTGACGGGGACTTCGGCCCGATGACCGCCAACGCGCTGCGCGCCTTCCAGCGCGACCACGGTCTCACCGTTGACGCGACCTACGGTCCGCAGACCCGCGCGGCCATGGAAGCCGCGCGGCGCCCGGCGCCCGCTCCCGCGGCTCCCGCCCCGGTGCCCTCCGCGCCCGCGCCGGCCCCCTCCGCGGCGGCGGTCCCGCAGTCCTCGCTGAGGCGCGGTTCGCACGGCGAGGACGTGAAGCTCCTGCAGGCCGCTCTTCAGAGCCTCGGCTACAGCGTGGGCCCCATTGACGGCGATTTTGGTCCAATGACGGAGGCAGCGCTCAAGGCCTTCCAGCGGGACCGCGGTATCGTCGTTGACGGGAGGTACGGCCCGCAGTCGCGCGGTGCGCTCAGCGCGGCGCTCAACGGGGCCCCGGCGCCGGCGCCCCTGGGGCCAACCGCGCCCACGGGCCCGACGGCTCCAATCGATGGTCCGCGCGCGGAGCGCATCAACGGCATGTTGGACTGGGCGAAGGGCGAGATCGGCACGCCGTACGCGGCCGTCAATCCGTTCCGCTTCGGAACCGTGCCGTGGGACGGGGGGCGCCACCAGAGCGTCAACGGATCGGGCACGTGGTGGCAGTACCCGGCCGGGACCAAGGTGTACGACTGCTCGGGCTTCGTGTGCACCGCCTACAAGCAGCTCGGCGTGGACCTTGCCGCGCGCGGCCTCTCCACGTCTGGCAGCATCGCCGCCGACCGAACCTTCCTGCAGGACGTCCCGCGTGACCAGCTGCAGCCTGGCGACCTCATCACCTACAGCGGGCACGTGATGATCTACATGGGTGACGGGAAGGTCATCGACTCGTCGGGTTCCAAGGGCGTGGCCATCAACAACGTCGACTGGTCGCGCGTGACGAGTTGCAAGCGCGTGCCGCTTCCGTGACGGTGCCGCGCCGGCCGGAGCGACGTGGCGGCAACAATGCATAGAAACGCTTGCGGCTGCGGTCCCGCAGCACCGCCACGGCGTCATCCATGGCGTCCGGCGCAGCCAGAGCGCCACCTTGGACGGCCACAACGCGGCGTAGGGCAGCTGTTCTTTGTGGTCCAACGCGGTCTTCCGATCCACGCACAGCAGGTGCTTCGCCACTGGACGGGCTCCCCCTCAGACGCAACCCCGCCCGTGGGTCTTGGTCGCCCCGACGGGTTTCCCACGCGTTTTCCGGGGTGGGTGACGCCACACTGGACGCCGCTGCGCTGGAGCTTGTGGTCAACGCACTGCTGGAACCCGGCAACGCCATGGAGGAACCAACAGCGCTGGACACAACATTGCTGCTGGACCCACCTGATGTGGATGAACGCACCGGACCAGAAGCAGCGCTGACACCGATTGAAGCCGTCCGGGACGTTCCGGCCGCCGAAGATGCCCATGCGCCCAATGCCGATGATGATGGCGTTGCCCCCTGCCCCCCGGAAGTACAGGCCAACAGCCATCCCCCCGCCAGACCCGCCTTCCACGTCACACTTTGCATGCGCGTCTCCAGACTTGATGCGTGGCCGTTCTGGAATGCCTCCACGGGCAAGAGCCGGAACGACCACCCTGGCCATTGCGCCGCGTCTGGCGCACACCGGGGTCCCGCCCGCGGCTCCGCAGCCGCCTCCAGGTTGCGGGGACTTGGGATTGCTTGTTGATGACGCTCACAATGGCCAGGCATCCAGGCGTCCAGCTACAGAGCACCTGCCGGCTGGCTTCTAACCGGTGTTGGCGGTGTTGTTGGCCCATCCTGGACCGCGTTGCTTCGCTGCCTGGCCGGGGCTTCAACATCCTGCTGCACGGTCATTCAACGAGCGCAGCCTGGAATGGACAGGCCTCAGTCGTCTGTCATTGACGGGACAGTGGACGCTCCTGGCCAGCAACGGAGCGGCTCACAACAAGACGCTCATGTTGCACGGTAAGGGTTGGTCATCTGGTGGGCGCGTTGCGGACACCACGCGCAACAGGGCGGACCAGGATGCGCAAGCCCGCGTGCCGCCCAAACCTGACCCTGGGTGAGCTTTGGAGTTGGGCTGCGGGTTGATGGGCCAGCCAAGGGCGACCTACGTCACCGCTGGTGGTGGCAACATCTTCATCCTGGTCCTGCGCGTGGCCCTGGCTCCGGCCGGAGTCACGCCGTTTCCTGCTTGGACTGGGGTGTCTGCTTGCCACCAACGCCGCCGCGCTGGCGTTGCCACTGCTGCTGGGCAACGGCGTCCAACGCATGGCCAGCGGTGGCGGGCTGGAGCTTGTCCTCCCGGTTGCGTGGACCATGGCCGGCGCCGCGGCGGTGTTGGGGGCCACACGCGTGATGTCCCGCGTGTTCCTTTTCAACGTTGGGCGGGACATTGAGTATGCCTTGCGCAAGGCCTTCTACGCCGCCCTGTGCCGTCAGACCGCGGCGTACATGGAAAGCAGCACCGTGGGTGACCTGATGACCCGGGCCACGGGGGACATGGCAAACGTGCGCTCCATGTTTGGGTTTGCCGCCCTCAATCTCATCAACACGGCGTTGGTCTACCTGGGCAACATCCCTTTGCTGTTCCGCCTGGACGCGCGCCTTGCAGTGTGCGCGCTCCTTCCATTTCCGCTGGTGCTCCTGGCCATCCGGGTGGTGACGCGCAGCGTGTTTGTCCATGTCCAACGCGCCCAGGAGGACCAGGCCGCATTGACGTCCAGGCTGCACCAGCACCTGGAAGGCATGGACGTGGTCCGGGCGTTTGCCCAGCAGGAGGCAGAATCCCAGCGCTTTGCCCAGCTCAACCAGCAGCTGTTCCGGAGCAGCCTGCGTGTTGGACTGGTGCGCAACCTGTTGGGCCCCATCACCGGTCTGATGGGCGCCGCCAGCGCGGCGGTGGCGCTGTGGATGGGAGCCGCGCGGGTCATGGACGGCGCACTGACTGTGGGGGACCTGGTGGAGTTCAATGCGCGGCTTGCCCTGCTCACTGGACCAACACTGGCACTGGGCTGGACCATGGCGGTGTGGCAACGGGGCATTGCATCCCTGGCACGCGTCCACCAGGTGCTGGATGCCCCACGCTTGGTGGAAGAACCGGAACACGCGGTGCAGCCATTGCAGCGGCAGGGTGCCGTGGTGCTGGAGAACGCCATCGTTCACAACACCTGCCAGCGCGGAACGGAGACGGTGCGCCAGGAGGTCCTGTCCAACATCACTTGGGCCATCCCGCCCGGCGCATGTGTGGCGGTGGTTGGGCCCACCGGAAGTGGGAAGACAACACTGGCGCGCGTGCTGGCCAGGGTGATGGATGTGCAGGCCGGGCGGGTTGTGGTGGATGGCGTGGATGTGAGGGAACGGGCGCTGTCAGACCTGCGTCAGGACGTGGCCCTGGTGCCGCAGGAAGCGCTGTTGTTTGACGCCACGCTGCTGGAGAACCTGCGCCTGGGCTCCCCGGACGCCACCAGAGACGCCGTGACAGGGGCGGCACACACGGCGGGCCTTGCGGCAGACATTTCGGCGCTGCCTCTGGGCTTGGACACGGTGGTGGGAGAACGGGGCGTGACGCTGTCCGGAGGGCAGCGCCAACGCGTTGCCCTGGCCCGTGCGTTGTTGCGCCATCCCAAGGTGTTGGTGCTGGATGACACGTTGGCCGCATTGGATGGCCCAACCCAGCACCAGGTGATGGAGGCGCTGCTGGCCCTCCCGCACCGTCCCACTGTCATATTGATCACGCACCGGTTGGCCGCGGCGCGGCAGGCCCAGGACCTCCTGGTGCTGGTGGATGGCCACGGGTGTGACCACGGCACGCATGAACAATTGTTGGCCCGCTCCCAGACCTACCAGGCGCTCTGGGGCCGGGACGTGGCACAGCCGCCGGACCAGGGGCCGTCATGACCACGCCGACGGCCCCCGCAGCAGATGCCCACATCCTGTTGCGGTTGTTGCAACTGGTCCGGCCCCACCGCCGTCTGCTGATGGCGTGCGTGTTGCTGTACGTCCCGCTTCACGTAGGTGCCCTGGCGCAGCCATTCCTGCTTGGGGTGGCGGTGGACCAGATGTTGGCCCCCGCCGGCGGGAGCTCCGCGTTTCACACGCTGGGCCTGGCGTATGTTGGAGCCCTGCTCTTGCAGAGCGCCGGGCAGTTTGCGCAGCTCTCCTGCGCCCAGGCGCTGGGCCTCCGGGTCACGCATGACCTGCGCAACGCGTTGTTTGCCAAGCTGCACACGTTGGAAGCGTCATGGTTTGACCGCACGCCCCGGGGGCAGGTCCTGGCACGGTTCACCCAGGACGTGGACGCCGTGCATGAACTCTTCACGGCGGATGCGGCCACGCTTCTGGGAGACCTGGTGTTCCTCTTGGCCACCGCCACAATCCTGTGGTGGACCAGTCCCACGCTGACCCTGGCGTCATGGGTGGTGTTTCCGGTGCTTGCCTGGGGCGTGCGGCGGTGCCGGGTTGCGCTGAGAGAGGCTTGGAAACAGGTGCGCGCCCAAGCCGGGGCCATGCAGGGTTTCCTCCAGGAGCACGTGAGCGGGATGTTGGTGGTCCAACTGCTGGGACAACAGGAACGTTCCATGCAGCGCTTTGATGACATCAACCGCGCCGGGACTCTTGCCAACCGCCGGGCCATTGCCCTGGATGCAATGGTCCATGCGTTTGTGGAGGCCATGGGGCATGCGGCGGTGGCGGTGACCCTGCTTGCGGCCTCCCATGAGACCAGCGCCAATGCCCTGAGCCTTGGGGCAGCGTTGGCATTTGTGGAATACCTGCAGCGCTTCTTCCAGCCCGTGAAGGAGATGGCCGGCAAGTCCACCGTCCTGCAGGCCGCACTGTCCGGCGTGGTGCGGGTGTTTGAGCTGCTTGACATGCCCGTTGTGCCGCAGCCGTCACCGGTGGCGGCACCAACCGCTGGTAACGTGGTCTTTGATGATGTGTCCTTTGCGTATGAGCCGGGAGCCAACGTTCTGTGCAACGTGAGCTTCAATGTGCCGTATGGGAGCACGGTGGCGCTGGTGGGCAGGACCGGGAGCGGCAAGTCCACACTGGCGCGCCTGCTGCTGGGCCATCACCAGGCACAGTCAGGGCGCATCACCGTTGCCGGCCACAACGTGCTGGAGTTGGACCGCAACGCCCTGGCCCGGACCATCCTGATCATGCCGCAGGATGTGTACCTCTTCCCAGGGACCGTGGCCCAGAACCTCCGCTTTGGGGCGCCCCAGGCCACCAACCCCCAACTGTGGCAGGCGCTGGAGGACACCCAGGCCCGCGCGTTTGTGGAGGCGCTGCCGGGCGGGCTGGACGCGCAACTCACCGAACGTGGGTCCAACCTGAGCCTGGGGCAGCGTCAGCTTCTGGCGTTTGCCCGGGCCCTGCTGGCCAACCCGCCGTGCATCATCCTGGATGAGGCCACCGCCAGCGTGGACCCGGACACCGAACGCCGCTTGCAGGCGGCTTCCGCGCGCGTGTTGCGCGGGCGGACCGCACTGGTCATTGCGCACCGGCTTTCCACGCTGGTGGAGAGTGACAACATTGTGGTGCTGGACGCAGGAAGGGTGGTTGAGCAGGGGACGCACAAGCAACTGTGCGCTGCTGGCGGGGCCTACGCGCGCACCGCAGCCCTGGAGCGCTTGCCGGATTGACGGCGGAGCCGCGCCCAGCCCAGCCACAAAAGCAGCAGCGCCCCGGGTGCGGCGCCATCCACCTGGGCAACGCCACAACCGCAGCGTCCTGGTGGCTGCGTGGAGGTCCCTGAATCCATGGCGGCCCCAGCGTCCAGGGCGGCGCCTGCGTCCGTGACGGTGCCAGCGTCCAGGATGGCTCCTGCGTCACCAACGCCGCCATCCCCAGGTGCCGGGCCTTCCAGGTGACGCACACAACGGGCGTAGGCGCGCCCGCCAACGGTCACGCCGTCCACCACGCCCAGGTTGAATGTGACAGACCAGGCCAGCGTTGGGACGCCCTCGTTGTAGGTGGAAACCCAATAAAGGTCTGAGTGGGGACGCCGGAACACCGGGTCTATGGCTGGCGTGAACAGGTTGTGGACGTATTCCACCAACCCCACCAGCTCCAGGATGTTGGGGAGGTGCCATCCGGTCTTGCCATCCAGGTTCAGGGCGGCGCAGTACTCCAGGGAGTCCTGCCAGGTGCGTTTCACCCCGTCATCCTCCCGCTGCCATTCCAGTTCAGAGCGGGCATCAATCACCGTGTCCTGGGTGGACGTGAAGGGACCCGCAAGGCGCACGGGGCTGCTCCCGCTGGTGATGGGCGGCCCGTGCACACAGCGCACAGGCAGTGTGGTGTCAATCAACAATGGAATGACCTCGCCAAAATCAAACTTCACCGTCCACGCCAGCCGGATGGCGCTGGGGATGACCGTGGAAGTCCAGTAGTTGGTGGATTGGGTCCCGTGGAACACCGGCGCGGTGGACGGCGTCATGGCGCCGTAGTTGTTGATGGTGAGGAGCTCCACAACAGACGGAAGGCGCCACACACCCGCCGGGGTGGCCGGGGTGGAGAACGCAGCACAGTGTGCCGCCGCGCCCGCCTGGTCCAGCAGGGCGCCGTCATCGTTCTGTTGCCAGGACAGGCCGGTGACGGGGTCAAACACCTCCCCATTGCGCTCTTCCCAGACGCGCTGGTTGGGCTGGAACTGACCATCTTCCAGCCCAAAGCCCGGGATGGGACACACCAGTCCCTGCGTCGTGTTGTCACCGCAACGGGCCTGTCCCGTGCGGAACAGCGGCGGATGTGGTGACTCGGCGGTGTAGACGCGCGGCGGGCCACCGTCCTGGGAAGTGGTGCCGGCATCCGGGCGTGGTGGCGGAACGCCGCCGTCCACGTTGGCTGGCACGCCGTCACCCTCAAACACCTCGGCCCACGGCATGCAGGTGGCAGGGTTGCAGCCGCCACCCACCACCACGTCACCACCCGGCAACGCCACGGCAACGTGGTACGCTCGGTCCATCAACATTCCGGAGGTGTCCCACCAGTAGTTGGCCAACGGCAGGAACACCTCAGCCATGGGCGTGGTTGCACCTGCGGAGGACAACCCCCCGGCCACCAGGACGCCGCCATTGGACAACAGCGTGGCCGTGTGGTTGTGACGCGCGCCCTGCATGGACGGCAGTGCGCCAAAACTTCCTCCTCCAGGATCCATGGTCCAAGCTTCTGCGGTGCTGTGGGTTTGTGTGCAGGAGCCATCCCCGCAGCCACCCAACACCAGCACGCGGCCGTCCGGCAGCACGGTGGCAGTGTGGGCGGCACGAGGCACTGTCATGGAGCCCGCGGTGTGCCATTGGTCTGCTGCGGGGTCATAGCGCCACGCCGTGTTGAGGACCGTGGCGCACAATGGGTCTGCGCAGCCGCCCACCACCAACACCTCTCCATTGGCCAACGGCGTTGCCGTGGCAAAACCCAAGGCGGCGGCCAATGGTGCCGCGGGAACAAACCCGTTGGTGCTTGCCTGGTAGCGTTCCACCATGGTGGTGCAACCCTGTGGGTTGCATCCTCCCACCACAATTGCGTCACCCCCTGGGAGGGAAGCGGCGGCGCCGTTTGCAGCCGGCGCGCGCAGCCTCCCGGCGGCAGCCCAGCCACCGCTGGTGGCGTCATAACGCTCAGCCAACGCCGTGGTGGTGGCGCATCCGGTGGTGGTGCAACCACCGGCAACCAGGAAGTCACCGCCGGGCAACGGCGTGCTGGCGTAGAGGTAGCGCGCGGTGAGCATGGGCTGGCCGCTGGTCCAGGTTCCTTGGGTTTCATCCCAGACGTCCGTTGCTGCAAGGACCTGGGCACAAAAGACCTGGGTGAAGCTGTTGGGACAACCCGCAAGCGCGCAGCCGCCCACCGCCATCACCCGGTTGTCCGCGCGCAGGAATGCCGCATCTCCCCAGTGCGGCGTGGTCATGCTGCCCGTGGTGGACCAGTCCGGGTCCACCAACACCGGCGCCTTCAACCCGGTGAGGTCAATGTCCAGGATGACCTTGCGGCCCTCCAGCCTCACCGTTCCCTGCCGGCGGGTCCCGTCCGCCGCGCGGGCAAAGGGCGCGCTCAACCTGAGCCGCGCCACGCCATCCTTGCCAAGGACCTCAACGTGCCCACCGGTGTCCCTCAGCTGGCCAACCTGACCCCCGTGGTCAAACTCAAACACCCGGGTCAGCGCCGGCGGTGGAGACCGGAAGTAGACGTATTCATCCACGTGGGTGGGCGTGAGCTTGTACAACAGGTCCCCACCAGCCACGGCGCCGCGGTAGACCACCACCCCGCGCACCACCTGGGCAGCAACCGGTGGCACACCAATCTCCTCAGTGCGCACAGAGAAGTTGCGGCTCCCGTGGACCCACACCTCCACCGGTCCTCCAGCGTGCGGTGGCAGCGTTGCTCCCAGGGACTGCCCCGCCGGGTCACGCCGAATCACAAAGTTGGAGTGCAACGTCTCAAAGCGCGGCGTGAGGCTGCCGTGCGCGTCACGGCTCCACTCCAGGTCACCCACCATGCCAAACCACTTTTTTGCCGCAGGAAAGTTGTCCTCAATCTCAACCAGCAGGTCCCGGGACTTGGGCGCTGCCTCACTGGTGGCCCAAAGGATGTTGGGAGCCAGCAGGAGAAGCACCAGTGGGACCCCACATGCGCAGGAGGCACCAGCGTTTGACGTCAGGCGGGCCTGGGACTGGATGGTTGGCATGGAGCCCAACTACCACCGTTGTTGGACGCTGGCCCATGCGTTGTCACATTCCCCAACGTCACCACCCGTCACGAAACGTCACCCCGCGGCCGCAGCAGGCGTGTCGCCGGCGGGTCGCCCGCGTTGCGCTCATCCAGTGTCCCAGCGGAGCAGGCGGTGCTCCAACGCAAGGATGGCCTTGGCAACCAGGAAGCCCACCGCGCCGGTGAGCAGGATGACGGCGTAGAGTTGTGGGGTGTCGTACGTCAGCTGGGCACGCATGGCGCAGGCTCCCAGGCCGTGGGACGCGCCCAGCATCATCTCTGTCACCACGGTGACCACCAGCGCTGTGCCCACCGCCTGGCGCAGCGCCAACAGTGCCTGGGGCAGCAACTCATAGGCCCATTGCCAGCGCAAACGCTGCCACCAGCCCGCGCGCAGGGAGCGCAGGTAGCGGTCTCTTTGCGGGTGGAGCCTGCGCACGCCCGCTGCCACGTGAATTGTCACAAGCCACCCGGCGGCCCAGCCTGCAACGCCCACGCGCGTGGCTTCTCCATATCCAAACGCCAATACAAACACGGGCAACACCAGCAGCGGCGGCACCGCACGCCAGAACTCCACGGTGGGCTCCCACAGTTGCGTGTGGCGAGGAGAGCTTCCCATCCACAGGCCCGCTGCAGTGGCCGGGCCAAGCGCCACCACCACGGCAACCATGACGCGCCCCAACGTGGCCGCCAGGTCCGGCCACAGGGTCCCCTGCACAACGCCCTTCCACAACGCCGCCCCCACCGCGCCCGGTCCGGCCACCGCGCGGTGCTGCAACAGTCCCAGAGCCTCCAACAGCGCCCAGATGCCAAGCCCGGCGGCAGGCACCACCAAGCTCCGCACCGCGCCGGTGGTCACGCGCACTGCAACATCTCCTCAATGTCCCGTTTGGGCGTGGGGCTGTTGACCACGTCCACCACTGCCTCTACGCGCGCAGGTTTGCCCGCAAGCATCACCGCCAGACCGCCAAGGTCCACGGCGTCATCCACGCTGTGGGTCACCATCAACAGCGCTGGCGCCTGGGGCAGGACACGCAACGCGCGCAGGGCATCCAGCAGGCGCGTGCGCGTTCTACCGTCCACCGCAGACAGTGGTTCATCACAAACCAGGAGCCTGGGCTGGCCCATCAACGCCCGCATCAGCGCCACCCGTTGACGCTGTCCACCGGACAGTTTTTGTGGCCAGGCGTGCAGGTCAATCTGGCGGTCCGGGTCCAGCCGCTCGCAAACCATGGCCATCATGGCCCGGCATGCAGCAATGCTGTGCCCCTGTACGCGCATGGGCAACATGAGGTTTGCGTCCACGCGCAACCAGGGCAACAGGGTGGCACCAGCATCCTGGGGCACAAAACCAACCCCGGGTGCCGGTGGGGTCACGCCCAACACGCGCACCAGGCCGTGTTCCGCTTGCCGCAGGCCCAGCACAACATCCAACAGCGTGGACTTCCCAACGCCATTGGCCCCCAGGACGGTGACCGTCTCCCCCGGGCCAACCTTGAGGCTCACGTCTGCCAACACGGTGCGCGCGTCCACCTCCACCGTCACATGTTCCAGCGCCACCGCCATGTTCACTCCGTTACCCGCGGGGCCTCAAGCACCCACCCACCCACGTCAACGTTCCGCTCCAGGATTCCCAATTGCCGGGCGGACATCACCTCGGCGGCCAACTGGTTCTGGGTGAACGCGCCGCTGCTCAGGAACAATGCATCCGGGTAGCGGTCCAGAAACTCCTGTTCCTCGGGGCGCACATACCCGGCCATGGTTGCCCGCGCACCCTGCTGGTTGGCCGTGATGAAGGCAATGGCGTCATCCAGCGCGGCCACCAGCGCGCGTGCCGCTGCAGGCTGCTGCGTCACAAAGCGCGCGCACAGCATGAACGTGCCAAAGTTGAGGCTCCGCCCCAGGGCACGGGGAACCGGTGCCGGCAGGTCCAGCGGCCTGGCCACACCTTTGGCCAGCGCCGCGGTGGCCATGGGGTCATTGGTGAACAGCACGTCCACGCCGCCCTGCGCCAACATGGTCAGTTGGAGTGGGGGCGCCACGGGCACCACGGTCACGTCCGCTGCCTCCATCCCGGCCGCCTTGAGCACCACGGTGAGCCAGTGGGTGTACGCCGTGGTTGGCAGGATGCCCACGCGCTTTCCCTTGAGTCCTGGCAGTGCGGTCAGGGTCTCATCCCCGGCGCGGCGGAGGAGATAGGAAACCGGGTGCTGCTGGTCTTCCTGCAGCGCCGTTGCCACGCGCACAACGGATCCATCACGGGCCGCGGCAGCAAAGATGATGGGGAACGCGGCGTACCCGCCCGCGTTCACGCGGCAGTCCAGCACTTCCTCTACCAGCGGTTGGGCCGTCTCATAGCGGCGCAGCGTCACGTTCAGGCCGTGGCGCTCAAACATGCCGTGGTGTTTGGCAACAAAAACCGGCAGGGAGATGCGCAGTGCCGAATACCCCACCTCAACCGGCGTCTTCCCGGGCAGCGGACGGTCCGGCGAGGGTGCCCGGCAGGCCGCCAGAACCACCCACGCGGCCAACAGCAACCTGGAGCGCTCATGGATTGCCATGTCTGACCTCCCCGCCCACCGGACCCGGACCAGGCCGTGCGTCCATGCGCGCGCGCTGTTGCGCTGCAGCCACCCGCAACATCAGGCGGCTCTCCCTTGCGGCTTCACCGCCGCCGCACACCTCAACGGCCAAAAACGGCAGCGCGCCCGCAAGCACGGTTGGGACAATCTCGTCCGCCACAACCGCAGAGGGCATGCATCCAAAGGACTTGACGGATAGCACCAGGTGCGCGCGTTGCTGCCGCACGGCCCGCGCCGCCAGGCCAACCTCCACGTGCCCGTAGCCGCCGCGCAGGCCGCTGGGAAGGTGGGGCGCGGCCAGGGCCGCAAGTTCATCCATGTCCGGCACATCCAGTGGTGATGCCTCCAGCACCGCCGACAGACGCGCCAGCTGTTGGGGAACATGGGCTTCCAGGCGAGCTGCCAGCTCCGCGCCGGACGGGTCCGGTGGAGGTGCGTTTCCCCACGGCGGTTGGCGCACCTGCCACAACAGGTAGCTGATCCAGGTGGCCAGTGGAGGGACGTCCAGCTCCATGCCGGCGCGCGCCAGCACCCGCGGGAGGTTCATCTGACCGTCACCTTGCACGTGCAGGGACCACGGGTCTCCCAGGAGCACCGCCCTTGCCAGTGGCGCCCAGGGCCGCATTGGAAGTGCGGCGTGCCACTGTTGCTCACCGCACAAGGCCTCAACCGCAGAAGCTCCCCCAGAGACACGCTCACACACCCGCTCCACCACCGCGCCCCACGCAGCGTCCAGAGCATCCAGTGGCTGGGCGTGAGGTGCCAGTGAACGCCACTGTTGAGCCAAGACGTCTGCCAGCAGCAGTGCATCCACCACGCGCCAGAGCAGGCTTTGTGCCTGCACGTCCGGCGCACGTCCAAACGGTGGTGTCAGGCTTATGAACCCAATCTGGGGCAGACCGGCCAACGCCAGCGCCCGCCGCCACGCCGGCTCAAACAGCGCATAGCGGCAGGGACCGCACGTGGACGCCACAACGCATGCCAACGGCCCGCCGCCATGGGCGGCCACGGTGCGCACCAACCCACCCGTGGTGAACAGCGCGGGTGCACAATGGCCCTTCCCCAGCAGGGCGCGGCCCGCTTCTGCCGCCTGGTTGTCCAGGATGCCCAGGGTTGCTGCGTCATGCCCCAGCGAGCGCAGGGCCGCGGCCGCAAGGTCATCATGTGGCGTGCCCAGCCCACCCAGAAGCAACGTGGGACTCATGGAGCGCACATCCTTTCTGCTGCATGGAGCGCGTCCTCACACTGGTGGACCGCGTGTACAAACGTGTCCACCCGCACCTGCAGGGACGCGCTGGGGCGGTCCTCGTCCAGGTCATGGATCCGCAGGACCGGTTTGCCCTTCCCGTCCAGGAGATCAGACAACACACCCTGGATGGCGGCGTCCTGGCCGCAACGGAAGCTGGAGAGCTCCACCGCAACCAGGTTGGGGTCCTGACCTATCACGCGCGCTGCCCAGACCTTTTCGGCGTCACCGGAGTTGGTGCAGCCGGGGAGGACCGTGGAGAGGTCCAAGAGCGCCGCGTCTGAGCGGGGCAGTGAGGACAGGGACAACACCGTCACCCCGCGGGCGGCCAGTTCACTGGAGATGCCGTGCTGGATGCCGGGGTCCGAATGGTAGGGACGCGTAAGCATCACCGCTGCCATGCGGTGGTTGCGCCGGGCATGCGCCAGGGCGTCCTGACCAAGCCGCTGGGTCCGCCGTTGGAACGCACGCTGGGCGGCCAGACCGTGGGCCAGCGCCCGTTGATGTGCCGCACCATCCAACCCCAACACGTCACGCCATGCTTCATACAACTGCCGCGAGAGGCGGGGCGGGTCCACCATGCACAACTGCGGCGTCAGGACGTAAGGGTGGCCGGGGGTGGCGTCCTCCCTGCGCCGCGCCAACACACCGGAATGCCTTTGGAACGCAGCCACGGTGGTGTGGCCGCACGCGGCAACAATGGGACAGGACGCCGTATCCACCACGCCGTGCGGGTCCACCGCGGCGTGGGTGACCGCCGGCAGCAACAGGACATCCACGGCCTTGGCGCGTGCCGGTGACAAAAGCCAGTCCACGTGAGCGGTGACCACCTTGGCCGGGTAGCAAGGGTCTGTTGCGTTCCAGTGGGAACCGCCTCCAACAAGTCCGGCGCTGGTGGGCGGGCTCAGGATGATGTGGTCCCAGGGCACGCCCGCGCCCCGCAGGTAGTGCAGCAGCAGGGGCGCACACCGGTAGAGCGCCATCACGCGGGGGATGCCAACCACCGGTGGCGTGCGCATGGGCATCACGTTGTCAGGATCTGGCAACAGCCGCTGGAACAGGCGGCGCGCCTCCTGTGCCAGCAGGTCCGGCGCGTGGGAGGTGGTCCGCCGGGCACTGCAATCCAACGCAGCCCCGCGCTCGCACGCATTGCCCGTCACCAGTTGCACCGGTGGCGCGGCCTTGCGGCGCAAGGTGATGATGCTCCTGGCGCAATGGTTCTCACACCGCGTGCAGCGCTGGTCCGGACCGGTGCTGGCGTCCATCTGGAGCGCATCCAACACATCCCAGCCGCCAAACGCGCTGTGCCTGCCCGCCAGCTGCTCCCGCGCCAGCAGCGCCGCACCCCACGCCCCGCAGAGCTCCGGGTGGGGATGCACGTTCACCTGGGCTCCCGCCACGTGGGCCTGCAGGTAGGCCTGGTGGGCGGCCGCGGCCGCGGCATTGCGCTGAACGCCACCGGTCAACAGGAAACGGCGGCCCAGCCGTGCCGGCGGCACCGGAGCCACAAACTCCCACACATTGCGTGGGATGGACCAGGCAAGACCAGCCAGGATCTCCGCGGTGGTGAAGCCGTCACGCTGGAACGTCACCCGGTCGGTATCCATGAACACCGCACATCCCACGGTGAACGCGGGCGCGCGGCGCGCACCAAACGCTGCGGCAGAGAACTCCTCCAGGTCCACGTCCAGGTCCCGCGCGCACGCGGCAAGAAACGCCCCCTGCCCGGCAGAACACTGGTTGGACAGGAAAAAGTCCGCCACCCGTCCATCCTCCATGCGCAGGATCTTGACGTCGGTGCCGCCCACATCCACCACAACCTCCACCCCCGGGGCCACCGCCTGGGCGCCCGCCGCGTGTGCCACCGTCTCCACCACCGAAACGTCAGCCTGGATGGCCGCTGCCACCAGCATCCTGCCGTAGCCGGTGACGCCAACACTGCGCACGTCCGGCGTGACGCCCGCAGCAGAAGCCTGCGCTTTCACGCTGCGCAGCACTTCCACAGCGTCATGCAGAGGGTTGCCGCAGGATGGTTGGTACGCGCTGGCCAACAATGCTCCGGCGTCATCCAGCACCACCACCTTGGCGGTGGTGGACCCCGCATCCAGCCCCAGGTGGACGCGCTGGTGCCCGCCCTGCCAACCCGCGGTGGCTTTCCGCCCCACGGGCCGCGGCTTTTGCAGCAGGGGCCCCAACGGCGCAGTCCCCGGCGCCATGCCTCCCAGCGCCATGAAGCTGCGGCCAGCCTGCCTTGCCTCCATTGCCGCGCCTACCGCCGCGTAGAGCTCTCCGTTGACTGCCACCTCCACATGGCCCGCTGCCCTGCCGCGTTGGGCCCACAGCTGGCCCAGGCACAGCCGCCACGCCTGGGCCAAGGCTGGAACATGGACGTGTGGTCCCCCCAACAGGAGCACCGGCGGCTCCAGCACCCTGCCCCGCGCCAGCACCGTCAGGTTCTGCAAGACCACGGCGTGGGCCAATGCGCCCCACGCCTGGCGCACCGTGGCGCCCTGTTTGACCAGATTGACCACGTCCGTCTCGGCAAACACACCGCACCGCGCAGCCACCTGCAGGCCCGTGTGTGCCGGAGCCGCCGCAACATCCTCCGCTGTCAGGCCCAACCGGCGCGCCACGCGGTCCAGCGTGGCCCCGGTGCCCGCCGCGCACCGGTCGTTCATCTGCGCATCATCCGTGGAACTGGTGTCACCCAGAAACACCATCTTGGCGTCCTGGCCACCCAGCTCCACAATGCTGCGCGTTGCGGGATTCAACGGCCGCACTGCAGCCACAACCGCGGTCACCTCATGGATGACATGCGCGTCCAACCCTTGTGCCAGCGGGATACCCAGGGACCCGGTGCAGCCAAGCGGGGCATCCGGAAAGCGGGCCCGGGCTTGGCCAAGCAGCCTCAGGCCTGTTGCCCGGCCCTGGCCCCGGTGCCGTTCCACAGCGCTCCACAGGACTCCGCACTGGGCATCAAGCGCCACCACCTTGGCGGTGGTGGACCCCACGTCCAGCCCCAGCGTGACCCGCGCCATGCAAACCCCGGCTCATGGACGCGGAGCGCCAGGTTGATTCTCCGGACGGGCTCTCTCCGCGTGCGGTGTGGCCATGGCTGCCTTCTCAACGGCGAACACACGTGGGAACTGCTCAACATCCACGCCAAAGCGCCGGGCGCTCCAGGTTTGCGTGCACAAAAGAATATCCGCCGCGGTCAACGTGTCCCCAACAGAAAAGCGACCGCCCAGCCCCTCCGCCGCCACCGTCTCCAGCATCTTTTCGTACGCCAACAGCCCGCGCTCGTTGAAGAAGCGGCTCCATTCGGTCCGGGCCTCTGGCGTGTCCCGCGCACGGTTCACGCACACCGGGCATTGGAAGGGCTGGATGCCGGAGTTCACGTACTCCACCAGCTGCCGGGTGCGCACACGCGCCCAGGGATCCTTGGGGAACAGCGGTGGTGATGGAATCCGCTCCTCCAGCAACTCAATGATCGCAACAGATTCGGCCAGGCAGTGGCCGTCCAGGAGCAGGGCAGGCACACGCCCCAACGGGTTGCGCGCAAGGTGCTCCGGCGTCAGCTGCTCACCAGCGCCCAGGTCAACGCTGTGGATGTCAAACTCCACGCCTTTGACCATCAAGGCCCAACGCACGCGCCATGACGAGGAGGAACGCCAGAACTGGTACAGGATGGGCTTGGTCATTGTTGCCGAGTAGCACGCGCCCGCCGCCGTCAACAGGCAGCGGAAACCTGGCTGGTGGACGTAACGGAGCGTCAGCATTCTGAGGAGGCCGTCCAACTGGGCGGCCGGCGGAGACCGGTTTGGGACACGGTCCAGCTGCTGGAGCGGGCACGCCACCGGGCCTGGTGCCACTTGCGTTGCCCATGGTGGCTACCGTCAACAACCGCCGCCCTGGCCACCCAAAAGGCTTGTGCCACGTCACACGGGTCTGACCTATGGGAGCCTCCAGGAGAACATTGCCATGACGTCAGTGCGATGTGACGGGCCGCTGGCCTTGGAAGATCAGCTTCACCCTGCTGCTGGTCACCAGCGGTGCCATGGCGGCCCAAGGTGTCCATCATTTCCGGCTTGGAGCCATGGCCCTGACGCGGCGCTGGTTTGTGGCAGCGGGCGCACTTGGTGGAGTCTTCATGGTGCTCAAGTTGGGTGACTTTGCGCACCACGCAAGTCATGGCGCGTTCTTGGTGCATCAGACTTCTGGGACGCCTATCGTCTGTCCACCGGCTTCCACCTGCGGCACATGATGGTGGGGGTGTTTCTCCAGTTGTTTGTCTCCTGGCGTCTGCAACGACCACGTCTTGTTGCACCGGGACATCACGGGCGTTGGGAATGAACCTGGTTGCTGGCCTTGGCGGTTGTGAGCAAGTTTTCTGTCCTCCACATTTTGTGGGAACCATCCTTCTATCAGGGGCTCGTGGGCCCATTGCTCTATTCGGTACTCCGGAGGCGCATAGCCTACGCGAGGTGGCCTGGTGTGTTCTCCAGCCAAGAAACCCGTGGATGCTTGCCTCCGAACCGCGCTTCTGCCGAAGCCGCCGTGAACCAGCACAATCCCGCACCTGTGATGTTCCGCAGGTCCGGACGGACAGAAGTCAAGATGAAGTCTTGGGAATCAGTTTGCCTGGATTGTATTCCTCCTCGGTCTTCCACATCTTGAGAAAGACCGACGCCACCTGGCGCGCAATGGTGAGCTTGGCAAGGTTGGGTTTGATGTCCCCCGCCACCATCTTCTTGTAGCGCAGGCGCAGCGGGTCCTTTTCGCTGACGGAGCCTATGATGGTTGTGGCCGCCGCCTTGAAAATCATCTTCAAGATGTGGTTGAGCGAAAGCCATCGCGTCTTGAGAACATCGGCTTTTACCCATTTTGCGCGATTTCTTCACGTACTCTGCCGACGAATGGATTCGCAGACCGAGGCCACAATAGGACCAGAATTGCCGGCGCGTCCGGAAGCGCGATCGGTCTACCACCACAGGCATGGCCTGCGCCGCGCGAACCGGTCCCAGACCTGGGACAGGTCATGAGCACTTTGTAGATGGGATGTTTGCGGGCCTCTGCCACCATGTCGTGGTTGGCCTCCTGCCTTCAGGTCCTCCAGCAGCTTCACCTCAAGCAGCAGGTGTTCGGTAGAGTTGCGTGCCGCGCCAGGCCGCTGCTTGAGCCAGTCCGGACGCTGCCCCGGGTTGAAACACCTCGTCTCAGGGCGTGGCTATTCCAAATGAACGGAATTGGGCATTTGCCCGGTTCTTGGCGCGCGCCACATCCTGGACCAGGAATCCGTAGGTTTGGCTGAAAGTTTCAGGGCACGGAAGGAGCCCAGGTCCTTGAAGACGGCTGTCCCGTAGCTGTTGGTACCCATCTTCTCCGCCAGCAGGAAGGCATCGTCCTGGTCTGTCTTGTTGCGCTGCAGGTTGTTGTCCCCGCAATTGACGCCCATCACCAGCCACCATCCCGTTCAACGGTGTTGATGTGGATCCCGCGTCCTTGGGCACGGGGATGCAATGCCGCATGTACGCCGAGGGCCAGGGTGCGCCTTCCGTGGATGCCGTTGTTCAGGGCCTGCTGACCCAGAAATGGTGACCTGCGGGCCCCAGGGTCCTTCCCAAGCCTCCTGAACGGCCTTGCCGTGGGCGGAGCTGATTGCGCGCTGTTTGCGGCAGAAATTTGGGCATTGGGTCGACTGCGCTCCGCCTGGCCGTTGGAGAGTGTGACAAGACCGCTCCCACAATGCGCCTGCAGTTTACAATACAAACCGGCAGCACTATGCGTGCCCATCAGCTCCACGTTGAAGGGGGCTCGGGAGGGAATATGCCGACATCATCAGCATCCTATTGCGCGGTGGCTCTGGTTCTGGCGGGTGGTTTTCTGGTCGGGTGTCCCAAAAAGAACACCGATGACGGAGGAAACCCACCGCCCGGTCGGGTGCTGGCGCAAGGGTCAGCGACCCTTGGTACCGCCGGAGGCACCATCAACGCTGGCGACGTCACCCTGGTGGTCCCGCCGGGCGCGCTCGCATCGGATGTGGCGCTCACCATCCGTGAGGACCCCACCGACGTCCCACCACCCGCGTTTGACCTGTCCACCCGGCTGGTGCGGTTTGAACCGCACGGCACGTCTTTTGCGCAGCCGGTCACCGTGTCCTTCCCCAGGCCACCTTCCGGGCGGCCCCGCATCTACTGGTCCCGCGGTTATGGCCAGCCCTACCTGCCGCTGTTGACTTCCATTGAGGGAGACCGCGTCACGGCAAGGGTCAATCACTTCAGTCTTGGTGGTCTGGTGGATGAAGCATGGTCCAGCGGGCAGTCCACCGCACAGGACTTTTTGGACAACAACAAGTCAACATGTACGCCGACGGGGCCAGTTTGCCCTCCTTTGCCGGTTCCCAACACCACGCCGTGCGCCACCAGTGGGGACTGTGGCGGTGGCCAGGTGTGCATCAACTTTTTTTGCACCGCCCCCCAGTGTGGTTCCGGCGTCAACTGCCCGTTTGGGTTTGAGTGTGATGACGGGGCATGCAAGTCCGCCGCTGTGGGCCGTTTGTGCGGCGCGGCGTGTTCCAGCAACGGGGACTGCCGTCCCGGCCTGGAGTGCTTTGAAAGCCGCTGCCTCATCCGTGCCGAGCCAACCAGCATCTCTGGTAGCGTGGCCGTGTCAGCCGAGTGGGTGAACACGGCTGATGACGGGGTGGCCTTGTGGCAGGGCCGCCCTGTGGGCCTGCTTTGGGATTCCACCATGGGGATGGATTCCCAGAACATGTTGCTGTGCCTGCCGCAACAAGATGATCCATCCAATGTGGTTTGCGCTGAGGGCGGGGTGACTTGGCCGTTCCAGCCCGGGGGGGCGATCCTGACGCCCTTGCGGAGCACGTTCTTTGACGCTCCGGCCGGCGGTTCAGACGGGATCCTCCGGGCCGGCCCGCAGGCCACCATCAACGGCGGTTGCGCAATGTTCCGCCGGAACACCGTCATGCTTCCCATGGCAACGGAAGTGTCCAGCCTGGACGTTCACTCCTCTGACCTGGTGACAGTACGCGGTTCCGCACTCCTCAACGCACAGGTTGCCATTGGGGACACACCGGCGGTGGTGGAGGGCTCCACCCAAAATGAGCTGGTGTTCCGGGTCCCACCCGCGGCGACGGGCGGCGCACTGGTTCTCACCACCCCCGTTGGCCGGAGCGTGGCGGCCAGAAACGCAACCCGGAGAATTTACGGCCGTGAGAACAGTGACTCCATCACGGAACGCTCCAATGGGACCGTTTCACGCACGTTTGGTGCATTCACGTTCCGCGTGAGCCCCTTGATCAGCACCGTCACACCCAATGCGGCACGCGCCGGTGAGACGTTTGAAATTGCAGGCGGTCGGCTTTTTGAGGGCACTGCGGACACCACCACCGTCCGGCTGGGTGGACTGGACGTTGCCATCACCAACAGGGCTGTGGTGGGTGCCAACCAGGTCCTCCGCTGTGTGGTGCCGGCGGGTGCGCACAGTGACATCCTGTCCGTCACCACACCGTCGGGTTCACTCACCTGGCCGCAAACCTTCTATGTGTTGCCAACGTGGGGCGGAGTGCAGCCGGCCAGCGGCACTCCGGGGACCCGGTTCACCATCACCGGATCGGAGTTTGACGAGGTTACCACTGTTCTCTTTGGTGATGAACCGCTGGATGCTTTGTTGCTGGGTGCAGGGGAAATTCGCGGCGTGGTGCCTCGGGTTCCCCCGGGAGAATATGCCATCCAGTTGGTGACCTTTGGCGGAAAAACCAATGCCCCGGCCCCTTTCCTGGTGCCGGCGCCGCTGTTCCCTGTGCACATCAGCCGGTTGTATCCCAACACTGGCGTGGTGGGAGACCTGTTGGCGGTGGACGGCAGCGGCATGGCAGACGTCAACCGAATCACCTTCCAGGGCAGTCCGTCTTCCGTGCGCGTGGACGCGTTGTACCGCAAGGTGGATGACAGCCGTGTGATTGTCACGGTTCCACAAGGCGCGGTGTCCGGCAGCGTGCTGGTCTACAACCCAGTGGGTTTTGCGTCCGTCCCGTTCACACTGGCAGAGCCGGTGGTGCTCCGCCCCATCCTCAATTCCTTCTCTCCAACCCGCGCCTCCCGCGGAGCGTATCTTCATCTCACAGGGGCGGGGTTTCTTGGTGTCACCCACGTGAACTTCAACGTTGGCGCCAGTTCGCAGCCCACGGCGGTTCCAGTGACTCCAGCAGATGACGCAAACATTGTCGTTCGGATTCCGCAAACTGCCCGGGATGGCTACCTGGAAGCCGTCAAGCCAACGTTCTCCCCATCCCGTTCGTCCACGCGGCTGACGGTGGTGGAATGGCAACTTCCCGTTGTTGAGTTCATCTCTCCGCCGCAAGGACCAAGCGGTACAGAGGTGTTGACCACCGGCCGTGACCTGGATGCCCTTGGCACCGTGGAACTCCTCCCGTTGACGCTGCCCGCCGCGCCCATTCCCGTGACGTTCACCGTGCATTCAGACCGGACCCTGTCATTCACGGCCGTGGCGCCCCCCGCAGTCTATGATGTCATGTACACCACGCGCAGCGGTTTTGCGCCGCTGATTGCGGCGCGGTTTGAGGTGACGTCGGACACGTTGCCGCCGCTTTCCAGCGCGCCCACGGTGACGGGCGTGTTCCCAGCTGCCTCTGCAACCGGCGGAACGCTGGAGGTCATGGGGAACAACCTGGATAGCGCCATGGGGACACCGGTGGTGTTTGTGAATGGCACGCCCGCAACGGTTGTGGACCGCAGCAATGACCTCCTGGAGGTGGCGCTCCCGCCGGGCTCCACCACTGGCCCCATCTTTGTGGGCGCCAACGGTTATCTCGCCGTCAGCGGAACCCCGGTGCTGGTGCTTGGAGAGCCAACCGCACCGCTGGGCGCGCAACCACGGGTGGTGGAGACGGGGCCGTTGCCCGTCCTGGTGGGTGGCACCTGGTTGTTAAGGGGCCTGGCAATGTCCGCAGTGAGCAACGTGCTGGTGGCGGGGCTCCCGGCCGCGTACCAGGTGTTTTCTGATGATGAACTGGAGGTGCATATTCCCCTGGCCGCTCCCGTGGGTGACTGGGTGGTCACGTTGCAGACGTTGGCGGGAATCAACGCCACCGTTGCGGTGAGCATTGTGGGGCGGGGCTTGCCAAACATCACGGGCATGTCACCTGGCGCCGGCCCCGCCGGCACCGTGGTCCGTGTGAGCGGGGATGGCTTCACCGGGTTGGCGCAGGTCATGTTCAGCGGGCTGGCCGGGCCCGCCAGCGTCCCGGCGCTTTTCCAGTTCATTGATGACACCGCGTTCCAGGTTGCGGTGCCTCCTGGCGCGTTGACGGGGCCTGTGGAGATCCAGGCCCCGGATGTGGGGGCGGCCAGGACCGTCAACACACCCGTCTTCACCGTGACCGGTGGCGGAGGGCCGGTTGGCACCCGTCCCCCAGGAATCACGTCGTTTGATCCGGTCCAGGGGCCAACCGGGACCGTGGTGACCGTCTATGGAACGGATTTTGACGGCGCCACCCGCGTGGCGTTCCGCGGCGTTCCGGCGGCGTTCACCCTGCAGGGGACAACCGTGTTGACCGCCGCGGTGCCCTACGGCGCGGCCACGGGGCCCATCACCGTTGTCACGCCAGTGGACGGCGCCACGTCCTCAGCGGACTTCACCGTGGTGCCTGCTTTGCCGCCCGTGCTGACCGGGATAACGCCGCCCGTTGGCGCATCTGGCATTGGGGTGACGTTGTCTGGCGTTGGCCTTACGGGCCTGGCGTCCGTGCTGTTTGACGTGGTTCCCGCGTTGGTCCTTTCGGCAACAGACACGGATGTCCTGGTCCAGGTTCCGTTTGGTTTGGCGCTGGGAACGGTGAACGTGACGGTCACCACGGCCAATGGCACCACCTCCACGGTGTTTCAGGTCATCCCGCCGGCGGGGCCGGTGCTGGTGGACTCCACGCCGGACTCCGCGCGGCGCGGAGATGTTGTGACGGTCACGGGAACCGGTTTCCTGGGTTTGACCAGCGCCACGTTGGATGGGACCCCCGCAACGTTGGCGGTCACCAATGACACCACGTTGAGCGTGGTGGTTCCTGCGGGCGTGCTCACGGGTGTGCACACGTGGACGGTCCAGGGTCCGTTGGGAACCGCGGTCAGTGGGGAGGCATTCACCGTGCTCCCATCTCCGCCGTCCATCACCGGCGTTGCGCCCGGCTCCGGCGCGGGCGGCGTTGCCGTGGTGGTGGCCGGAACGGATTTTGTGGGCGTGTCTGCCGTCATGGCGGAACTGACGGTTGCGCCGGGCGCACGGATTCCGGCGGCATTTACGGCCAACAGCGCCACCTCGCTCACAGTGACCATCCCCTCCACCGCGGGGGGCCTGGGGGTGTTGTGGGTCATTACGCCGGACGGAGAGGCAAACATCCCGTTCCAATTTGTTGGCAGCGCCACCACGCACACGCTCACGGTCACCCGTCAGGGAAGCGGCACGGGCTCGGTCACGTCCACAACACCTCCCGGCGCCATCCAATGCGGAACAACGTGCCAGGCCATGCTCCCGGACCAACAGCTTGTTGTTCTGACGGTCACGCCTACCGGAGGGTCAACGTTTGCCGGTTGGTCTGGCGCGTGCACCGGGAGCGGGCTGTGCTCCTTCACACTGACCGGAGACACCAACGTGGTTGCCAACTTTGCTCCTCCTGGCGCTGGCCTGGTGGTGACGTTGGAGGGCAATGGACAGGGAACGGTGACGGTTGCGGCCACCGGCATCAATTGTTTTTCCCCCGGCATTGGGGATGGAACACCAACGTGTTCTGCCAACATTGCAGGCGGGACCAACGTGACAATGTTCGCCAACGCGGCGCCGGGGTCTGTGCTTGGTGGTTGGAGTCATCCCACCTGCCAGGGCGGAACCTGTGCGTTTCAAATGCCGGCCGCCCCGGTGAACATGCACGTGGTTTTTTTGACGGACGGTCCAGGCACAAACCACCCGCTCGTCGTCACCGCCACCGGCGGTCCGCCGGGAACCGGCGCTGTGGTCAGCTCACCGTACAGCTATGCTTCCTTTATGGCTATTCCGTCACCGGCGCATCTGTTTCCCACGGGGCAATTGGTGACCCTCACCGCCGTGAATCCCGCCAATCTTCCCGTGATGGCCACTTGGGGCGGTGACTGTCCACCCGGCCCAAGTACAACCTGCATGGTCACCATGAGCGCCGCGCGCAATGTGACCGCAACGTTCTCGGGCCTGTAAGAAAGGGTCATAACCGCCGCAGGTCACAGCATCATTGCAGGCCTTTGAAGGAGCGGCGCGCAACCCCGCTTGCAAAAGGTCCTTGGGCCGGGGCAACGCCGCACGGTGACGGGAACGCCAACCCGTAACTGCGGCTACTCCATGCGCAGCAGGACAACACTGCGCGGCGGCAGCACGTGTTTCATTGATCGCTGCCTGCACCTTCCAGCGCCCGGGCAAAGGCCGTCCTGACGTCCTGGGTGCCGCCCAGCGTTTCCAGATGCGAATACAGCGTGCTCAGCCCAATCCCCAGCGCAATGAACTGCGGGTGAAGCTTCGCGTGGGTCGCTTTGCATTCGGCAAAGACGTGGTGGAAGCGCTGCTGGAACTCGCGCAGCGTGAAG
>Ga0154020_10001943_pt1 | contig 25267 bp, 21 predicted proteins | sample Klosneuvirus_201_FD_109709 | JGI IMG/M metagenome (GOLD analysis project Ga0154020, IMG submission 109709) | Active sludge microbial communities from wastewater, Klosterneuburg, Austria - Klosneuvirus_20160825_MG | ecosystem: Engineered > WWTP > Aerobic digester > Activated sludge | place...
ATTGGATCGCAAACTTTCTAATAGAAGAATGTATCCCGCTATTGATGTTCCCGCTTCAGGCACCAGACGCGAAGATCTGCTGATGAGGGAAGATGAGTTACAACGCGTTTGGATTTTACGCAAGTTCATGGCCGACATGAATTCTATTGAAGCAATGGAATTCTTGCAAAGCAAGATGAAGGGCACCCGCAATAATGAGGAGTTCTTAAGTTCTATGAACGGATAACTTTTTTATTGCACAATAGATCAATTAGTCAATGAAATTCGTTGGCTAATTTTTTTTCTCGTATTTCTTTTCATGAAACGCTCCTTTAAACTCGGGATCTTCATAGCGCTTCTGTCTGTCAATCTCCCGCGCCATTAGTTGAGCTTCCGCATACGGAGTTTCAGCAACCTCAATGTTTTTTGGCAGTTTCTTTATGGAGATTTTCTCTCTTATAATTTTTTCGATTTTATCGATGTGATATCGCTCTGCTTCGGTAGCCAGTGTAATTGCCTTGCCCTCCTGAAATGCCCGCCCGGTTCTACCGGTACGATGCACATAATCTTCATACATGATGGGGACATCAAAATTAATCACGTGGGTTACATTGGTTACATCAATCCCGCGTGAAGCCACATCCGTGGAAACAAGAACCCTCAATTTCCCTTCTTTAAAATCATTCATGGCATTGATCCGCGTGTTTTGGCCTTTATTGGAATGAATGACTTTAACCGGACCAAGATGCTTTCTGTCCAGGTATTTATAAATATTATTAGCCACGTCTTTCGTGCGGGTAAAAATCATCACCCGACTAAATTCAGGATGTGTATTTAGAAGATGTTCCAGAAAATTTATTTTGGTTGCTCCATTTGGCACATAATACAACTCCTGAACTACTTGCGTAGCAACCGTGGCCGGGGGTGTAATTTCCACCCGCACACTAAAATCAAGAAATTCGTTAGCAAGCCGCTCCACCTTTTCAGGGAAGGTGGCCGAGAACAAAACGTTTTGCCGCTTCGATGGAATTACTTCAAAGATTTTACGAAGTTGAGGCATAAAACCCATATCCATCATCCGATCGGCTTCATCCAATACGAGCGTTTTTATTTGCTTCGTTATTAATTCATTTCGTTGATACAACTCTAGAAAACGACCCGGGGTAGCAATTAATAAATCAGATCCTGCCTGAATTCTTTCAATTTGAGTTTTAGCGCCTACGCCCCCATAAATTTCAACAATCCGTAAGTCGGTGTATTTGGCCAAAGCGGCCGCCTGCGATGCTACCTGCACAACCAATTCTTTCGTGGGTACCAGAATAAGTGCCCGCACATCATTGCCTTGCGCATAGCGAATCTTCATTAGCAAAGGCAACATATAGGCCGCTGTCTTTCCCGTTCCAGTTTGCGCAATTCCAATTACATGCTGACCGCCTAAAACTAGCGGAATACATTTCTGCTGAATCTCAGTCGGGTTTTCAAAACCTACTTCAGCAATAGCATCGAACAATTGCTTGTTTAACTTAAAATCATTCCAGGAAATCGCGCTCAAGATTCTTTATCTTTACGTAGTTAAGCAAGGTAATGAACTCTACGGTAATCACGAATGCGAAAATTGTAAACGAAGGCAAACTTGTTGAAGGTGATGTTTTAATTCGTGGAAATAGAATTGAGAAAATTGGTGGTAGATTATCGTCTGGTAATACCGATAATATAGTAGATGCCAAGGGTCAATTTCTATTTCCTGGAGCCATTGATGATCAGGTTCACTTTCGTGAGCCCGGCCTTACACATAAGGCCACCATTTACACGGAAGCAAAAGCAGCAGTCGCAGGTGGGGTTACCTCTTTCATGGAAATGCCAAACACAGTGCCTCCTGTTTTTACACAGTCCTTACTGGAAGATAAATATAAAATTGCTGCACGCACTTCATTAGCAAATTATTCCTTCTTCATGGGTGCCTCGAATGACAACCTGGAAGAGGTGCTGAAAACAGATATTACCAACGTTTGCGGCCTAAAAATTTTTATGGGCTCTTCAACTGGTAATTTGCTGGTCGATGATGAAAAAACTCTTGAAGGTTTCTATTCCAGGTTTCCATCGTTGATTGCGACTCATTGTGAAGATGAAGCAACAGTACTTAAAAATACCGCTGAGTTTAGAGCGCGATATGGTGAGGAGATGCCCGTAAAATATCATTCACTAATCCGAAGTGAAGAAGCCTGTTACAAGTCGTCTTCCTTTGCTGTTGGGTTAGCAAAAAAATTTGGAACCAGGCTTCATATACTTCACATCTCTACGGCCAAAGAGACAAGCTTGTTCGATAATACTCTTCCCTTAGAGAAGAAAAAAATAACAGCCGAGGCCTGCATCCATCACCTTTGGTTCAATGACTCAGATTATGATAGACTTGGCATGTTGATTAAGTGGAATCCGGCCATTAAAACACGTCATGACCAGCAAGAAATATTTCGGGCACTGCTGGATGACCGTATTGATGTTATTGCAACGGATCATGCCCCACATACCCGAGAAGAAAAGAACAACGGATACTTTCAGGCACCATCGGGCGGACCATTGATACAACATAGTGTAGTTGCCATGATGGAATTCTACCATCAAAAGAAAATCTCTTTAGAGAAGATTGTTCAAAAAATGGCCCATAACCCTGCCATTCTCTTTCAAATTAAAGATCGTGGGTTTATTCGTGAAGGGTATTTTGCCGATCTGGTTTTGGTAAATCCAGAAAAGCCCTGGCAAGTAGAAAAAACCAATATTCTGGCTAAATGTGGTTGGTCTCCATTCGAAAGAAATACGTTTAAATCATCGGTGACGAAAACATGGGTTTCGGGACATTTGGCTTATTCCGATGGAAAATTCAACGAAAATAAGATGGGAGAGCGACTTACTTTTTCCCGTTAAGGCATTAAATAACCCCGCATGAAGCGGGGTTATTTGGGTGAATGACGGGGCTCGAACCCGCGACCTCCAGAATCACAATCTAGCATTCTAACCAACTGAACTACATCCACCGTTTAAGGTCTGCAAAGGTAGCTTAGCCATTTCAAATTACAAAAATGAATTTGGCGAGATCCCGAAACTAAAATAATGAGGCGCTGATATAAAGCGTTCGATTATATGCAATGAAATCCAAGGATTGGTAAACGGCTCATCCGCTGTAACGAAAAAAGAAGCAAAGCATGGATCAAATTTATTTTTTTAATAAGTTTAATAGATGATTTCGTGGAATAGCCTTAAGCCATTACCTATACAAAAAAAAGTGAGTGCCTTGTATGAGCATGCTAATTTTGTAATGGCTATTCGTTACTATAATTATAAAATAAATTTATACCTATTGGGTAAAGATTACGTGGAGGTTTTTGTCAATCATAAATATTCATCTATTGATCGCATTGATTTGCTTGACACGCAGCACTCGCGCATGAAGTTTTATTCCGATCAGATAAAATTACCTGTTTTTTAAAATTGATATCAATCAAAAACAAGAGGCTGAATCTTTAGGATTCAGCCTCTTTATATTATTGAATTTTAAGTCTGTTATGCAGGTGCCGTAGTAGATGCTTCTTCAGTCTTAGTTTGTTGCTTCAGGTTAACGGTTTTTCTGGCCTTATAACCACAATAGCCACACAAATAATGCTTCATCAATTCACCCTCTTCGGTTTCTGTTGGATGCCTCATAATTTCCTCGCGCGTAACTTTAAATGTTTGATAGTTACACTCAGGACACTGAATAGCGTGAAGGTGGCCTGCATATTTTTCTATCTGCTTAAATCCGCTCTCCTCATCCAGCCAAACATCATAATCCACTGAGTATACATTCTCTTCAGCGATCATACCCTCATCCAAGTGCGCATCTTCCTCTTCTTCACTCAGTAACTTCATGGGTTTACCGGTTTTTGGAGAGGTCCTTGGTTTATACCGAAGTACTTTTAACCTTCTTTCAATGAAAAAGGGATAGTAGAATTTAAGTAGATTCTGAATAATCATCGCTACCAAAATAGCGATCATAGTGGTGGTAAAAACCCGAACGAAAATCCAAAGGGTTGTTAATTCTATCACGTTGGCATTACTAAAGAAGCACCCGCCTAAAATCAAAATAATAGAGGCTATCCACAACGCATTAATTTCATGCTTATTAATGAAATCATACTTATTCTTGCTTCCACCTGTTGAAGATAACTTCACGAAATACCCTATGACAACCAAAATACCGATTGCCCAGCACGCTATTGCAAGATTCAGCGCTAAATTGTTCCATGCGTCATATTTGTGTGGATCTATTTCTTCTAATTCCATGGGCGTATAGATTTTATGGGTTTATTCAGCGGATTGGGTATAAGGTAAACTGCGTTCACTAAAATTATTCCTAGTCTCCAAATATATGCAATTAAGCACAATTTAAGACGCTTTAACTTAATTTTCAAAATATGGAATCGCACAGAATCTTTTCGAGCGGAAACCATGAGCAAAGTAACCCTGTAAATTCTTAGACTCCTGCGCTGGGATATCCCTATCTATCTGGTTATCAGTATTTTTTGATCCCAAGATCAAAAACAAATCAATATGAATTCAGGCCTTTGGATATTGGCTCCAACATTTTTTCAACGGTTTGAATTATACCGTCTACATCAAATCCGCATTCCTTATGAAGTTCAGTTTGTTCGCCATGCTCAACAATCCTGTCAGGAATTCCTAGTCTTGTTACTTCAGCCTGATAATTATTATCAGCCATAAACTCCAGGATCGCACTGCCTACTCCGCCCTGAACACAACCGTCTTCTATAGTAATGATTCGCTTAAATGACGTGAATACTTTATGTAATAAGTCCTCATCAAGAGGCTTGGCAAAACGAAGATCGTAATGGGCCGGATGAATATCCTTTTCGGCAAGTATATCACAAGCCTCCACAACATAATTACCAATATGGCCAATACTAAGAATTGCGATACCTTCTCCCTCTTTAATTATTCTGGCCTTGCCAATTTCAATTTGCTCAAAAGGCGTACGCCACTCAGTCATTACCCCTTGCCCGCGTGGATACCGGATTGAAAAAGCCTGACCCGTTCTTGGTAATTGCGCGGTGAACATTAAGTTGCGCAATTCCTGCTCATTCATAGGCGCAGATACAATCATATTCGGGATGCATCTGAAAAAGGCAAGATCATAGGCCCCATGATGAGTTGGTCCATCTGCCCCTGCAAAACCCGCCCGATCTAAACAAAAATTAACCGGTAGATTTTGTATACAGACATCGTGTATCACCTGATCGTACGCTCTTTGCATAAAGGAGCTATAAATGTTGCAGAAGGGAACCAGACCTTGTGTAGCTAATCCTGCAGAAAAGGTTACTGCATGTTGTTCTGCTATGCCCACATCAATAGCGCGATGAGGCATCTCTTTCATCATAATATTCATGGATGAGCCTGATGGCATAGCCGGTGTAATACCCATGATTTTATCATTAGAACGGGCTAATTCAACAAGGGTATGCCCAAATACATCCTGGTATTTAGGGGCCTGAGGTGTATTATGAACCTTCTTATGAATTTCCCCAGAGATTTTATCGAAGGTCCCCGGTGCATGCCACGTGGTAGCATTCCCTTTCTCAGCCGGGCCATAGCCCTTTCCTTTTACAGTAACACAATGCAAAATTTTTGGCCCTTTGATTTCCTGAAGGTCCCGAAGTATTGCTACTAAATGATCTACATCGTGCCCATCAACAGGACCAAAGTATCGCAAGTTGAGAGATTCAAATAAATTACTTTGACTTAGTAATGTGGCCTTTATTCCATTCTCTACTTTGGAAACTACCTCTTGTGCATTCTTACCAAAGTGCGAAAGCTTACCCAATAAATTCCACACATCATCTTTAAGCCGATTGTATGTTTTGGAGGTAGTTATATCGGTCAGGTAATCCTTTAAGGCACCTACATTGGGATCAATGGACATGCAATTATCATTAAGGATAATTAGCAAATTTGTATCGGAAACCCCGGCATGATTTAGTGCTTCGAAAGCCATACCACCCGTAAGGGCACCATCGCCAATTACGGCAATATGTTGCTTTTGGTCTAACCCTAAATATTTGGAGGCAGCTGCCATACCCAGTCCGGCCGATACCGAAGTAGATGAGTGTCCTACGCCAAAAGTGTCATACTCACTTTCGCTGCGTTTAGGAAATCCTGAAATCCCCCCATACATTCTATTCGTATGAAACTCTTCCTTTCTTCCTGTAAGAATTTTATGTCCGTAGGCCTGATGACCAACATCCCAAACCAGTTGGTCCGTTGGGGTATTGAATACATAATGGAGGGCCACTGTTAATTCAACAACACCAAGGCTTGCACCAAAGTGGCCACCATAAACAGAAACGTTATCAATAATAAATTGGCGCAATTCTTCACACAACTCAACGAGTTGCACCTGATCCAGCTTCTTCAAATCCTGGGGGCTGTTGATGTTGGAGAGCAATTTTCCGGGTGAAATAAGCATTGCGGCTTTTAAATTTTAATTAAGCTATTATTCTTAAACAAGCCCAGAAGGTAACTGTTTAAAATTTCTCAAGCTCAAAAGTAAGGAATTTGAGTGGTTAAGCACAGCCTGTGATTTTCACTAAAAATTAAGGCCAAAATCATCAATTCATGAGTACTTTTGCACCTTATAAATTGAAAATGCAAGAACAGCCATTTGAAATAAAACTGCCTCTTTTCGAGGGGCCATTTGATCTACTCCTATTCTTTATAGAACGGGACGAATTAGAAATTAACGATATTCCTATTTCTAAGATTACTAATGACTTTCTGGAGTATATCCGTAGTCTGGAGACGCTTAATGTAGAGGTGGCTAGCGAGTTTATACTGGTTGCCGCCACGCTTATGCGGATTAAATCCAAAATGTTATTGCCAAGGCCTCAATTGGATGAGCTGGGCAACGAGATTGATCCTCGTGAAGAATTGATAAAACACTTACTTGAGTACAAAAAGTACAAATCTGTAGTGGAGCAGTTCCATAAGATGGAGGAAACTGAGCTACTAAAGGAAAAGCGTGGAAACCTAATGAAAGAGCTTAGGACGCTTGCCGAGAGCACCAATGTAGAAGCCGAGCTACAAGATGTTGATCTTTTCAAACTCTTGACTGTATTCGAAAAAGTATTGAAACGTGCTGAAGAGGAGAAAAACAGACCCGTTCATCAGGTCATCCAATATCCATACACCATTGAAGGCCAGAGAGAATACATTCTGAATGAGATTACCATAAAACCTAGAGTTGCTTTCACGGAACTTTTTGAAAAAGCACCCACCCGAATTTCTCTCATATTCAATTTTCTTGCTATCCTTGAAATGCTCGCTAATGGATTATTGAGTATTCAAGTAGGTGAAGGATACAACAATTTTTGGGTAATGCGGCCCGAGGCGGTGCCTTCTGTTAACTAGTTTTACTCATATCCGCCACTTGAACGACTTGTCGTCAATCGCGCGCATGGTGCACAAAATTCCATCCAAATGATCGTATTCGTGCTGAAGTAACTCAGCCAGATCATCCTTCATTTTCCACTCGCGGCTTTGCCAGGTTTCATCCTTGTAAGAAACAATCAATTCCTTGTGTCTTTTTACTTTCACAAGTAAGTTCGGAAAGCACATGCAGTCGTCCCAAACTTCAAATTTTTCTTCACTCAAGAAGATAAACTCAGGGTTTATAAAAACCACAGGCTTATCAATGTTCATATAAATCAGTCGTTTCATATTCCCCAATTGTGGAGCCGCAATAGCACGACCAAAATGATACTTTGCACGGATCTCTTTCATCACATGATGCAAATCGTTTACCCAATCTGACACCTTCGGCAAATCAGTTTCAAGGATAGGTTCAGAAACCGTATATAAGAGCGGGTTACCCAGTAAGAGAAGATCCTTCAGCCCTTTCATAACTTAACTTTTTTTGAATTACTTTTAATATGACCAATTTAACAGAATCTATCCAAACATGAAGATGCAAAATATTACCCGGAGAGATTTTATTGCAACCGGAGCAGCAGTGGCTGCTGCGTGGGTTCCAGCTTTAGGTACGTCCATAAAGCAAACTAAAAAAAGAATTGCTATAGTTGGTACCGGTATACGAGCGCTTGATATGTGGTCGGTAGATGTTGCTCGGTCCTATCCGGAACTGATCGAGTTTGTTGGGTTATGCGATGTTAACCCCGGCCGACTTTCATACTTCAAAAGTAAAACAGGATTTACGTGCCCAACCTTTACGGACTTCAATAAAATGATGCACGAAATAAAGCCAGATACGGTTATTGTTACCACGGTAGATGCAACTCATCATGAGTTTATTATTCGAGGTATGGAGATGGGTGCGGATATTATTACCGAAAAACCATTAACAACGGATGAACAAAAATGTGAAGCCATTCTGGAAGCCGAAAAAAAGACGGGTAAAAAAGTATTGGTCACATTTAATTATCGTTACTCGCCCCATCGGGCTAAAATTTACGAGTTATTGCGTAGTGGCACTATTGGTGAATTAACATCCGTAGATTTCCATTGGTATTTGGATACAAGCCATGGTGCTGACTACTTCAGGCGATGGCACCGGCTAAAAGAAAAAAGCGGATCACTTTGGGTACATAAAGCAACGCATCATTTCGATCTCCTGAACTGGTGGATTGAGTCTGATCCAGCAGAAGTATATGCTACTGGATCGCTCGATTTTTATGGAAAGAATAATTCATTTCGCCACACCCATTGCAGACCCTGTCCGCATAAAAATAATTGTTCATTCCATTGGGATATTACAAAAAATCGTTTGCTAACAGAACTCTATGTAAACAACGAAAATCACGATGGATACTTGCGCGATGGATGTGTCTTTAAAGAAGACATAAACATCTATGATAAAATGGCCGCCACCATTCGCTACGAAAACGGGGTGCACGTGAGTTATTCTCTCACCGCGTATTCTCCCTACGAGGGCTACCGAATTGCATTTAATGGAACGAAAGGGCGTATGGATGTATGGATCGAAGAAAGCAATCCGATAGAAGAAAAGAATTACGATGAAATTGTTGTCTCCCACAATTTTGGAACCCGTGAATTTATTCGCGTGCCCCATAGTCAAAGTGGACATGGTGGTGGCGATAGGTTATTAAAGGACAGTGTGTTTGGGATAACTATGGATGATCCTTTGAATCAGACTGCAAGCGTGCGTGACGGAGCCTTGTCAATCTTAATTGGAATTGCTGCCCGCACTAGCTGCGAAACAGGAAAGCCTGTAAAAATCAATGACCTCACGAGTTTAAAAGCTGGGAAGAAAAGGCAGTTTGCTAACAGGTAATTACTTTAGTTGACATTATCTACCAAGCCGCCTGTTAAGCGAACTAAGTCTACGCTACTAGAGATGCGTGCGAAAATAGCAAGATACGTATCGAGGGCTGCTACCTGATAATTATCCTGTACGATACGAAGATCAATAGCGCTTAATGCACCATTCTTATACCGCTCATCGGCTAATGAAAGATTGAGTTCAGCCGCCTGTAATCTTACTTGTGATATCTGCACCAATTGCTGTCTTAGATTATACAAATCGAAACTGGCAAGCAAATCATTTTCAAGCACCAGTTTTAATTGATCCGTATTGAGTTGTTCAATCGTTTCCTGAATGCGCGCATTCTCCACCGTCCGTCTGATCTGACCTCCGTTGAACAATGTAAACCGAAGCCCAAAGTTTAAAAATGCTCCATAACTATTACCAGTTTGAGTAAGTGGAGTTAGTGCCGTTTCGTTTACACTGTTGTAAACAGGCAAAGCTGAATTACGATTTACGAATCCAACCGTGTTTTCAATTGTATTGCCAGTTGCTACCCGAAAGTTTGCATTTAACCGATCTAAACTCCCGTTTACTCCTGTGTTTAATAATACGGTTGGCGAATAATTTGATTCAGCCAATCGGGTTGAATTCCTAAATAGCTCCTGACTAAGGTATTGATTCTTTAGATTGGTGTTGGAACTTAACATTTTATCCCGCAAATCTTCATACCTATACTGTTCACTTTCAAATGGAATTGGGTCTGTTAACTGATACGTTTTGTTAATGTTTTCATTAAGCAATACATTAAGATTGCGAACAGAATTCTTAAGTAAAATTTCCTGTTGCAATACACTGGCCGAATCCGTCAGGTAATTATTCTGTTCCTGCAACACATCGAAGGTAATGGCGCCTCCTAACTCTTTGCGGAGTTTAATATAATCATAACGCTCTTTCGAAAACTCCTTATTCCTAACCAATACATTAAGTTGCTCTTTCAATAAAAGCACCTGGTAATAACCAAGTATTATTCCTTGCACAGTATTTTCCATTATAAATCGTGCATTGCCCCCTGTTAGTTCCTCTATTTTTTCCAGTCTCGCTTTGGTAAGTTTAATAGCGAACCCATCAAAAAGTGTAAACTGTACGTCCAGTATACCATTCAAGTTATCAGAAACGTTTTTACCTGCTACAGCAAACGGGTTGGCGGGCTTTCGCTGTACGATGCTGTTTGGTTGATTGGCGGTGAGGTTAATGCTTGGAAATAGTCCCGCCTGGCCCCAGTTGTTATTGTTTTTTGCAATGTCCAGATTAAGAGCACCAATCTGTACGTCAAAATTATTTTTCAACCCAATCTGAATAGCGTACGCAAGACTCAATGTGTCCTGGGCTTGGCTAAATAATGTTCCGGATATAAAAAAGATACTTGCAAATACTCGTTTCATAGAAAAAACAATTCAACGTTAATGTGTAGATACGTTAGCATCCTTACTGCTTATATAAGAGTATATGGCTGGTATCACATAGAGCGTAAGAATAGTAGCGAACGCCATACCACCAATAACAGCAATACCCATAGACACCCGGCTTTCCGAGCCTGCCCCTAACGCTAAAGCGATTGGGAGAATACCCAAAATGGTTGACATACTTGTCATTATAATAGGCCTAAAACGTGACTCCGCTGCTTCGGTAACGGCCTCTAATAATTTCTTTCCTTGTTCTTTGCGCTGATTGGCAAACTCAACAATCAAAATTCCATTTTTAGTAACCAATCCAATCAACATAATTATTCCAATCTGGCTGAAGATGTTAAGTGATTGGTTGAAGTACCATAAAGAAATGAGGGCTCCCGCCAAAGCGAGAGGAACGGTAAACATAATAATTAAAGGGTCTTTAAAACTCTCGAACTGACCAGCCAGAATCAGATAAATAATTGCCAGGGCAATCGCGAATGCAATATAAATACTTGACGAACTTTCAGAAAACTCGCGGGACGCCCCATCTAAACTCGTTGTATATGATTCGTTCAAAACTTCATCGGCTATACGTTCCATTTCTTCAATACCTTCACCCAGCGCAATACCGTTGGCCAACTGCGCACTAACTTTTGCCGAAGAGTAACGATTAAAGCGATATAATTGTGGTGGGCTACTGAGTTCCTGGAATGTTACCAAATTATCTAACTGAATTAACTCTCCTCGTTTATTCTTTACATAAAGTGTTTTTAAATCCAAAGGTTCGTTACGATCCACTCTTTCCACCTGGCCAATAATCTGGTATTGCTTGCCATCCATAATGAAGTTGCCAAAGCGAGAACCACTTAACCCAAGTTGTAAGGTTTGTGCGATGTCAATAACGTTTACCCCGAGGTTTCTTGCTTTATCGCGATCAATGGAGATGCTTATCTCAGGTTTATTAAATTTCAAATCTAAATCAACAAAAGAAAATTTAGGGCTGGCATTGGCCTTTGCCAAAAATTCTGGAAGTACCTCCTTAAGCCTTTCTATCTCGCCTGCTTGAATTACAAACTGAACAGGAAATCCCCCTCTTCGATCGCCAATGGTTTGAGCTTGTGTAATGAATGTTCGCACTCCGGAATATTTTTTAACGCGAGTAGTTACATCATCTACAATTTCTTGCTGGGTACGATCCCGGCTTTTTGGATCTTTTAAGATTACCCGAACAAATCCGGAGTTTGCACCTGCCCCCCCAAAGCCCGGAGCAGTAACGCTTACCATGCCTGCTTTCTCAGGAACCTCTTCCGTTACAAACGTGTTGAGTTCCTCCATGTACCGGTCCATATACTCAAAAGTGGCCCCTTCCTGGGCCTGGGCTTGCAAGCGAAACTCACTACGATCTTCCATCGGAGCAAGTTCTGATGGCACGATAATTCCCATTAAATAGATCAGACCCACAGAGGCAGCAATAATTACAAACGCTAACCATCTAAATTTCATAAAGCTGGCTAGCGAATTACTATACGCTCTGGTAAGTGATTGAAAAAAGGGTTCGGTAACACGATAAAACCAAGGTTGAACCGCTCTTCGTTTTAAGATTTTAGCACTCATCATGGGTGTGAGCGTAAGTGATACAAACGCAGAGATAGCCACTGAGCTAGCTACTACGAGTCCGAATTCTCGAAACAATCGGCCGGTAAGCCCTTGTAAAAAGATTACAGGTAGAAAAACTGCTACAACGGAAACAGTAGTAGAAATTACAGCAAAATAGATTTCGGTTGATCCCTTCTTTGCCGCCTCGGTAGGATCCTCGCCCTCCTCGATCTTTACATATATATTCTCCAATACCACAATCGCGTCATCAACCACCAATCCAATAGCCAACACAATTCCTAATAGGGTTAGCACATTGATAGTGAAGCCCAATAAATACATAATAAAGAATGCCCCTATTAATGAAATCGGAATAGTGGCCACCGGAATAAGGGTAGTGCGCCAATCGCGGAGGAATAAAAAGATAATAGCAAGCACCAGGCAAAAGGCGATGATGATGGTCTCCTCCACTTCGCTTATTGATGCGCGAATGTATTCTGTCGAATCATAACTCATTACATATTTAACATCGGGAGGAAGATCGCGCTCGATTTGCTTCAACTTGGCATAAAGTCTCTCGGAAATATCAATGTTGTTGGCGCCAGGCTGGGCAACTACAGCGATGGCGCAACCCGGAATTCCATCTCTTCTTAAAATGCTTCGATCATTTTCAGCCCCAAGTCTTGCATACCCTATATCACTAAAGCGAACAATTTTATCACCGTCTTCTTTAATAATTAAATTATTGAAGTCATCTTCGGTTGACAGTCGACCCATGGTTCGCACAGTGAGTTCCGTGTTTAACCCTTCAACCCGGCCCGAGGGGAGTTCTACATTTTCGCGGTTAACCGCTTGTAACACATCGGAAGGTGCTAGCTTGAGAGATGCCAGTTTTATAGGGTCCATCCACAAGCGCATCGAGTACCTCCGCTGTCCCCAGATTTGTACTGAGCTTACTCCAGGGATTGTTTGTATTCGTTCCTTAAAATATAATTCTGCAATACGGGAAACTTCTAATAGATCTCTTTTATCACTACCCACCGTTAAGAAGATGATCGGACTTGAATCTGCATCTGCCTTTTCAACGCGTGGTGGATCGACATCAGGCGGAAGTCTGTTTAATGCGCCCGAAACTTTATCCCGAACATCATTGGCTGCTGCTTCTAACTCAACCCCCAGTTCAAATTCTACTGTTATGCTGCTTCGGCCCTCGCGACTTACCGAAGTTATGGTCCGTACTCCTGGCACACCATTCACAGCTTCTTCGAGCGGCTCGGTAATTTGCGATTCAATTACATCGGAGTTGGCCCCTACATAACTGGTTGATACTGTAACCACCGGTGGGTCTACGCTAGGAAATTCTCTAACCCCTAAAAACATAAAGCCGATTACACCAAACAAGATGATGACCAAAGACATTACGATGGCCAAAACCGGTCTGTTAATACTTGTTATCGATAAACTCGCCATATTCTTTTAGGTAATTTTCGCTCTTAATCCAACTTTGAAATCTGAACATTCATGCCAGCCTTTAGCTGCAAAATACCCGTGGTTAGTAAGGTGTCTCCTACTTTTAACCCTGATAGAATCTCGAGTGAATTTGCTGTGCGGATTCCTGTTTCCACTTTTGCCTCCTTTGCTTTTCCATTTTCCAGAATAAACACTTTCTTTCCTTCTTGTTCAGGAATTACGGCTTCGGTGGGCACCAGAATAGCGTTGTCACTAGAATCCAGAATTAACTCAACCTTAACAAACTGGCCGGGCAATAGGTTACCACTTTTGTTATCCGCAAGCGCTCTGATTTTTAAGGTACGTGTATCGGGGTCGATACGTGGTTCAATAGCATAGACTTCGCCTTCATAAACTATCAGATCACTTTCGATAGTGAATCGAATCTTCTTTCCAGAAGATACCTGTGTACTATAGCGACCCGGTATAGCAAAATCAATTTTGGCAGGGGAAATATTATAAAGCGTAGCTATTACCGTGCTTGACGAGATATAGGCGCCTTCGCTAACAAAACGCAAACCAATAACACCATCAAACGGTGCGCGAATCCGGGTCTTGCTTAACTGTGTCTCAAGCAACTGAATATCAGCTTCTGTTGTATTTAACCGGTTCAGCGCATTGTCATACTCCTCCTGACTAATAGCATCCTTTTCTAAAAGCTTGCGCTGACGAAATTCGTTGTCGTTGTTTAGCTTACGATTAAATTTTTGCTTGGTTAACTGCGCAAGAATTTCATCATCGTCTGTCTGAATCAGTAAATCTCCTTTCTTAACTTGTTTACCTTCTATGAATGAAATGGAGGTAATTTTACCCGAAACTTCACTTTTAAGTTCTAAGGATTCATTCGCTAACACCGAACCGGTAACATTAAGTTTGTTATCCAGACGCGAAGGCTTAAGAACAATCGCATCTACTGCTAAGGATCTATTACCCGACCCTGGCATAGCTTGTTGAACCTCGTCACCCTTCTTAAACAAATTAAGTTTTGGCAAGGCTAGTAGGAATATGACAACCGCAACAATAGCAACGGTAATAAGTGTCTTTTTCATTGATTAAAAGAAAAATGTATGATTTGAAGTTAGAAAACGTTTTTTTAGTTTATTGTGTTGAACCGCTTGTGTAATTTAAGGATTTGAAGCACGAGCAGTTCAGTTTCATCATTTCGAATAATATAATCTGCCATCGTTTCTTTTTTAGCTTCAGGTAATTGACTTTGAATGATTCGCTCTACATCCGCCTTACTCCGGTGATTGTCTCTTTTTAAAACCCTTCTGATTCTAAGCGCAGCAGGGGCTGTTACCAGTATCGTTTTATCCAATGCTTTGTACGAACCTGACTCAAATAATAATGCGGCCTCCTTGATTACATACGAATGATCCGCGTGATCAACAACCCACTGGCTATAATCAATGGCAACGCGTGGATGAACTAACGAATTCAACAACTCCAATTTCTCCATTTTACCAAAAACCTCTGCACTTAAGAATTCGCGATTAAGTTCACCTTTGGCATTGTAGGACAATGATCCGAATTCTTTCTTGATTTGTTGGGTCAATATTCCGTCAGTGGTCATTAAAATTTTCGCTCGGCTGTCGGCATCGTATGCAGGAACACCCAGCACTCCAAAGATCTTACAAACCAGACTCTTTCCTGCTCCGATACCTCCGGTTATTCCTATTTGCAATGGCTTGGACATTCAGGACTAACTGTTTGTTTATTATCTAGAACGTGACTAAAAGTGAATCAATAGAAATCAATTCAGCATACTTTGGCAATCCTACTACCGCTGGGCAAACTTTGTAAGCACCCTTAGATTTATTTTTCAAATCAAGGATTGCGCTTATCGCACTAAATTCACTTTCAAAGTTTATCAGTTGGTCTTTCGGAATTTGCACTTTGATCTTTACACTGTCTAAATAACTTGACTTTATTGAGCCTGGAGTATTCGTAAGCATAATCCCAATTTTTCTTTCAATAACTTCAACCGCAGCCACATCAAACATAACAGAAACCACGGATGGATTTCTAATTAATGATTCGCTAGCGGGGACCTGAATCTCAATGTCCTCTCGAAAAGATTTATTAAGGCTTACCTCGGGCAACAGCACAACAAGAGAACTTGGCAGCTGATGCAATAAACTCTTAGGTCCCACTAAGGTTACCGAATCAGGAAGAATTACGACTGGACTGCTACGCGCATAACCTTCTTTGAAAGAAACCTGACTCAGGTCTGGTGTTACCATAAATTTGTGTGAATCCCTTTCATCGATTTGAAGCCTGAGGGTATCATCTAAAACAAAATTAATGGTGAGTCCGCCCAGTTGATTACTCAAAAGGGGTGGTAAGCTACTACCAACAATCTTCTTAACCTCTGTTGGCCTATCTAATGGAATGACAAGTTTGGGTAGCCGCATTCCAATACTCCGCTGAAACAAATCCCATCCATAGCCACTTACGTTGACGGTGATTTCTTTTGGCAAACTATTTACGGACACAAACCTATCCTGATTGTACTCGAATTGAAGTGGGAATTTGATATTGGTTGCATAGCTTTTGTTAAAAGCATTGAACACCCAAAAAATACTGGCAGCCAGAATACACAAGGCAACCGCCCGCCAGTTAGCCCGGTCGAATCGAAACAGATTTATTAAAGCCCTAAGGAAGTTCATAGCCGCAACGGATTAAGCCCCTAAGGAGATACTTCTAAAATTGAATACTAAGCAGTTGCTGGTTTTTTCCCCGCCAATGCTTTTGTTGATTCCATCGAAATGGAAGATTTCGAAAACTTAATTCTTCCCCCGCGCTCCACTTCAAGAATAATTGTATCGTCTTCTATTTCGGCAATGCGACCATGCATACCACCGATGGTCACCACGTTATCTCCCTTTTTGATTTCTTCAACAAATTTCTTTTGGTCCTTTGCCTTCTTTTGCTGTGGACGAATCATAAAAAAATAAAACACGGCTATTATGGCACCCATAAAAAGCAATTGGGTTGTCATTCCGCCACCAGGCTGAGCCTGCAATAAAATAGAGTAAATCATAAATAGAATTTTGGGCTGCAAAGTTACCTATTAAAAGAAACATCCCAAACCAGTTAAGGCTTGGGATGTTGGTGTTATTGAATGTCAACTTATTTCACTGGTCCATTAGCCCCCGCATCGGCAGTTGGAGTAACCATTGCCTTAAAGCGAAGGGTAGTAACTTTTGGCCAGGTGTTCGCAGTAACTGTAATCGTCTTGTTGTTAATTCCCGGCTTGCCACTTGTGTCAAATTCGGCTGTTACAAAACCGGTACCCCCAACAGGAATTGGTTCTTGCGAGTAAGTGGGCACGGTACATCCGCAGGAAGGTTGCGCACTTTGAATAATCAAAGGGGCCTCTCCTGAATTGGTTAACTTATAGGTATACGTAACTTTTTTACCTTCCGTGATTGTTCCAAAATCATGCTCTACACGCTCAAATTGAGCTACGGGCAACGGCCCTTCGGGTTTTACTTCAGCAACAGGAGCAGCCGCATCTGGTGTGGCTGTGGGTGTGGCCCCTTTATTACCTTCTATTTGCGCCAACCTGCTTTCCAACTCTGCAATCCTTTTCTCAGCTGCACGATCGTTGCAACTTGCCATCACAACAACCAACGCAAGCACTGTCAACAATTTGAATGTAATTTTCATAGTATTCTTTAGGTTTTGATTTTAACTAGCTTAAATAACTTCTCAAAATTAGAGGTGACCGCCCTCTTTAACCAAATTATGGTTGATCGTTAACAATTCATTAACTCTCTTTAGTTCCCCGAATTTGATCCAGCAGTTCATCCACATCATCCAGCAATCGTTGCGCTTTGTCTTTTGCTTCAGAAACTACCTTTTGACCTTGCGATTTAGCTTCCGTTGTAAGGGGCGTTTCTTTACCCGACACCAAGTCGGCTAAGAAATCTTCAAGTGTCTTTTTGTATTTGTCTAATTGAAAAGAAAGCTTTTCGCGGGTATTAGAACCTTTATCGGGGGCATATAAAACTCCCAATATTGCTCCGGCTGCGGCCCCGGCAATAAAAGCCATTAACGCATTACTACTTTTTTTACCCATAGTTCAAAAATTTAGGGATTCAAAGATACGATTTTAAGGCCTTTTTTTCAAGATATCTGGATGATTCGTCCGCTTCCACATTAAACTCGATTTACTTATTATCAATTAGTCCACGACCGCTCTTTTTAATCATCCCGGATTCCTTCATTGTCTTGGCCATAACATCCAGAATACCATTAATGAACTGACGGCTTTTGGGTGTACTGTATTCTTTTGATAGTTCGATGTATTCATTAATAGTTACTTTAACTGGAATATTTGGAAAGTGAATCATTTCTGCAAGTGCCATCTCAAGAATAATCCGATCCGTTAAAGGCAAGCGTTCTACCTCCCAATTTTTTGTGTTTTGCGCAATTAGTTGTTTGTATTGCACATCCAGATTTATGGAGCTTTCAAACAGTTTATTAACGAAGTTTTTATCGTCCTCCCAGTCTAAGGATAGTTTCTGAAGGGTGATGATATTATCAGCGAATGATTTGATTGTTTTATCTGCGAGGCTTTTAACGATGTCTCTATCTTCGGACCAACGAATGTCAAGATCTTCAAAATAATCATTGATGGGGCCTGTACCCAAAATCAGTTTGCGTACTAAGTGTTTGATCATTTGCTTTTGACTCTCCTCACCCGGATTGTTCTCGGCAATGAATTCTTTGTAAAGCGAATCTTCTTTTATTAACTCCCTAAACCAGCCGCGTACAGTATCTTTTTGGCTGTGCCAGCTACGATCTTTCTTCAAGACCTGTGCAGTCAGTTCATCGTTGGAGCGAATTGCTTTAACCCATGGATGATTTACAAAATTGACGTGGTTGATTTTCTTTTCCTGAGCCGCTAATTCTGCAAACTCCAAAATCAAGCTCAACACACTGTGATAAAGATCGGTTAGTTTTTCTGTTTCAAGAATAAGATTCTTGGATAGAAATGCTTGGTCCTTCTTTACTTGTTTAGTGTACAGTTCGAGGGCATCAATGACCGATTTTTCAACTTTAGGATCTGGGTTTTCAGAAGTTTCTTTGTCTTTAAATCGTTTCCCAAATAATTCAATAGCGGTCTTTTTCTGATCGCGCAATAATTCTTTATTCTGAACTTCCATTGAATTTAAATCGGGCTGGAAACGCTCTTCTATTAAATCAAGGGCAAGCAAATGATTGGCCTCGCGGCATTGATCAAAGGCAAAAAGGCTTTGCATGATTTTGATGCGGAGGGTGCGTCTGTTGAGCATGAGTAAAGAACGTTTTTGGAACTGTAAAAGTACAGAAGCCACGGTAAAGATAAAAGCCACAGAGTAGTGAAAACTCATCACTCCGTGGCTTGTTTATCAGTTACCTTCTTATCTGGGTATTCTTACTTTGCCTATATCGGCAATTCGTTTTTCTGAAAGTTTAATGGCTGCCTCCTGACTAGTGATTTTTTCTTCATCGGCTATAGCAAAGATTGATGAACAAGTATCAAAGATCTTTTCAGCCTGTTGATAGGCTCGTTGTCTGTTGTAGTTCCCCAGATACTCACTATATACATTGATGAGCCCGCCTGCATTTATTAGAAAATCGGGTGCGTACGTTATGCTTCTATCCCTAAGCATGTAGCCATGCTTTGTTTCTTCTTTCAATTGATTGTTGGCCGCACCGGCTATCAATGCACATTTTAAACGGGGAATGGTTTCATCATTTAAGGTAGCGCCCAAAGCACAGGGTGCATAGATATCCATGTCCAAATCGTAAAATTCATTTTGTGACACAGGCTTAGCTCCATGTGCAGCAGAAACTATCGCCAGTTTCTCTTGCGAGATATCGGTGATGGATACAATCGCTTTTTCTTTCGCTAATAGCTCAACCAAGTGCGCACCTACCTGACCAACGCCTTGCACGCCAATTTTTTTACCCGCTAAACTATCCGATCCAAAAGCCTTTTTAGCACCGGCTTTCATACCGATATAAACGCCATAAGCAGTTACCGGAGAAGGATCACCACCACCGCCCATAGATTCAGGCAATCCCGTTACATATTTTGTCTCCATGGCAATGTACTCCATGTCTGAGGTTTTCATGTTCACATCTTCTGCTGTATAATATTTTCCTCCCAGACTTTGAATAAATTTTCCAAATCTGCGCATGAAAGCCTCAGTTTTTAATTTGCTGGCATCGCCCATAATCACTGCCTTACCACCACCTAAATTCAATCCGCTAATGGCTGCTTTAAACGTCATGCCGCGAGAAAGTCGAAGTACATCTGTAATCGCTTCTTGTTCCGATGCATAATTCCACATACGCGTACCTCCTAAAGCCGGGCCCAGAGTAGTGTTATGGATTGCAATTATCGCCTTCAGCCCAGTCGCTTCATCCTGACAAAAAACTATTTGTTCGTGACCCTGTTCTGTAAGAGCACCCAAAATTCCTGTATTTACTTTTTCCAATTCTTTGACCTTCATGGGACTTTTTTTTACGTGGATTAACTACTTTTACCAACCTCTTTACGGCTTAATTGCCTGCTTTAGAGTTTAGCAAAATTATTTTAAAATCCTTGAATTTTCAACGATTCAAACGATTGCAATAACTAAAACAATATTCTTTCGTTTTATGAAGGCCTACTTTATTTATATTTTTTGAAAGCTCGATCCGGCCAAACAAACACGCTCTCATGAAGGAACTTAAATACCTCAACAAATATCTCTACCGATATAAATGGCATCTCATTCTAGGGTTAGTGTTTGTTATTATCTCAAACGTCTTTCAGATTATACCAGCACAAATGGTTCGCCACTCCATCGATCTGGTGGTTGATAATATTCGCGTATATCGTTCTTTTGATAACAGCGCTGCACAAGAAAGTTTCTTTGCGATTTTTGCTAGAGGAATTTTGCTCTATGCCGTTCTTATTTTGGTGATGGCCTTACTCCGCGGAGTATTTCTTTATTTCGTTCGCCAAACCTTAATTGTAATGAGTCGGTTGGTTGAGTACGACTTGAAGAATGACATCTTCGAACACTATCAGGCTTTACCCTTGAGTTTCTACCGTAGAAACAATACCGGGGATTTGATGAATCGCATTAGCGAAGACGTAGGTCGGGTACGCATGTACCTGGGGCCATCCATCATGTACGGCATACAACTCATCACACTTTTTCTTATGCTGATTCCCGTGATGTTCGACATTAGTGCCAAACTAACCTGGTATGCACTCATCCCGTTGCCTTTATTGTCGCTCAGCATCTTCTACGTTAACAACATCATCGAATTTCGTTCTGAGCAAATTCAAAAAAGTCAATCACGATTAAGCACGTTTGTCCAAGAGGCCTTTTCAGGAATTCGGGTTATCAAGTCATTCATTCGCGAAAATGAGTCTGTCCAAAACTTTACGACCGAAAGCGATGAATACAAAAAACAATCGCTTAAGCTTACCCGGGTTCAAGCTCTTTTCTTTCCGTTAATTATGGGGCTTATAGGACTGAGCACCATCCTTACGGTATATGCCGGTAGTGTCGAAGTAATTAATGGCTCGCTAACCTTTGGCAATATTGCTGAGTTTATCATTTATGTAAACTTGCTTACCTGGCCCGTAGCATCTCTGGGGTGGACGAGCAGTTTGGTAAAACGCGCAGAGGCATCACAAAAAAGAATAAACGAATTTCTAAATGTAAAAACGGATATACTTTCTGAGAAGAATCATGTAACAGAAATAAAGGGTAAAGTAGAATTTGATAAGGTCTCTTTCACTTATCCGGATACCGGAATTCAGGCGTTGAAAAATATTTCGTTTAGCATTCAACCCGGTGAAGCGCTGGCAATTATTGGTACTACAGGCTCAGGAAAAAGCACCATCTCAAGTTTGATCAGCCGGTTGTATGACGCTAGCAGCGGAGAAGTTCGGATTGATGATATCCCTATAAAGCAGTATGATTTATTAAGTCTGCGCAGTCAAACAGGAGTTGTGCCGCAAGATGTATTTCTGTTTAGTGATACCCTCTTTAATAATATTGCCTTTGGATTAAGAGATGTGGATGAATCGAAAGTTATTCAAGCAGCAAAAGACGCAGATGTCTATGAAAACATCACTTCCTTCCCGCAAGGATTTAATACCCGTGTTGGCGAAAGAGGTATTACGCTATCCGGGGGACAGAAACAACGCGTTTCTATTGCCCGTGCTGTAGTTCGCGAGCCCAAAATTCTAATTCTGGATGATGCTTTATCTGCAGTGGATACAAAAACAGAAAATACTATTCTTAATAGTATGAAAAAGATTATGGAAGGGCGCACGAGCATAATTATTTCGCATCGTGTTAGTTCGGCTAAGTTGGCTAATAAAATTATTGTTTTGCATGAAGGGACGATTGTTGAAGAAGGAACGCATGAAAGTTTAATCGAACACAACGGCACGTATCGGGAACTATATGAAAAACAAATGTTGGGCGATGAGGCGGAAGTTAGAGGTTAAATAGTTTATGATAACACTAATTGCGAAATGGATCGTAGTGCTGTTTGGAGTGTTTATTATCTGCGTTGGTTTAGTTATGCTGTTGACCCCAACCAAGGCAAGAGAAACTCTAAAGAAGGCTGGTAGTACCAATTTTATAAACTATGCTGAAATAACAATTCGAATGATTCCGGCAATCGGATTAATTCTATATTCAGATTTTTCAAGATATCCTGAAGCTTTTAAAATTTTAGGTTGGTTTATGCTTGGCTCTTCGCTGATTCTATACTTTGTTCCTAGAAAATTGCACCATGACTACTCGCTTAAGTGTGCCGAAATCCTAACCCCACTCTATTTTCGTTTGATATCACCCTTTTCATTTCTTTTTGGCGCAACGATAATCTATTGTGTTCTGTGAGAATTAAGATTAGCGATTAAGGATTGAGCAACTGGTATCTAAAACACGTAGCGGATGCCTACCCCACCTTGAAATCGTTGGTAGCCCGGGTCGAGGAGAACGTCCGTAAACCATTCCACCTCAATAAACGCAGAGAGTGGAAGTGAGAAATAGGAATACTCGAATCCTGCCAAGGCAACGGGTCCATAGGTAAACCGGTTTTCCGAAAACTTACCAAACTTGCTCTCAAAATTTCCGTCTTCATACAGGTAATCGTAGGTTAGATTTGTATTGCGCCATTGCCATCCAAGACCAGCATAAAGCTGCAACCCTTTGGATATTTTTGAAGCATCCCACTGATATAAAAACTTTGCCTCCAATAACCAATCTTGATTAGCCTTGTGAGTCAGGTATTGCATTGTTTCGGTCCCCTCGAGGCTATCGGGCACATAGGTATTAAAAGCGTTGCGATAATATTTATTGTAAAGACCGCTGGCTGCCTTACCGGCATCGGCTGCAAATGACCAGTTTTTATTCGCATAAAATTTATAGGACAAGGCAAACGGATCGCCCAACTTGATACCTATACCTTGATACGGATATTGGCTTGTTTCAAACACGGGACAAATAATCTTCGCTTTATTACGCGAGACATGAGGTTGGTTATAGGTGCGGCTCTTAACACTCTTCTTCATCTGCGCAAAGCATGCTGCAGATGAAAGAAGTGAAATGGTGATTACGAAAACGGCTTTTTTGAGTCGCATTAAAGCAAATATAACTGTTTTGCGGACACTTGTTGATAAGCGGCAGGTTTGAGGGTTAAACGTCAAACCACCTCTTTGTATTGCATTTTGTGAAGTTGGGCATAGAATCCATCATGGGTTAGAAGTGATTCGTGTGTACCTGTTTCTTTAATCTCTCCTTTATCAAGCACTATAATTTTGTTTGCTTTTTGGATGGTTGAAAGCCTATGTGCAATGACAATGGAAGTACGGCCAGTCATCATTTTGGCGATGGCTTCCTGAATCATTCCCTCTGTTTCACTATCTACCGAAGAGGTGGCCTCATCTAACACTAAAATTTTTGGATCATAAACCATGGCTCGGATAAATGAAAGTAATTGTCGTTGCCCAACCGATAATGTAGATCCTCGCTCCATCACATTATAATCCAATCCCCCGGGCAAGCGGTTAATAAATTTTCGGGCGCCTACTAAATCAGCCGCATGTAAAATCATTTCATCGGTTACTTCGGCTTTGCCAAGGGTAATGTTGTTTCGGATCGTATCACTAAACAAAAACACATCTTGAAGTACCACCCCGATATTCTTGCGAAGCACAGCAAGATCATATTCGACTATATCAACTCCATCTACACGAATAGTCCCACGATTAATCTCGTAAAAACGATTGAGCAAATTGATGATGGAGGACTTCCCTGCACCGGTAGCGCCTACCAAGGCAATGGTTTCACCGGCATTAATTGTAAGATTGATATCTTTTAGGACATACTCTGCATCGTTATAAGCAAACCAAACATGATCGAACGAAACTTCACCGCGAACAACTTCGGGTTGAAAGGTTCCATTGGCAACTACATCAGTTTGGTCATCCAGCAGATTAATAATTCGTGATGAACTTACAATTCCCATTTGCAGGGTATTGTAGCGGTCAGCAATCATGCGTATGGGCCGAAAAAACATTTGGATGTACATGATGAAGGCCATCAGTGTGCCAATGGTGATGCCCGTTTGTTCCTGTTGTATTACTCCTTTTGCTCCATACCATACCAACAATCCAACACCCATAGCTGCAATGATTTCGGCCACGGGAAAGTAAACGGAATAATATAGTACCGAGCGTAAATTCGAATCGCGATGTTCTTTGTTGATATCTCTGAATTTTTCAAATTCTCGTTTTTCGCTGCCAAACATCTGCACGATGCTCATTCCGGTGAGATGTTCCTGAACAAATGAATTTAAGTTGGCTACTGCGTTCCGTACATCATTAAAGGCTACTTTAATCTTTTCTTTGAACACGTAGGTAGAAAGAATCATTAACGGGATTGTGGATAAACTCACTAACGCTAATCTCCAATCGGTAAGAAACATAAATAGCAGAATGAATACGATCTGTAACAGATCGCCTGCCATGGCCGCCAAGCCTTCGCTGAAAACATCGGCCAGGGTTTCAACATCGCTGATTGTTCTTGTTACCAATCGCCCGATAGGGGTTTTATCAAAAAAACGCAAGCGTAATTTGATGATGTGTTGATAAAGTTGAATCCGAATATCGCGAATCACGTATTGCCCAATACGACCTGAGATATAGGTATGAACATACTGCACCACCGATTGCAAAACCAAGAGCCCTAAAATCAGAAGCATGATGTTTACCATGTCCCAATATTTTCCTGCGGCTACATGAGCATCGAGGGTGTATTGAATAAGCAGTGGACGAAGCGGAGACAAAACGCCTAACAACACCGTAAGCAGAATAAGAAAGTAAAACCGGCCC
>Ga0154020_10001944_pt1 | contig 25246 bp, 22 predicted proteins | sample Klosneuvirus_201_FD_109709 | JGI IMG/M metagenome (GOLD analysis project Ga0154020, IMG submission 109709) | Active sludge microbial communities from wastewater, Klosterneuburg, Austria - Klosneuvirus_20160825_MG | ecosystem: Engineered > WWTP > Aerobic digester > Activated sludge | place...
GCCCAAGGCAGCTGGCGCTTCCTGGCCGTCGTGGTGAAGCCCACCGAGGCCGCCAATGGCATGTGCCAGCAGAGCGGGACTGTCCGCACGGTGGAGCTGACCTTCCGCGATGATCGCTCGCCGAACCCCTACGTGGTGCTGGGTGGCGTGCGGACCAACAATCTGGTGATCGACCCTTGGGTGCGGATCACGGGCGGGGACCCGGCGGGCGAAAACGAGGCTGATCTCACGGCAACTTTGTGGCTCGTCGGCCCCAACGGCGTCCGCGAAGGCGGCAAGGGCGACGATATCCCCGATCCCACGCACATCTTCACCTGGGCCGCGGCCGGGCTCCCGCAGGGGACGACGGTCTCCCCGGACGGCCACGTCGTCGGAGGCCGCGACACCGGCGAGGGCTCCGTCACCGCCGATGACGGCCAAGGGAACACGGTGCGCGCGCGCCTGCTCGTCACTCCACCCGATTGGAACGAGCTCGTCCGCGAGTTCTGAGGTTCACCATGACCGCAGCCAGCGACCTCGTCCCCATGCCCGCGCGCCCCGACGATCTGCTGCGGGTCAACGGCTTTTACCCCTTCGAGGAGGCCGGAAAGCGCCTGCTCTTCGTGGTGGAGAACGCCGCCTTCATCGAGGCGGATGAGATCGGCTGGGCCCTCTCGGCGCTGGTCTCGGTGAGCCCGCGAGCCAAACGGAGCGCGCTGTTTGCGGAGCTCACGACCCGCTGGAGCGAGGCGGAGGCCAAAGAGGCGATCGAGACCTTCGAGCAGCTCGAGATCTTGGTCCCCGCCGATCGCCCGCGCGCGCCCGCCGACATGGTCGCGCTGGCCCCGGCCGCGCCGCTCTCGTCGCTGGTCTTGCACGTGGCCCACGACTGCAACCTGCGTTGCGGTTACTGCTACGCCGACTTTGGCCGCTACGGCGATAAGTTCGGGATGATGACCGAGGAGATGGCCCTCGAGCACGTCGACCATTTCTTCGATCAGTTGGCCGAGCGTCAGTCGGTATATCTGACCTTCTTCGGCGGAGAGCCGCTGATGAATATGCCGGTGGTCTATGCCGCGCACGCCCGGGCCAAGGAGCGAGCCGAGAAGGAAGGGCGAAAGATCGCCTATGGCATCACCACCAACGCCACCTTACTCACCCCCGAGGTCGTGGACTTTCTCCACCGCGAGCGCTTCACCACCACGGTGAGCATCGACGGTCCGCCGGACATCAACGATCGGCTGCGGCCGGTGGAGGGTGGGGGCGGCAGCTACGAGAAGATCATGGAGCGGGTGCGCGCCACCGGGATCGACGCGGTGGCCCGGGTGACCTTGACCAAGAAGGCCACCGACATCGCGCGCATCGTGCGCCACTTGATCGAAGCGGGCTTCAAGGAGGTCGGAGTCTCTCCGGTCGCCGCGGGCGATCACCGCTTCGATCTCGGCAAGGAGGAGCTGGCCAAGGTGCTCGAGGGAATGCGGGCGCTGGCCGATGACTTCGTGGCCTGGGCCAAGCAGGGCAAGATCTTCCCCTTCTCCAACCTGCGCACGGTGCTCGAGCAGATCGCCGCCGGTGACCCGCGGCCGCTGCCCTGCGGGGCCGCGACGGCGCTGGCGGCGGCGGACAACAAGGGCGATCTCTACGCCTGTCACCGCCTGGTCGGGAACGAGGCCTTCAAGATCGGCAACGTGAAGACCGGCGTGGATTCCAAGCGGCGCTTGAACCTGCTCGAGGACATGCATCCGCGCGGGCGGGCGCCCTGTCAGGCCTGCTGGGCCCGGTATTTGTGCGGCGGCGGCTGTCACCACATCGCGTGGCTCCAATCGGAGAAGACGCCCGCGCCCTGGACTTTGTCCGACGACTTTTGTGATTTCTTGAGGAGCTGGTACCGTCTGGGGCTTCATACCTACGCGCGAGTCGCGGAGGAGGCGCCCGAGATGCTGGGTCGGCTGCGAGGCCAGAGGGCGGCGTGCAGCCAGCCCTCGGGGCTGTGAGGATAGTACGATGGCGATGCGAGCACTGAACCGGAAGGCAGAGACGTTGACGGCGGCGCCGCCCGATGACGCTCGGCCCTACACCTTCGGGGACTGCTGTCCGGGCTTTTTGCCGGGCTGGGAGGTCGGCGAGCAAGGCGCGCCGGATCCTTGCGGCTGGCAGAACGACTTGCCGGCCTGTCACCCCTGCTATTGGTCGGCGCAGGTACCGGACAACACCACGTACCCGGGCTGGCTGAACGCTTGCGGCAACATCGCGCAGGACTGGGACGCGCTCCCGCGGGTGGGGCCCTGAGATGCTGAAGCTGAAGCTCTCTGCCCTGGCGCTCCTCGCGCTGGTGGCCTGCAAGTCCAAGGAAGAGCCGGCGGCTCCCGCCAAGACCAAGACGGAGGCCAGCGCGCTCAAGCGGCTCGACGTCCCACGGGACATCTTGTACGCGGGCTCGGCGCATCTTCGGGTCGTCGACGTCGCGCTCGGGCAGGTGGTCTCCGGGATTGATCTCTCCCGCGCCCTCACCGACATCTCCTTCACTCCCGACGGAAAGACCGCCTATTTGGCCGCCTCGGACGGGGTTCGGGTCGTCGACGTGGAGACTTCCAAGGTCACAGCCAAACTATCGAGCAGCCCGGCGCGTCAGCTCGTCTTGCTGGCTGGGGGCGATCGCCTTGGCGTGCTCGCGCACGACGTAGCCATGGTGCAAGGCCATCCCACGCCGAGCGCCTTTCGCTTCGACGTCCTCGATCCGGCCACCGGCAAGGTCGAGAAGACCGAGGTCGTGGGCGAGCGCGTGCTCGGGATCGTCCCCTCGGCGGACCCGGCGCGGAATAGCCTGGTGCTCTTCGAGTCTGGGGAAGTTCGCTTGGTGCGGGGCGGCGCGCCGCTCAGCTCCGAGGGTCGCACGGTCGATCTCGAAGGCGGCCTCGAGCCCGAGAAGGGCCGCCTGGTGATGCGCCCTTATTTTGCGGTGTCTCCCGATGGCTCAACGGCCTTCGTCCCCGTGGAGGCCAAGCCGGCGCGCATCGTGGCCATCGATCTCCTCAGCGGCGGCTCCCGGGTGATGTCGCTCGGTGAGGCCTCCTACTTGCGTGGTTTGGCGGTGTCGCCGGACGGCAAGACCTTGGTCGTCAACGCGATGAAGAAGCTGGTCACCATGGACCTCGCCAGCGGCAAGATCTTGGGCTCCGTGGAGCTCGACGGCGCGCACCTCGGCGTCGTGCTCTCCGCCGACGGACGCCGCGCCTACCTCGCCCAGACCGTGCATGAGAACGGCGGAGCGATCACCGCGGTGGGCCTCGATCCGCTGCGGGTCCAGGGCAAGATCCACCTGGCGGACATCTCGCCCTGGGTCCTGGCGATCAAGCCGAACGCCGCGGTCGCCCTGCGGTAGGTTTGTGGCCCCACCCGGGCTCCTGCTGACGCCGACGAACGGTGTGGATCTGGCTGAGCTAAAGGAAGTACGTGAGTTCAAACTCGGGGGCAAAGGGGTAGTCACGCCGGATGGAAAGGCAGGATTTAGGGTCGAATGGGATCCTACGCATGGCCCGCACGTGAATGCGTTTACGCGCACCAGAAAGAGTCCCCATTTCACTCTCCCCGGCAATGAGCAGACCGTGAAGACTTACCTTTCGAAGCTGTATTGTCGCTAGGAATCGATATGTCGTGGGACCCACAAAAGGCACTCCCGGAGGAATTACGAACAGAGGTGATCGTGGCCCCCGAAGGTCGATTTTCTTCGTACCTTCGACGGCGATATCGCGTCGTTGTTGGTCGCGTGGACTTTAGCAAAGGTCGAGGCTACCAGTTTCAAAGGGCTCCAAGATCCCGTGCCACAGGGTGGACGCAGTTTGAATCGGAAGCGTACGTCGGGACTGTGCTTGTGTTTCTAGCGCGGTGCCTTCGGGACGTAGGCATAAGCGCGACACGGATTGCATGTATCGGCGATAGCATTAAGCCTGAGTTTGAGATGCCCTACGAATGCCTAGGGGTTTTCTTGCGAGCCATTGCCGGAGTTCCGGACCATAAGTACGTCTTGGCGTTGGATGCGGCATGGTGCCTCGGTTGGACCGCCGAAGACGATCTGTACTTTAGCCTCGCGCCCCACATGGCCCCAATGAAGTGATGGGGGTTGCACCAGCAGCCGCCTAGGTGATGCGGGCAGAATCGGCGTCGTAGCCGGTGGCCGCAAGAGTTCGGGGAAAAGCACCGGTCTGGCCGAACCACCTTCTCGAAGGCTCGCAAGACCTCGACGTCGTGGACAGAGAATGGACGGTTCGGCTCAAGCACCGGTCCACGCATGAATTCGGCGCCCTCGCGGTCTCCGTACATCCACGACAGATAGAACGAGAGCGGCTCCCACCCGTACCCGATCGTGGTCACGTGTTCGCCGCGACCCTTGGCGCCGACGTCACGTCGGTGGACCATGAGCATCACCCGCCGGCAGTCGCACTTCTTCCCTTCGCAGAACGTCTCCAGGAAGAGGCTAGATCCCCAAATCCCGCCGGATCCTCTCCCCCCGCCCCGCGACATCCGTGATGATCAGCGTGTTCGTCCTCGGCTCGACCAGCACCTTCCCCCGCGGCGTCAGCATGCTCTCCACGATCGGCTTGAGCTCCGTAGCGCGGGCGTAGCTCAGCCGGATCATGATCGTGACCAGCTCGCCCGCGCGCTGCTCCTGTGCAAGGCGATCGGCGATCAAGCTCGCGCGCTTGGTCATCGCCTCCAGGCTATCGACCCGCACGACGTTGCCCCGATCCTCTCGACCGAGGTTCTTCGAGTCGAGCAGTGCATCCAGGGCGTCGCTCCAGCGGACGTTGACCAGCTTCATCGTTACCTTCCCGCTCACGCCGTCGGCGACGACGATGTTGATGTGCCCGACGTCAGCGAGGAGCCGCAGTACGTTGTGGATATCGGCGTCCTTCACGTCGATGGAGATGGTCTTCGCGTGCGCTTCGACCGGCAGCGCGGCGAGGAGGAGGGAGACGATGGTTGCTATCATTGACCTATAATTAAGCATCAATGACCACCCGTTTGAAATGCGCTAAGGTACGCGGCCTCCTACCCGAGATCGCGAGGATGCCCCGCGGTCGTCCTCGGCTCAGCCCGGAGCGTGGCAAACGGCTTCGACGTTGTGCCCATCGGGATCGAGCACGAACGCGCCGTAATAGTCCGCGTGATAGTGCGGCCGAAGGCCCGGCTTTCCGTTGTCAGTGCCGCCCGCCGCGATCGCGGCCGCATAGAAGGCGTCGACCTGGGCTCGGCTCTCCGCGCGAAAGGCCAGGTGCACCCGCGGGGTCTGGGGCGTGCCTTCGTTGATCCAAAAGTCGGGCTTGGGCGGCACCCCAAAGCCGAGCACGACCTTCCCTCCTGTGAACTGCGTGGGTACCTCCCGAAGGATCTGGTAGCCCAGCGGAGCGAGCGCCAATTCATAGAAGCGGCGGCTCTTGGCCGGATCTGTAACGCTGTAGCCGGTGTGATCGATCATGGACTCGCCATAGCACGGAGAGGCGGCGGCGATCAGCGGCAGACCAGCGGGCTGGTGACGATGCCGTCTCGGCACTCCGCGTCCGAGCGGCAGCCGATGTAGTGGCAGCCGCCGGCGGCGCAGACGTAGTTGTCCGCGTCGAAGGCCTGGACGGGACCCACACAAGCGGTGCTGCTGGTCGCTACGGTACAGGGCCGAGTGCAGGCGTTGATCGGCGGCGGGCGCTGCGTCTCGAAGAACGGCACCGCGGCGGGGCGACAAACGGAAGGTTCGGGGGCGCGTGCGAGCCTACACTCCTCGTCGCTCAAGCAGCCCAGGTAGAGGCAGCCTCCCTGTTCGCAGCGGTAGTTGTCGTCGTCTTGGTCGGCGGTTCCGGCGCTGCAGTCGTGCGCGGTCGTGCAGCCGCCGGTGCAGCGTCGGATCCCGTCGGAGCTGGGGCGGCAGACCGCGCTTGGCCCCATGGAGTCCCGGCAGTCCTGGTCGCTTCCGCAGTCGACGTACTCGCAGGCGCCGGCGACGCAGGCGTAGTTGTCCTCGTTGAAAGCGGCGGTGCCGTTGCCGCAGTCGGCAGGGACCGTGCAGCCGCGACGACAAGATCGGACCGGCGCGGGGCCGCCTCCCGTGTCAGGCGCCCTGCCGGAGTCCGGGGCCGCTCCGGCGTCGGGTTCCACTCCGGCCTCCGACCCGCTGTCGGGCGCCGCGTCCGGCGTTGAACCTGCGTCCGCCCCCGCGTCCGCGGCGGTGTCTTCCGGGGCCCCGTCCGCCTCGCTCAGGCCCGCGTCCTGGCGTCCGCGGTCCGCACAAGCGAGGACCCAGATGGTCAACACGGCTGGCAGGATCGAACGAAAACCCACGCCGTGCGCTCACGCATCTGCCATGCCATTCCGGTCGGCAGCGCCTTCGCGCGGCGGCGTTCCCGCGAGCGGTCCCTCGCGGTCGCCGCGTTACTTTTCATCGCCCCGAGCAGCCTCAGTTTTCTGAGGGACAGGTGCCCCGTCACGGCCACAAAAGCTATTGGTTACGTGCGCTTATTCGGGCTGTAGGGGCGTGTAACGCAATGCGGCGCCCTGTCAGACTTTTGAGCTTGCCGACGCTGATTCGGAGGCTCATACAGCCCGCGTGAGCCGGCCCTTTGCCGGCCTTCAAGGGGAGCGTTGAGATGAGCACCGAGATCAAGAAGACCATCCGAACCTGGACGCTGGCGCTGGTCGCGCTCGGCGGCGGAGTCGCCTGCGGCGGCCCGGGACAAGACCAAGAGCTCGATAGCGCCGACGGAGAGGGCGAGGCCATCTCGAGCTCCTCACCGGCCTACGTCACGCTGCGCCACGACATGCGGCGCTGCATCTCACCGCTCTGCGGCGGCTACTGGCTGCAGGACCTCAACCGGACGACCGCCGAGGTCTACGTCTCGGCGCTCGACTTCTCGCGCTCCGGTATGGACGAAGCGACCATCCTGCTCGTCCGCGAGACCCCGCTGGAAGACCTCGTCCTGCGCGGCCAGCTCGGCCCTCGTGACGCTGGCTTCAACACCCGCCCGCTGCGCGTGCTCGGCGCTTGGCGCGGCCTCCCCGGCGTCACGCGCAACCCGAGCGATCGCTTCTACTCGGTGCGGGCCAACATCCCCCCGATCCAGTGCATCGCGGCGCCGTGCAACAACGACAACTCCACGCTGCTCAACCGCGGCACCCGGCGCACCTTCACGGGCGTCGAGGTCACCCAGGTCCTGCGGCCCTTCGTCGACCCCGCCTGGGTGGTCGGTCGCGTCGAGCACGCTGGCGCGCTGGTCGCGGGCCACTTCGAGAGCGGCCAGACCTTCCCGGCTGGCACCGAGTCCCTTTTGGTCGCCACCCAAGTCTACGTGCAGCTGCCCGACGTCCAGGGGCCCTGCGCTTATCCGCCGGTGCAGCAGTGCCCCGAAGGCCTGATCAACGTCTGGGGACGCAACGCCGATCGTTGTCAGTACCCGACCGGCTGCGCCCAGCCGCTGCTCTGCCCGCAGTTCATCCCGAACTGCTCGGAGGGCTACACGATGGACAGCTTCCCGGCGCAGCCCGGCGGCTGCCCTGCCTTCGTCTGTGACCCGACCTTCATCCTCCCGCCCGCTCCGCCGCCCTCGCGCTGCCAGCTCGTGCGCTGCACCGCTGACACCCACTGCGTGGAAGAAGGCCCGATCGCCTGCGTTCCGAACGTGACCTGCGCGGCGATCCTCTGCGGCCCGGACACCCACTGCGTCTACCAGGGCGGCCAGGACGCCCAGTGCGTGGCCTTCAACTGGACCCCCGAGACCGTCTCGGTGGCCAGCGCCAACCCGTACCGGAACAACGAGCACAGCGAGTGGGTCTACACCAGCGAGACCAGCGGCGCGGACGGCGTGCGCATCCACTTCAGCCGCTTTGACCTCGAGTCTGGCTATGACTTCGTGACGATCCTCGATTCGAACGGCATGGAGCTGGCGCGCTTCACCGGTCAGCTCGGCGAGTTCACCACGCAGTCCTTCCCGGGCAGCTCGGTGCGCATCGTGTTTAGCAGCGACTTCTCGATCACCAAGAGCGGCTTCGCCATCGACCGCGTCGACTCCCGCACGCTCTAGGCCTCCTCCTTCAGCCTCCCCAGGGCGGACGAGTCCCTGAGACCTCCCCCCTTCCCCGCAACCTTCGTGGCCTTGACCTGAGCTCCCAGCCGGGCTCAGTCAGCCCATGCGAATCCGTGCCTGGCCGCTGTGGGCGGTGGCGATCCTCGGCTGGGCCTGCGCTGGCCCGGCCCCGCGCGCGCCCGCCGCTACCGGAGCAAAGACCTCGACCGCAGCTACGGTTGAGCGGTTCGAGCTCGCCGGCCCCGCCACCCTACGCCTGGCTTCGGGCGCGACGGCCGAGATCCCCCCGGGCTTCCTGGCCAAGGTCGAGGGTAAGGTGGTCCAGCTCCTCGAGCCGGACCGCCGGGTCGAGTGCCTCCTCATCGAAGTCGCAGAGCCCGACCCCGCGCTGGCGATCGCGTCGGCCTGGAGGACCACCGGTGGTGCGCCGGGCGCCGCCGAGCAAGCGAGCGAGCCGCCTTCCCGCGGAGGCTGGGACCGGACCCGAGAGGAGCTCTACGCGGCAGATAGCGCTCACCGCGTCGCGCAGGCCTACGCGCGTCAGAAGGGCAGCCGGTCGTGGGTCAGCCTTATCCGAGGGCTCCCCGCCGATCTCGCCAAGCGCGAGGCCCAGCTGTGGAGCTTCATGACCAGCCTCAAGGTGCCAGGCCTCGTGGAGGAGAACCTCTCAGAGGTCACGCCCAAGGAGATCGGCGCGCGGGTGGCGGAGCTCGACGAGTTCATCGAGACCGCGATGGAGCGATCGGAGACGCCGGGCTTGGCGTTGGCGGTGATCGAGGACGGGAAGCTGTCGTATTCGATGGGCTACGGTGTCCGCGAGCTCGGCAAGAACCAGAAGGTCGACGCCGACACCTTGATGATGATCGGCTCGGTGACCAAGTCGATGACCACGCTGATGATGGCGACCTTGGTCGACGACCAGAAGCTGTCCTGGGACAGGAAGGTCGTGGAGGTCGAGCCGAGCTTTCAGGTCGGCGACCCCGAGCTGAGCAAGGCGCTGCGCGTCGAGGACCTCGTGTGCGCCTGCGCCGGGATGCCGCGCAAGGATGTGCCGCTGCTCCTCGAGTTCGAGAAGAAGCAACCCGAGGATGTCCTTCGCGAGCTGAGCACGCTGAAGCCGACCACCAAGCTGCGTGAGACCTTCCAGTACCAAAATCACATGGTCGCGGCGGCGGGGTACTTGGCCGCCCACGCGCTGGAGCCCAAGGCCCCGCTGGGGGCGGCCTACGACCGGGCCATGAAGAAGCGCGTCTTCGAACCCCTCGGCATGAAGCGCACCACGCTGGACCTCGACCAGGCCAAGAAGGACCGAAACCACGCCTCGCCCCACGCCCAAAACCTTACCGGCGCGCACCAGCTCGTGCCCCTGGAGATCGAGCGCTTCGCGACCTTCGTTCGGCCCAGCGGGGGCGTGTGGTCGAGCGCCAACGAGATGGCGCGCTTCGTGATGGACGAGCTCTCCAAAGGCGCAGGCTTGGGCGGCGGGCGTCGCGTCGCCAGCGAGGCGAGCCTCACCCACCGCTGGGAGCAGCAGATCGCGATCGAGACCGATACGCATTACGGCCTCGGCTTCGTGGTCTCGAAGTGGAAGGGCATTCGGCATCTCCACCACGGCGGCGGTACGGCTGGCTTCATCACCCTGCTCAGCTTCTACCCAGAAAAAGGGCTCGGGCTGGTGATCGTCTCCAACGGCACGGGCGCACAGCTCATCGAGTCCGCCATCCGCGCCAAGCTGACCGAGCTGTGGTTTGGCACCGACGAGAAGGCCGAGGATCTGCTGACGGCGGCCATGGAGGATCAGCGGCACCTGATCGAGCAGCTCGCCGCCCGCACCGGTGAGCCGACCGACGAGCAGATGGTGGCCTTCGCCGGGGTGCATGAGAACGCCGAGCTGGGGCGCTTCGAGATCAAGAAGACCAAGGACGGGTGGCTGCTCGACGCCGGCGCCTACAAGACCAAGCTGCTCCGCTACACGCGGCCCGACACCAAGCTGTCACTCATGATGTTTCAGGGGCCGCTGACGGGGGAGGAGCTGGTCCCGTCCTCAGAGCCGGGGGCCAGCTTCGAGCTGAGCCAGGCGCAGGAGCGCTACGTGTTTCGACGGCTCTAGCTCCTACCCGGTCCCGATCTGCGACGCGTGGCTTAGCTTTTGGCGATCGAGCTTTGCATTGTCGGCTACTACGCCGGCGGGCGTTCAGGCGTTTCGGCTCAGCTTCGCGGAGATCGCGCGGACCTCATCCCGATGCGATCGGGACAAGTGTTCGGCCACCGAGCGTCGGTCTGCTTCGGGAAAGTTTTGGTGGAGCTTGGAGACCGTCTCGACCGACTCGATCTCGACGACGAACGCCGTGACCAGGGCGACCTGCCCCTCGATGTGGCCCCTCGGCGCCTGCGTGGTTCGCCAAATCGGACACCTGGCGATCTCGGCGTGCTGAGGCTCGATCAGAGCGGAGAGGTCGTCGATGAGTTGGACAAAAAACTCGAGCCCCGGGACGACCCGCGCTCTGCCGCGTACTTGCACCTCCTCATAGTCGTACGTTCCGCCCTTGGATTTGTCGGCGCGCCAGTTCGGAGAGACATAGGCCGCGGCTCCGGAGAAGGCGACGAGCACTGGGGCCCCGTCGAGCCTCTGGGCCTGCGGGTTTTGGGCGTCCAGATGCGCACGGAGGCGCACGGGGCTCCCGCCCTCGACGTCGGCGATGACAGGCACGCGGGTGGCTCGGAGCCCGTGGTGCCCGGTCAGCACGTGCGCGAAGGGATGCTCGCGCATCAGCCCAATTGCCACGTCGGGGTCGGTCACGCGATAGGGAAGGGGCGGATAGCTCATCGTGGGACAGGATCTAGCGCGAAGCCGGCGGCTCGGTCTTGAACGCACGTGCGCTCTAGAACTCATCGCGGAGCGCGCGCCGATACGCGGCCGGCGTTAGGCCCACGAGGCGACGGAACTCCCGTGTCATGTGGCTCTGATCGGCGAAGCCGGCGGCGGTCGCGACCTCCGCGAGGGAGCTTGGGCTCGCCAGGGCCGAGCGGGCCCGCTCGACGCGAAGTTGGCGCCGGAAGTCCTCGGGAGTCAGCCCATACGACGACTTGAAGGCGCGGATGAGCTGGTAGCGACTCGCCCCCAACTCGGCGGCGAGGGTCCCGATGCCGTCTTGGGTCGGCCCGCCCTCGCGCATGCGCTGGCGGAGCTGCGCCGCCAGGCCTCCCTCAGTGCGGCACTTCGTCGGTTGTTCTGGGGAAGCCAACCGGCCAAACAGGAGAGCGCAGGCTTCACGCTCGGCCTCTATGTCGGCTTCATCGAGGCACCCGAGCCACGCGGCGAGGGCCCGGCGCGCGCGGGGATCTCTCACCACCGCCCGCTGGAACTCGAGGTTCTCCCGCCCGACCACGTCCTCACTGATCGCGCGAAAGCTCGCCGGGTCGATCTCCAGCATGCTGTAGCGCCGGCCATGCCGGCCGGAGGGACGTCCGTCATGCACCTGGCCCGGGTTGACCAGCATCAGGTCGCCGACTTCTACGGTGTGGCGTTTTTGGCCGTAGCGGCAATCGTGCTCACCGCTGCGCACCAGACCGATGCAGACGTGATCATGGCTGTGCGCTGGGAACGCGAAGTCCTGGAGCTGCGCCTCGACGCGTGCGACGCCCGGCCGCAGCGTAGGGAACGCGGTGAAGGTGTTGCTCGCCACCTTCGATGGTGTGTCTTCCAGATGGGCCTCGTCCGCAAGGCCTCTGCGCCCGCCACTTGACCCAGCCCTGGCTCCGAAGGATGTGTCTATGCCGTGGGCTACCGGGCCAGCGTCCATGGTGAGCACTTCAGCTTTGCGTCGCTGAAGGAGGTGCTCGCCCGCGCCAACGAGCTTAGGAGCGGCGATCGTCAGGCCGGGCTGGCCGCCCGATCGATGCGCGAGATGGCCGCCGCCAAGCGGGTCTTGGCCGGCGTGACGATGAAGGAGCTGCGCGAGAATCCCAGCGTCCCCTACGAGCGAGATGAGGTCACGCGGGTGGTGGAGGACTCCCTCGACCCGGCGGCCTTTGGTCGGATCTCCACCTGGCCCGTGGCCCAGCTTCGGGAGTGGATCCTCGATGACCGCACTCTGGGGTCCGAGATCAGCGCGATCTCCTATGGCCTCACCCCCGAGATGGTCGCCGCGGTGGCCAAGCTGATGAGCAACATGGATCTCGTGCTCGCGGGCCGGAAGATCCGGGTGGTCGTCCGCTGCAACGCTACCTTGGGGCTGAGCGGCCGGATCTCGAGCCGTCTCCAACCCAACCATCCCACCGACGATGTCGCGGGCGTCTTGGCGGCGGTCAAAGATGGCCTTTCCTTCGGCAATGGTGACGCGGTGATCGGCGTAAATCCAGCCACCGGGGACGTCGACGCCACCGTGGACATCCTCAAGGCCGTGAAGGATCTGATGCGGCGTTTCCGCATCCCCACCCAAAACTGCGTGCTCTCTCACGTGACCGCGCAGATGGCCGCCGTTCGTCGGGGCGCGCCTTTGGACCTCATGTTCCAGAGCATCGCCGGCAGCGAGGGCGCCAACCGAAACTTCGGCATCAGCGTGGCGCTCCTCGACGAGGCGATGGATCTGGCGCGCCGCGAGGGCACGGCCCAAGGGCCGAACGTGATGTACTTCGAGACCGGGCAGGGCACGGCGCTCTCCTCCAACGCTCACCACGACACCGACCAGGTCACGATGGAGGCGCGGGCCTATGGGCTGGCCCGGCGCTATCAGCCCTTCTTGGTCAATAGCGTGGTCGGCTTCATCGGCCCCGAGTATTTGCGCGACGCCAAGGAGATCACCCGCGCCGGCCTGGAGGACCACTTCATGGGTAAGTTGTCGGGGATCTCGATGGGCTGCGACGCTTGTTATACCAACCACGCGATCTCCGACCAAAACGACCAAGAGAACCTGGAGATGCTGTTGGCCTCGGCCGGCGTGAACTATCTCATGGGTATTCCGATGGGCGACGACGTGATGCTGAACTATCAGACCACCTCGTTTCACAACAACGCCACGCTGCGGGAGATCTACGGGCTGAAGCCTACCCCTGAGTTTGAGGCTTGGCTCGAACGCATGGGGCTGTGGCGCAACGGCAAGCTGACCGACCGCGCCGGCGACGCCACGATCTTCGAGCGTCCGAGGAGCTGGGACGAATGATCGACAAGGCCGAGATCGCCCGCATCGTCCGGGAAGTGGTGACCGAGGTCGTTCGGGCCTCCGAGGTCCCTGCCGCGGAAGAGGCGCGGGGCCAGGGCCAGGCCGAGAGCGCGACGCCCGGACGCCGGGGACCCGAGCACCGGCCGCTGCGGCCGTTTCAGCGCGGCGAGGCGGTGGACCGGCTCATCAACGCGACCCCCTCCCGCATCCTCCAGGGCCGCGCGGGGGTGCGCTACCTGACCGAGAGTTACTTGGGGCTCCGGGCCGATCATGCGATCGCCCTGGACGCGGTGGAGAGCGAGGTCCCGCCGGAGCTCCCCCAAAAAGAGGGTTGGATCGCGCTCCGGACGCAGGCCCAGGACCATCAGGACTATCTCCTCTATCCCGACCGCGGGCGTAGGCTCGACGAAGAGTCCAAGCGGAAGCTGGAGGCGGAGGCCACCAAGGGCGTGGACGTCCAGATCATCGCCGGCGACGGCCTCTCCGCGTATGCGCTCGGCCTCAATGGTCCGCGCCTGGTGCGGGCCTTGGTGGAGAAGCTCGGCGGCGCGGGCTTTCGTCTGGGACGTCCGATCTTCGTGAAGTTCGCCCGCATCGGGGTGCAGGACGAGATCGGCGTGGTCACGGGAGCGAAGGCGACGGTGATCATCGTCGGCGAGCGGCCCGGGCTCGGCACCGGGGACTCCTTGTCCATCTACACCGCCTATGGCCCCCGGCTCGGGCAAGACAACGCCGAGAAGGACTGCATCTCCAACGTTCGGACCGCTGGCCTCGCGCCGGAGGCCGCGGCTGCCAAGACCGCTGAGCTCCTCAAGAAGAGCTTCGCGGCCGGCGGCGGTGGGGTGAAGCTGGTATGAAGCGCGCGATCGTCCCGATCCGGCCCAAGATCTTGGCCTGTCGCCAGCTCGAGGAGGTCGCCCCGGCGCTCGCCGCCGAGCTCGGCCTCGATCCAGCGCGCCACGTCTCCGCTGGCTTCATCACCGCAGATCAAGACGACGCGATGTACGTAGCCTTGGACCACGCGACCAAGTTCGCCGACGTCGACGTGGTCTACGCCAAGTCTTTCTATGCTGGCTCGGCGCACGCATCGGGGCCCTACTCCGGCGAGATCTTGGGGGTCATCGCCGGTCCCAACCCCGACGAGGTCGCCGAGGGACTATGGGCCTTGCGCTCGGCGCTGCTCGAGAGCGTTTGCTTCTATGCCCTCGAAGGCACGACCGGGCCGACCTTCTTCCCGCATATGATCGGCAATGTGGGGAGATACTTGGCCCCCCTTGCGGGGATCGCGCCCGGTGAGCCGCTGGCCTATTTGATCGCGCCGCCGATCGAGTCGGTGATCGGCGTGGACGCGGCCCTCAAGGCCGCCGACGTGCGGTTGGCCAAGTACTTCGGTCCTCCTACCGAGACCAACTATGGCGGGGCTTATTTGGTCGGGGACCTCGCGAATGTGGAGGCCGCCGCCCGCGCCTTCACCGAGGCCATCATCGACGTCATCGGCTCCCCACTCCACGGCCTCAGGCGGCCGGAGCGCGAGCGGCGCTAGTGCCCAGCGCGTTGCCCGTCATCGTCGCCGTAGACATGGGCTACGGCCATCTCCGCGCCGCGCTCCCCGTGTCCGAGCTGCTCGGTGCGCCGATGCTGGAGCTCGACCGGCCGCCGCTGGCCGATGAAGAAGAGCGCAAGTCCTGGGCGCGCGTGCGCTGGTTTCACGAGTCGACCTCGCGCTGGTCTTCGCTCCCGATCGTGGGCCCCACCTTTCGCGCGCTGATGGGGGCGGCGACTCGCATCGACCCGCTGCACCCGAGCCGCGATCTGTCGGCCCAGACCAGCGGCACGCGCTTCCTCGAGCGACGGGCCAAGGAAGGCCTGGGGCGCGGCTTGGTGGCGCACCTCTCGGCCACGCACGCGCCGCTCTTTACGACCTTCTATGCCCCCGCAGTGATCGCGGACTATCTCGGCTACGACCGGGTCTATTGTCTGGCCACCGACAGCGATATTCACCGCGTGTGGGGGCCGATCGAGCCCGCCACCAGCCGAGCCAACTATTTCGCCCCTTCGCCGCGGGCCAAGCAGCGGCTCATCGCCTATGGAGTGCGGCCCGAGCGGGTGATCTCCGCGGGATTTCCGTTGCCGACGGCCTTGCTCGGCGGACGAGACTTATCGGTCCTGAAGAGTAACTTTGCCCGCCGCTTGGCGCGCCTGGATCCCACGCGGGCCTTCATCGATCGCAACCGCGCGGCCTTGGAGGCAGCGGTGGGCCCGATCCCGGCGGCGCCCGACCACCCGCCGGAGGTGGTGTTCGCGATCGGCGGGGCTGGCGCGCAGGCCGAGCTGGCCGAGCGCTTCTTGCCCAGCCTGGCCCGGGCCATCCGCGCCGAACGGTGGAGGGTGACCTTGGTGGCGGGGCGAAGGGCCGAGGTCCGCGATCGCTTGGAGGGTATCGTGGAGCGGGTGGGGCTCGGTGACCGCCGGGGCCGCGGGATCGACGTGCTCTACGGACCAGACTTTTACTCATACTATGTCGCCCTCAACGCCCGCTTGGCGGAGGCTGATCTCTTGTGGACCAAGCCGAGCGAGATGACGTTCTACGCCGGGCTGGGGCTCCCGCTGATCTTCTCGGATCCCGTGGGCGCGCACGAGGTGAAGAACCGCCGCTGGGCCCTGGAGTCGGGCGCGGGGATCTTGCCGCGAAAGCTCGAGGCCAGCTTCGACTGGCTCGAGGAGCTGCTCCAAGATGGGACCTTGGCCGGGGCAGCCTACGCCGGCTTGAGCCGCTTTCCTGCCGACGGGGTGTACCGGATCGCGGACGCGCTCTGGGGCTGAGCCTACAAATCTAGGGCCGCGCCCAGCGAGACGCCCAGGACCAAGCCCGAGAGGCCGATGACGTTGCGGTCATCAGCCCGCCCTTCGATGCCGCGCATCACGCCGGCCAGGTCAACCGCGAGCAGGGCCTCAATGCCGTCGCCCAGCTCCACGCCGAGCTCCGCGCGAACGCCCGCCAGCGCGGTGAAGGCGCCGCCTCGGGCCGCGATCGTGCCGGCATCCCGCGCGGTCCCGGTCACCCAGGCGTAGTCCAGCTCGACCCGGGGGCCGAGCAAGATCTCGATGAGACCGAGATCGGAGCGTAAATAGGCGGCAATTCCTCCGCCGAGGAGGCCGAGCTGGGCCCGCCCGAGCACGTCGCTGGCCTCCGCCAAGTCGAGCCCGAGATCGGCGCTGAGCGCGAAGCGATCACCCAGCGCGTATAGGGCGCCGCGGCCGCCGAAGCTCGCCGTGCCGTAGCGGGGTACGGCCCGCGCCCCCGCGAAGATCGCGGCGCGCAGCCAGCGGGGAGGCGGCGCGGCTGGCGGGGGCGGGGGAGGGGCGCTCACTCTCAGCGGCGGCCGAGGCAGGGGCCGCTGCATCAAGGTGCTCCATAGCTCAGCCAAGGCGACCGCCAAGGTCCGCGGGCGGGCAAGGAGGGGGACGTCCTCGACATCGACGGGGCCGCGGAGGAGGAGCTTGCTGTGGCGGTCTTCGACTCCGAGCAGAAAACGCGTGGTGCCCGGATCGCAGCGCTCCGCTTGGACGCTCAGCAGGATCTCGGCCTGGGCGGTGGAGCTGGTCACGACCTCCGCGGGCATGAGCTCGAGCGCGAGTTGCCGCCGCAGCTCTTCCCGGTCGAGCAGCGCGCTCGTGCAAGGCGAGGTGTCGAGCGCGATCAAGGTCGCCCCGTAGAGGCCGAGGATCAGGGCTGGGGCGACCACCGCTCGACGTCCTCCCGCCGCTTGCCGCTGGGGTGCTCGCGCCGGTACGCGGCCGCTGTCTCCTGGGCTCGTCCGGGCTGTCCGCTCTTGGCCAGGGCCTCCACCAGCCGCGCCAAGGCGTCTTCGCGGAGGGCCTTGGGCAGGCTCCGGGCCAGCGCTTGCTCGAAGGCCTTCGCCGCCCGCTCCGGGCGATTCAGGCGATCGAGCTCCAGGCGGCCAAGGCGGAACAGCGCCACCGGGGCTTCGCTGTGTTCGGCGTGGTCTCGGAGCACGATCGTGAGCACCTCCGCGGCGGCGTGGGCGTCTCCCGCTGCCAAGGCCCGGTCGGCCTCGGCGATCAGGGCCAGGACGGGGTCGGCCTTTGGTGGCAGAGGCGCGGCAAGCACCGGGGCGGCTCCCTGCGGCGCGGGCAGCGGAGCGCTCGCCGGCGCGTCTTGGCCCGTTGTCGGCGGGATGAACCCGCCTGCGGGCGCGATCGCTGCGCTCAACGCCTTCGCTGGCGCCCGGGTCGCGGTCCGTCCCGGGGCTGGAGGCATGGCTTCGGCGGCGGCCTCCGGAGGCGGGACCGGCGCGATCCTTTCCTCCGCTTCGACCTCGAGGCGTTCTCCGGCGGTGAGCCGCTTCGCCCGACCGGGCAGCCGCTCGCTGCGCACCACCACTACGCCGTGGTCGACCTGCACCGTAACCCGCGCGCCGTGCCGCTCGATCTGAAACGCCGTCCCGACCACCTCCACCAGCGCCACTCCGCAGTCGATCGACCAGCGGCGCGGACCTCCGGGGGTGACCTCGAAGCTGGCGCGTCCCTGCCCCAAAAATAGGCCAAAACTGCGAGCGTCGTTGTCGACCAGCTCGAGCCGGGTTCCTGGCTCCGCGCTCAGCCGGGAGCCGTCATCGAGGACCAGGGGCCGCTCGGCGATCGCCTCCACCGCTCGTCCCAGGTCCCCCCCTTCGCGCGCGAAGAGCGGACCGGCCGCGGGCGGCGCCGGTCCCGGGCGAGTGCCGGCCGCAAAGCCGAGCGCGCCGGCGACGACCGCGCTCAGGAGCGCCGCGGTCCCCAGCGCCCGCCTGGCCTTCCCGCGCGCTCGCGTCCTTCGACCTTCGCCGATGCCGGCCCACATGCGTTGCAGCTGCGCCTCATCGCCCGGCTCGGGGACTCCCTCCTGGCTCATCGAAGCTGACCTCCTTGGGTGTGCGCCGCGAGCAGCGCCTCGGTGCGGGCGATCCGGCGCTTGGCGGTCGCCAATGAGCAGCCGCAGAGGCGCGCGACATCGGCCAAGGCCTCGCCCTCGACCGAGCGCAGGATCCAGGCCGCCCGATCTTCGGCGCTGAGCTGGTCCACCACCCGCTCGAGGAGGGCCAGCTCTCCGCGAAGCTCAGGGCTCAGGCCCCCTCCCGCGACCTGCTCCGCCTCGGCCGCGGCCGGGCCGATCCCCAGGAGCCGCAGGAGCTTCTGGCGCCGAAAGCGCCGATGGACTTGGCGCACGGTGATCTGCTTGAGCCAGCCGAGGAGCGCCTCGGGCCGGCGTAGCCCCTCGATCTCCGACAGCGCGATGACGAAGCTCTCCTGCACGACGTCCTCGGCCTCGTCGGGGTCGCGCAGCAGACGACCGGCGGTCTTGAGCAAGGCCCGGGCATGGCGGCGAAAGATGGCCTCTTCGGCCCAGGAATCCCCGGCCTTTGCTCGCATCGCCAGCTCGGCATCCGAGCGCTGCACGCCCACCTCACGGACTTGGGCCAGCGGTTTGCCAGGGGAGATCATCGATGGCGGCCCACAGCGCTATAGGAGCCCTGGGCGCGTCCGAATAGCTCATGGGGTGGACCGATTTGGGAAGGCCCATCGACTCGGCCGCCTGGTATGAGCCGTTTGGGGCTGCTCGTGGCTCCACTTTCTGCCGTGCGTCTGCGCTTCGCCCTCCCTCTGCTCCTGATCAGCGCCTGCAGCGTGGCCGAAGTACGCGTCCTCGAACAGAAAGATGGTGGCGTCCCCGACGCGGGGCAGCCTGAGCCCGACGCCGACCTAGACGCCGACCAAGACGCCGGGGGGACGCCGGACGCGGGAGTGGCGCCCGATGCCCAGACCTGCCTCCTGCCCACTGCTGACCTGTACAGCCCGGATCTCCCGCTCAACTTGGGCCCGGTCGACGAGGGGGCCGCGCTGCGCGTGTTCCCGCTCAATGGCAGCTTCGCGGTGGGCTTGAGCGTCGGCGGGGTCCCCACGCTGCGGAGCGATGAGTCCCCCGGAGACCTCCGCCGGGTCGACGGCTACTTTGGGCTCCGCGGCACCCGCGGCATCGACGGCTTTGCCGACTATCGGACAGGGCGCATCGTCGCGGGCCGCACCACCTCCGGGACGGTCGCGGTGTGGAACAACGGTGAGGTCGGCTCGGGCGAGTACGTTCGGAGGCTCCCGGTCCAGGGTTTGGTCGCGGACATCGCCCCGACGCGGGGTCAGATCCACATCCTGAGCAGCTTGGAACCACAGACGGCCTGGGTCCTCCGAGTCCCCGAGCACGGGGGCCAGCCGATCGTGACCGGCACGATCGCCGCCGCTTATCCTCTGGCTCAGCTCCAGCTCGCGACGAACGGCACGAGGGTGTGGGAGGGGTCTGTGCAGGCTCAGCCCGGGGAGAAGACCGCGCTTTTCGTCCGCGAGATTGACCTGGGCGAGGGCGCGCTCGAGCTCGGTCCGGGCCCAAGCTGCGGCGTCCGCTCCTACCAACTCGTCCCCTTCGGCAACCGGCTGGTGACCGTCTCGGAGTGCGCCGATGAGTCCGGGGCCAACACCGTCGTCGAGCTCGGTCTCCACGGGGTGGAGGGCGTTATCAGCGGCTCCTCCTTCACCATGACGGGCACGTCCTCACCGCCCAGCCGCGCGGCCTGGACGGGGCAGGGCTTCGTGGTCGCCTATTGGCCCAAGGAGGAGCGGGCCCCGAGCCTGCGTTTCTTCCGCGCCGACGGCCATCCGACGGGCGCTGGAGTCATCCACCTCGCCGCGCCCGCTGAGCTTGGGCACGAGGCGATCGGCACCGCGCTCGATCTCGCGGTCGCGCCCGACTTCAGGGTGGGGGTCCTGACCCGCTACGGCGATCCCGATGCGCGCGCGTACTTCACGCGGATCGATCCTTGCCAGTGACTCGGGGCGAGGCTCCTACGGATCGATGGAGGTCCACAACAACTGCCACCAGCGGGCCCAAAAGCCCCAGCTCAGGTCCACCGCCTGGATGAGCTTGGTCATCTCCACCGTCGGATCTCCCGTCGGCCAGTCGATCAGCTCTGCGCGCTCGCCTTCGGTGAGGCCCGTCAACAACCGGTAAGGGGTCGCGTAGCAGGCGCGCGTGATGAGCGTGAGCATCGCCTCCGAGCGGAGCCCGGTCGGAGTGTCCGCGCTGTGGTACAGCCGCAGCAGGTCCTCACGCCTGATCTCCAAGGAGCCGCGGTAGATGCGCTTGAACCCCTCCGCGCGGGCCTCCGTGCTCGCGCGATAGGCCTCCCACCGCGCCGCGAGCTCGGGCCGCCCGTGGCGCGCGTGCAGTCGAGCGAGGGCCTGAGCGGCGTCTCTTCGAATGAACATCCCGACCATCTCCCCGATCAGGATTTCGTGCTCCAGATGCGCACCGACCCGCACCAGATCCTCGAGCCACGCCTGAGCGCTCGCTTCATCGCCCTCCTCGTCGAGCAGCTCGGCATGCACCACTCCCAGCTCGGCCAGGGCGCGGATGCGCACAAAAGACAGGATCGGGACCACCAGCGCTTGAGAGCCCGCCTTGGGGAAGAGCACCTGACCCCAGGCCTGGTAACGACCCAGGGACGCAGCGCTCCGCAGCGTGAGCAGATCTGGCGTGTGCCTCCACGCGACGAGCCTCGACCGCAGCTCGGGGGCGTGGATGTCGACGGTGTTCTCGGCGTTGAATGGCTCATACCACGGGGTGTCGAGGCAGGGATTGTCGGTAGAGAGACAGCCATGAATCGCCGCGATGATCGGCACCGCCGCGTTCCCGTCGTTCTCGGCCAGCGGCATCAGTGCCTGCAGGCGCTCGCGCTCGGCCCGGACCGAGATCGCCGAGAACTGCTCGGCCTCGAGCGCCAACCCGGGTTCCCCGAAGCCAAATCTCCACCAACACAGGACGAAGACCGACGCGACGAACAAGGCGCTCAGGCCCAGCGCTCCTTGCGCGAGCCGTCGCCGGTTGCGCCGAAACCAGCGACCGAAACGGACGAGCTGTGAGTACTGGTGGGCCTCGACGAACCCTCCTTCGATATAGCGCCGAACCTCGTCCGCGACCTCGGAGGCGTTTCGGTAGCGGCGGCTCAGGTCTCGGCTCAGACAGCGCTCGGCGATCGCCGCCAGCTCCGCCGGCGCCTTGCGCTCTCGCGTGCGGATAGGGTCGAGCGGCGCCCGAGCGACCGCGACCAAGACGGAGAACTGCGTCTGCCGCTCAAACGGGAGTCCTCCGGTGAGGATCTCGTACAGGATGACGCCCAGGCTCCAGACGTCTGCCTGCTCGTCGAGTTCTGCCGTCTTCCCGAGCGCCTGCTCAGGGCTCATGTACGCCGGCGTCCCGATCACCTGCCCATCGCGGGTCAGCTTCTCGCTGTCGGCCGGGAGCGGCGCCATGGGCGGGGTGACGTCATCCTCGGCATCGAAGGGTACTCCGCGCTCTTTCGCCAGGCCCCAGTCGAGGACGATCGTCTCGCCGTAGTCTCCGATCATCACGTTGGAGGGCTTGAGGTCTCGGTGAAGCACCCCGCGAGCGTGCGCGAAGGCCATGGTCTGGCAGACGGTCAGGAAGCTCTGGAGGAGCCGGAGCCGCGCGCTTAGGTCCTTCGCTTCCCTCAGCCGCTCGGCCAGGGTCGCACCGCGGATCGCCCGCATGGTGTAGTAGCCAGGCGCGCCTTCTTCGACATCGTAGACTGGCACCACGCCGGGATGCTCGAGCCGCGCCGTCACCCGAGCCTCGCGAAAGAACCGTTCGATGACCCGGGGCGAGGTCGCTTCGCTTCGATGCAGCTCCTTGAGGGCCACCTCGCGCGCGATCTTGCGGTCGTGGACCAGCGCGACGCGGCCGATGCCACCCCGCCCAAGCTCGCGCTGCTCGACGTAGCGCGACGTCTCCACGGCGGGCGCGGGCTCCGTCGGCAGGGACTCCACTGGCTCCGAGATCGTGGGCGAGATCAGGGTGGGTCGATCTTCATCCCCCATGCGGCGCGCAGGATGCCTCGGTCGCCCCCGCGATCCAAGTCAGTCCCTCGCCAGCTTTGCCGAGCGTGGCGTGACTCAGTGGCTCCGCACCACCATGCTCATCTCGGTGTGCCGGTCGCGGACGTAGCCCGAAGCGATCGATCCGTCGTGCACCAGATTCCCGCTGGTGGGGTCCACGTAGAAGCGGTTGTTCCGGCCGTTGGCGGCGTTGGTCGTGGCCGGGTCGTTGTAGGTGTAGTACTGCCGGCCCTGCTCATCGACGCCGCGCCCGTTCACCAGCACAAAGTGGTCGGTGATCCCGTCTTGGTTGTAGTCCGCGTTTTTGTGCGAGACACCGATCGCGACGGGGCGACCGGCCTCCAGCTCGGAGTCGATGTACCGCCGCGCCGCCGCCGTGCGATCGGGCGTGGTCCGCACTGCGCCATTGGCGTCTTCGCCGGTCGCGACCTGGATGCGGTCGCCGGTACCGGGAGGGATGTTCACGCCGGCCGCGCGTCCCATGGCGCGCACCGCGCGGTAGCAGGCCGAGTCGCCCGCGCCCTCGACGTTGGCGCGATCGTACTGGCTGAACCAGGGAGAGTTGAGGCGGATCTCTTGGCCGTTGTTGCCGGTCGGTTGAGCGCCGCGGCGGCGGGCCTCCTCGGCGCGCGCCAGATCGCCCGCGCGAACCCCGCCCGTGGGAACCGGATCCTCGACGTGGGGGGCGACGTTGCTCGGGTTGCGGCCGGTCGTGCTCGCCAGCTTGCGCGGGTCCCAGGAGCCCGCCGGATCGAAGGCCTGGTGCGTCTGCATGTTGAGCAGCGTCTGCCGAGCGAAGCGCCCATCGGGGCTCAGGCCCGCCTGCTCTTGAAACTTCCGCAGCGCAGCGTCGGTCTTCGGTCCAAAGAGGCCATCCTCGGCCAGCGGAGGATTGGCGCCCGCGGCGTTGAGAGCGGCCTGCAGGTCCTTGATGCCAGGGCCTGCTTGGCCGCGCATCATGACGCCGATACCCTGGATGACCTCCATCAGCGTCGGCGCCTGCGTGTACCCAGCCGGAGCTCCGGTCGTGTTGATCCGGGGGGTCGTGGCTGCGCCGAGGACGTCTTGCACCATGGAATGAGTTATCGGGGGTCACAGGCCTCGGTTGCGGCAAATCTGCAGCAATGACGCAGTGTTGTCGTACATGAGCGGTGTGCTCCCACCATTCCGGAGACCCGACCGGGCGTTCTGGTCTCGATCTCTAAACGGTGTTATTCCGCCTCTGTGACGCGCTCGCTCTGGCTTTGCTCGCTCGCGCTTTTGGCCCCCCTCAGCGCCCTTGCCGAGACTCAAACCTCCTCAACTGCCCAAGGCTTCGACCACAAGCGGACCTTGGACGATGTCGCGGCGCGGGCGGCGAACGTCGACGCCCGGATCGCCGCCGCTCAGGCCAAGGTCCTCAAGCTCCGCGAGTCCGTGGTGAAGCACAACACCTCCGCGACGCGGGGCCTCGTCGTTCACCATGACGATATGAACGCCTCCTTCGTGCTGGAGACCGCGATCTACGAGCTGGACGGCGTGGAGATCCTGAACAAGAGCGCCAAGCCCGGGGTCGAGCTCAAGAAGGACTTCGACATCCTGGCCGGCGACATGAAGCCCGGCGACCACAAGCTGGTCGTCTCCTTCCGCTACTTGGGTACCGGCCTCGGAACCTATCCCGGCCTCAACGGCATGCACTTCCTCGTGAAGTCGACCTACACCTTCCCAGTCTTCGAAGGCCGCCTCACCAAGGTCTCCGTCATCCCCTATACCCGTCCTGAAGCGACGATCGACCCGCAGCAGCGCTTCGCGGTCCGCTACGAGCACGACATCCTCGCGCTCGGCGCCAGCACGACGGAAACGCCCTGATCCCCGACCCGACCGAGACCCATCGCGCCCGGCACGCCGAAGAGAGCGCGGCGGAGGCCAAGGAGGAGCGGGCCGCTGACCGCCTGGGCGACGTGCGCCTCGGGCTCGCGGTGCTCGCCTTTGTCCTGCTCTTGCTTCCGTTGGCCGTCCGCACCAGCTGGCCGTGGTGGGCGCTGGTGGCGCTGGTCCCGGTGTTCATCGTCCTCGGCGTCGTCCACAGCCGGACCGAGCGAAGGCAGAACCGGCACCGCGCGCTGCGCGAGTTTCATGAGGGCGAGCTGGCCCGCCTCGAGGAGCGTTGGCGGCTCCTCCCAGACGACGGCGCCGATCTCTCGCCGCGCGACGCGCGATCGGCCGGACGCGCGGGAGATCTCGATCTGTTCGGCCGTGCCTCCTTGTTTCAGCGCTTGTCGCGGGCCCAGACCCGTGAAGGTCGGCGCACGCTGGCCCGCTGGCTCCTCCACGGGGCCGAGCTGCCCGAGATCGCCGCCCGCCAAGCCGCGGTGCTCGAGCTCGCCCAAAAGCCCCTCGAGCGCGAGGGCCTCTTCGCCGCGGCCCGCGCGGGAGCGACGGCGCCGCTGCTCGACGAGGTGCTGATCGCCTTTGGGGAGCGCGGGGCGCCGCTGCCTTTTGCCCGGGTGCTCTTCGTCCTGGCCCATGTCTTTCCTCCGCTCCTCGGCGGGGCGATCGCGATGTACTTCTTCGATCTGGGCGCCAGCGCGCTGGTGATCGTGGCCTTGGCCCAGACCATCTTGGTCCTGGCCTGCCATGGCCCCGTGCAGTCGCGGGCCAATCAGCTGGCCTCTCCCGATCGCGCGCTGGAGCGCTACGCGGCGATCTTCGATCGGGTCGCCGCCACCCGCTATGACTCACCACGGCTGCAGGCCATCCAGGCCCGCCTCACCGCCGAGGGCGCCAGCGCCAGCGATCGCCTGCGCGCCTTGCGCGTGCTCGTGGAGCGCCTCGAAACCAGCCGGAACCCCTTCTTCGCGCTGAGCATCGGTCCGGCGCTGCTCTGGGATCTGCATATCGTCTTGCGGGCCGAGCGCTGGAGGCGGTCGACCGGACGGCACCTGCGCGGCTGGCTCGAGGCGGTCGGTGAGCTCGAGGCCTTGGCCTCGCTCGGGGGCCTGCTCGCCGAGGGCCGGGCCTCCTTGCCGACCCTGGTCGAGTCCGAGGGCCGCTTCAGCGCGGTGAAGCTCGCGCATCCTCTGATCGATCGCA
>Ga0154020_10001945_pt1 | contig 25244 bp, 16 predicted proteins | sample Klosneuvirus_201_FD_109709 | JGI IMG/M metagenome (GOLD analysis project Ga0154020, IMG submission 109709) | Active sludge microbial communities from wastewater, Klosterneuburg, Austria - Klosneuvirus_20160825_MG | ecosystem: Engineered > WWTP > Aerobic digester > Activated sludge | place...
CCGCGCCTTGGCTGACACACGCGGGCTGCCGGGTGAGACCGCGGGTTTTTCCTGCGACGTGCTCGACCGGGCCGGCCTCGCAGGAGTGCGCGACGCCATCTTGGCACGCTTCGGCCGCATCGACGCCTTGGTCAACGCCGCCGGCGGCAACCAGCCGGGTGCCGTGATCACGCCAGAGAAAACTTTCCTCGATCTTGACCTCGCCGCCTACCGGCAGGTGATCGGGCTCAACCTCGACGGAACGGTGATCCCCTCGCTCGTATTCGCCCAGACCTTCGCGAACCAAAAGAGCGGCAACATCGTCAATTTTTCTTCGATGGCCGCAGCGCAGGCGATCACCCGCGTGGTGGGTTACTCCAATGCCAAGGCCGCCGTGGACAACTTCACCAAATGGCTGGCCGTTGAGTTCGCAGCGAAGTTCGGCGCCGGCTGTCGCGTGAACGCGGTGGCACCGGGCTTCTTCGTGGCGGACCAGAATCGTCGCCTCCTGCTCAACGAGGACGGCACACCGACTGCACGCGGCCAGTCCGTGCTGACCAAGACGCCTTTCAAACGCTTCGGCGAGGCGCACGAGTTGCACGGAGCCCTGCATTTCCTGCTGAGCGACGCGTCGGCCTTCATCACCGGCACGGTAATCCCGGTTGACGGCGGGTTCTCCTGTTACTCCGGCGTCTGAGTTCGCCCATGCAATCCGGTAACCTGATGGAAGAATCCATGCGGTGGTTCGGCCCGGCCGATACCGTAACGCTGCCGGAAATTAGACAGACCGGCGCCACCGCGGTATTTTCGTCGCTGCACGAAGTACCCTATGGCGAGGAGTGGCCGGTTGAACTGATCGTGCAGCGCCGCGACGCCATCGCCAAGGCCGGCCTGCGCTGGACCGCGGTCGAATCGGTGCCCGTGTCCGAGGCAATCAAGACCCGCAACGCCGACTGCGCGCGGCACATTGCCAATTATCAGACGACGCTTCGCCGGCTCGGGGCGGCGGGCATCCCCGTGGTCGTCTACAACTTCATGCCCGTGCTCGATTGGGTCCGGACGGACCTGCACCACCGGTTGCCCGACGGTGCCGAGGCGCTGCTTTACGACCCGGTGAAGTTCGCGGCTTTCGACCTGTTCGCGCTGGCGCGTCCGGCCGCGGAGCGCGACTTCCCGGCCGACCAGCGCTCGGAAGCGAAGCATTATTGGGAGCGTCTTGACGATGCGGGGCGCGCAGCCTTCACCCGCCAGACCCTCGATCTCTTTCCTGGCGTGAAGCTCAACGTCAGCCTCGACGGCCTCCGCGCGATGCTCGCCGCCTACGCCGCGATCGACACCCAGCAACTCAAGGAACACCTGCGTCTATTCTTGGCGGCGGTGGCACCGGTGGCTGTCGAGGCCGGCGTGCGGCTCGCGATCCATCCTGACGATCCGCCCTTTCCCGTATTGGGATTACCCAGGATCGTTTCCACCGAGCAGGATCTTGCCGACATTCTGGCGATGGAGGGCAGTCCAGCGAACGGGTTGTGCTATTGTACCGGTTCGCTGGGCGCACGAGGCGACAACGACCTACCCCGCATCGCTCGGCGTTTCGGCCCGCGCATTCATGCCGCCCACTTGCGCAACGTGCAGCGGCAGGCGGACGGTGTATTTTTCGAAGCGGCGCACCTCGGGGGCAGCAGCGACATGTACAGTGTTGTCCGTGCTCTATTGGAGGAGCAAGCCGCACGGCGGCTCGCCGGACGCTCCGACTGGCAATTCGCCTTTCGGCCGGACCACGGCCACATGATGCTCGACGATTTTAAGCGCCCGGCGCCGACCTGTCCCGGCTATCCTTTGATCGGCCGGATGCGCGGCCTGGCCGAGCTCCGTGGGCTGCAGGTAGGTATCTCGCGCTCGCTCAACGGTTGAAAGCGCGTCGCGCCTCGGTCATGCCGCAGGCTCGCATCGCGTGAGTGGGACGCCCTTGAACGGGCTTCCTCACTTACGTAGTGACCGTGGATGTGTGCCCGAAGCGTTTACCGCCAGCAAAAGCCTTTCCCGCATCATCTCAGCCACATCGCCGTTGATCGTCACGAGATTGATTTTCTCTCCAGGGTCGGCTTCGAGATCGTAGAGAAAGGCTTCGCCAAGCCCGGAAGCCGGCGCGCTCGCCCAGGGGAAATTGAGGGGAGCGATGTATTTCCAGCGTCCCTCACGAATCGCCAACTGGGCCGCGGCCGACTTGACGACAACAAATTCGCGAGTAGTCCGGACTCCCGGTTTGCCCAGGAGAATGGGCAGGAGGTCAAAGCTATCCTCGCCGGCATTCTCAGGCAGGGGTTTCTGGGTGAGGGATGACATCGTTGCGAGCAAGTCGGCCGATGCCACCAGTTCATTCGAGGTCGCGTCGGCCGCAATGTGCCCGGGCCATCGGGCAATGAAGGGCACGCGCACGCCGGCCTCGTAGATCGTGGCTTTCGTGCCCCTCAGTTCACCATTCGGGCGGTGGCCTTCACCGGTGACCTCAAAGTGCGATCCATTGTCACTGAGGAGAATGACCAGCGTGTCATTCGTGAGTCCCTGCTGATCGAGCGTTGTCAAGAGCCGCCCGATTTCATGATCCAGCTGATGAACATAATCGCCGTAATCCCCCGCGCGGGTTCTTCCCTTGAACGACGGATCGATGGCCAGCGGAATGTGGGGGACGTAGGGGGAGAAGTGCAGGAAGAAGGGTTTTCCGGCTTTCGCCTCGCTCGCGTTCGTACGGATAAAATCAATCGCCTTCTCTGTCAGTTCCGGGAGGTACTTCGCGAGGGGAATATGGCGCAGGGCTTCAGCTCCCCTGGCCTTGGGGCGCGCGTAGACATCGATATAGGCCGTGGCGAACAAATCGTCATAAACGAAGCTTTCACTGGCGCAAATAAAGCCGAGCCAGCGGTCGAAGCCCCGCGCCATCGGTCCGCCTCGCATCGGCAGCCCAAGATCGAGGTTGGCTCCATCGAGTTCGTGGCGCTGCCCACCCTGACCTACCGGGGGCAGACCATCAATGGTGGGAAACTCCGCCCCGAGGTGCCATTTGCCAAACCCCGCAGTCTTGTAGCCGGCCTGCTTCAGGAGTAGCGGCACGGTCAGTCGACCCTCCTCGATCAGGGGCTTTTCCCAGTTCAATTGAACGCTGCGACGCAGAGGCGTGCGCCAGGAATAACGTCCGGTCCACAGAGCGTAACGGGAGGGTGTGCAGACGGCATCAGGGGCGTAAGTCTTGGTGAATCGCATTCCCTCACGAGCGAGTCGGTCGATGTGAGGAGTCGGAACCATGGACTGCGGATTAAAACATCCGGCATCCCCGTAACCAAGATCGTCAGCCAGAATGAGGACGATGTTCGGCAGCGTCTTATTTGCTTCCGGAGCGCACAATGCGTCCGCAGCAATAATCGCACAAAAGAAGAAGGCCCTGGAGAAAGTTCGACAGTTCATAACAGGGGGGGGTTGCAGGCGTGCGGAACTATCTGAGCGCTCAGTTGATTTCCATCTGTACTTTCAGCGCGCTGCCCTTGTCCGCAGCCAGTCGCATCGCTTCCTCGACCTCAGCCAAGGGCAGGACACCGCTGATGAGGCTCCGTAATTCAATCCTTCCCGCTTCAACCAACCGTATCGCCTCTTCAAACACATTCCCGTAGCGCATGGAGCCAATGTAGTTGATCTCTTTCACCATCACCGCATTTGCCGGCAAAGGCACGTCCTCCGAGCCCAGCGTGCCGATCTGCACGATCGTTCCGCCAGGCCGCACCAGGTCGAACGCCTGGCGAAGCGCCGCCTTCGCGCCCGATGCCTCAAAGACGACATCAAAGCCGTCACCGGCCACCGATCTGACTTTTTCCGCCAATCCAAGATCTCTTGGATCCAGACCGACGTCTGCGCCGAGTTTCAGGGCCGTTTGGCGGCGCTCTTCGATCAGATCGCTCAGAGCAACCGGTGCGGCGCCGAACATCTTTGCGGTCATGGCGACCAACAATCCAATCGGCCCCCCCCCGGCCACCAGGATCCGCTTTCCTGAGACTCCCCCGGCACGATTCACCGCATGAAGCGCCACCGCGAACGGTTCGATCATGGCGGCCGTCGCGTCATCCATCCCCGCCGGCAGCACGTGGCATTGGTCGGCACGCACCGTGACGAATTCTGCGAACGCTCCATTGGTTGGCGGTGTCGTGCTGGCGCTGCCCAGCATGATGGTCCGGCGGCAGAGATTACCACGCCCGGCTCTACAATAGTCGCAAACCCCGCAAGCGCGGGCCGGATTCGCGGTGACCCGCACCCCCGCCGATACGTTGACCACTCCCTCCCCAATCGCCGCGACCTCCGCCGCGAACTCGTGGCCCAGGACGAACGGCTGCGTGGGCACAAACGCACCACACTGACCATGTTCAAAATAGTGGAGGTCGGAACCGCAGATCCCCGCCCGGCGCACCCGCAACAGGACCATGCCGGGTTTTAGTTCCGGCCTTGGCCAAGCTTGAATCTTGATCGTTCGTCCCTTCTCCAGCACCGCGGCACGCATCGTCAGGCTCATCGTTTACTCCTTCAGGGCTAGGTAGATGATGACGCGGGCCGAGGGCGAACTGCCCGGATTCCTCAGGGCAATTCTCAGCCAGTGTCCAAATTCGCGGATCGGAAACGAGATCAAACCGGCCTGCTCCAGCCTGACCGGAGGACTTCCTTCCTTCGTCCAAAAAAGTCCATCCGGCGAGATCTCAGCGGTAGCTTCAATCGTGCCGGCAAGATCCAGCGCCCTGACAAAAACCCGAGCCTCGCGGGCCCAGGCCACCTCGTAGGGCTCTGTGAAGAGTTCCTCCGCGAAGATCGTGTTGCGCTCAACGACTGCTGTATAGGAATGGGGGATCATAAATTTGTCTCAGGGCGACGCGAGTTTCGTCCAAGCCACCGCGTTGATCACGGTCATGCCACCGCCGTGATTACGCGCCGTCAGCCGGGTTTGACCGGCGCCCTTGGTCTCGATCATGCCAACCTGCAGCCACTTGTGTCCCTCCAGCCGATGATCGATCCGCAGGTTCTGCGTCGGAGCGTCGGGCGTCTCCAAATCGAGTTCAATCAACGGCGCCCTCTCAGCGGGGTCACCGTACCACTTCACGAATACGGCGTAGGTGCCGGGCTGCAGGTTCGCCGCAAAGGATATCGTTCCGCCACGGGTCCGGGAGGTGGCTTGCTTGAGATCGGCAAAGGCGAGAAATTCCGCGATCTTCGTCGGCTCAGGGCGCCAATCCTCCGATCGCGTGACCCTCTGGGCATCGTCGAAAGCCACAAAGGTGGCGTCGCTCCCCAATCGCTGCAGCCATGACTTGGCCTCATCCGTCGAACGGGGGTGCTTCATGCGCTCGAGAGTCGCGGAGCCAAAACCAAACCGCTCCGGGTTTTCCGATGTGTCAATGGCCCCTCCGGCTCCGATGTCCCGCGCAAGGGAACCCTGTTCAGCACCTCTTTGCTGGATCTCAGCGAGGTCAAACTTCAGATCTCCGGGCTGCAGGGGAAAACGCTGGAGTTTCGCAATCTCGATGCCGCCACCGGTCCCACGTCCCCAATAGTTGTTTCGGGCCGAGGTCCAATACTCGGACGGGTTTCTTGCCACCTGATCAATGGGGGGGCCGGTGCGATCCGTGTAGTAGCGGAACCATGCCCCTTTCCCGTTCACGATGGTGTTGCCGCGCAGCACCAACCCGCGGACAGAGTTCGTCGTCCAGCTGCCGAAAACGACCGACGCAATCGGATCGTCTCCCACCAGGTTGTCTTCGATCGTCGTGTCACTGCCCCCCAGCAATCGAATGCCTCCATCCCGGGTGTCCGTGACAATGTTGCCCCGGATGGTCATCTTGCTCGTGAACCAATCGGGATAGATCCCAAACGCCTTGTTCACTTTGGTGTCACCGCCTTGATAGCCGACGCGATACATGCGGTTGTCGACGATGTGGGTCGGGGCGCTGAGTGGGTTCATCGAGGCAAGGTGGATGGCGCCCCCGTCGTTGGTGCGTTGCAACACATCGTGGATGTGGTTTGCTTCGATGATGTTCCCTCCCTGGTTGCGGAAGACGAAGACCCCATTGCGGGGCATGTCATGAATGTGATTAAAACCGACGTAGTTGCCCCGCTCGCAGGAGAGCGACAAAGGCCGGCTGTCGAGGTGGACACCTGAACAGTAGGCGCGCACCACTCCGTTGTGATGGATGTGGTTTTCGGCGATGACATTGCCAATGGGCGCCACCTGCTGGACTTCAGGCGCGGCATCAAACACATCCAGGTCGGAGAGATAGGAGAACCGGGCGCCGGTCAACAGCACCCCTCCGGCACCACCGTCGACCATCTCGTTTCGCCGGATCACATTGTCACGGGAATCGAGGTGCAACCAGACGGCATAGCCTCCAACGGAGACGAAGCGACAATCGGAGATCTCCACGTCCTGGGCGTTGACGAGATGAATCGCCGCATCCTGGTTGGTTCTGACCGCCACGTGGTCCACGGTGAAGTCGGAACCGAAGAACTCCAATCCACGGAAGGTCAAGTGACGCACCGGTCGGTCAATCGTGCCACGCACGTCGACGAGGCGGTCCATCATGGCCGCTTCGAACCGTCGATCCATGGGCGACGTGGATGAATAGTAGTAGAGTTTCGCCGCCTTGCGATCCAGATACCACTCTCCCTCCGCATCGAGTTCCTCCCTGACCCCCTCGATGTAAAAGCTATTCCCGGCGACGATTCTGCCCACGAGTTCACGACCCGACAGTTCGATCGATTCGCCTGATCCGCCGATACCCTTGATTCCCACAATCTCGTTATACCAGCCGAGCTCCGCGATGATGTTCACTTTGGCAGCGGGATCTTTTGCCCAGGCCGGCTTGGCCGTTCCGGGTGGCAACTCGATGAACGTCTTGCCCTTTCCTCCAGTGGCGAAGAGGTAGCCTTGATTTGGATAGCGAGCCCAGGTGCCTCGCTTGCCATCGACAAAGAGGGTCCGGAAAGCGTCGGTCAACCTCGCTTCCGCTCCGACCTCGGCGACGTGGATGTTCGACCCAAGCGCCTGCCACCTGACGTTGAGGGACCGTGTGCCGGTGAGGGTGACCTTCTCACCCGGAAATGCCTCGTAGGAGCGCGGTGCTCCCTCGATGCCCGAATCTTCGGACGTGAACTGGAGCGGCTTGTCCAGAGGGTAGGTTCCCCCACGGATCAGCACCCGGACTCCACGAGCCGGATTCATCCGCCGCAGGAGATCCCGCGCGGCACCCACCGTGGCCAGCGGGCCGTCCGTGCGGCTGGCATTCGATTCGGCCAGGCTCCCGGACCAGGAATCGTGCCCCTTGGGCGAGACGTAAATGATCGGTCGAGCGTCACTCGCGGGCGATGTCTCCGCTCCGGCGACGGAGAAGGCGGCGGACAGGAAAAGAGCCAGTAGGAGCACGCGGCGTTTCATGGCGAATCCTTGGTTCACTCGACTGCTTTGTCACCGCGGAGTATCCATCCAAGCCGTTCGGCAGGGAATAAGCCCGATTGCCGAAGTGGATGTGCGCTGCTCGGAAGCGCGGTGTGGCGGAGAAGGGACAGATACATTCGTGACAGGGTTCAATCGGACACCTTTACGAAGGCGACTGCGTCGGCGATCACGTTGCCATCCGCGTTGGCGGTTGAGAGCGTGACCGTGTGGCGTCTTCCGGCTGTGAACCGGTAGGTACCTACAGGGACGGAAAAACCGTGTTTGGAGCCTTTGCGCATATCCCAGATGAGTTCCGCCCTGCCATCGGCGTGGTCGATGAAAACCGGCACGTTTGATGCGCGGTCCTCGCCGGGCTTGTAGAGCAGCGAGATCTGATAGATGCCGTTGTGCGGGATGGACAGCGTGTAGGCTGCCTCCGATGAAACCGCGGCGGTGCCGACCAGAAAGTTGAAGCGGAAGAGTCCCCACATGCCGGTGGCGGTCTCGGCATTCCAGGTGCCTGTGGTGGTGACGTGGTTGGAATCCGTGTAGTGGATCACACTGCCGGTGAGGTGATTCGAGGCGAGGTCGATGGCATGGGTGGCTTTACCGGCGGGGCCGAGATCGTTGACGAAGGGTGGCACGATTCGGGTGGCGGACTCGCGATTGTTTTCGATGACGAGGTTCTGGTTTTCCCAGATCGGTTTGATCGCGCCGCCGACGGTGTTGTAGATCCAGTTGTCGCGCACGGTGGTGTTGCTGGTGTCCCAGTCGAGAAAGATACCGTTGCCGAGCTTGCGGATGGGTTTGCCCTCGGGCTTCTGTTCGTAGCCCCAGACGTCGTAGAGCCAATTGTTGAGGATGTAGTTCGGTGCGCTGAGGTGGTTCATCGTCGCGAAGTGGATGCAGGCGCCGTCAATGGTCGTCTGCATGGCGTTGTGGATATGGTTATATTCGACCACGCTGCCGCCCTGGTTGCGGAAGGCGAAGACACCGTTGCGCGAGAGATCGTTGAAGTAATTGTGGGCGATCAGATTGCCGGGCTCCATCGACATGCGGGCAGGTCGTGAATCGAGGTGTACGCCGCCGCCATAGTAGCGGATCTTTCCACAATGTTCGACGGTGTTGCGGGTAATCTCGTTGAGGATGGGCGCGACCTTGGCCGCCGCCTCGCCGGGGGTGTAAATCTTGGTGTCGTCCATGTAGGACAACCGGGCGCCGGTCATGAGGACGCCGCCTCCTCCGGAGTGGCGGACGGTGTTTCGGTCGAATTTGTTCCGACGGCTGTCGAGGTGCAGCCACAAGGCGTATCCGCCGATGTTCTCGAAATGGCAGTTCCGGATGGAGCAATCGAGGGTGTTCTCAAACATGATCGCGGTGTCGGTGTGCACCCGCGCCTCCATGTGGCCGAGCGTGAAGTCGGTGTGGCGGAACTCGATGCCGGCGAAGTGAACGTGCTGCACGTGGGTCCCGGCATTGACGTCGCCCTGGACATTGACGATCCGGTTGAGCACCGGGGCGAAGAAGTTCAGGGTGTTCGGATCGACCCCTGGAGCGGGCAGGTAGTCGAGACGGCGGGCTTGCAGGTCGAAATACCACTCGCCGGGTTGGTCGAGTTCCTCCCGCACGCCCTCGATCCAGAACCAGTTTCCTGGGATGATTTTCGCGTGCCTTTCGCTGTCGGCGATGTCGATGCGCCCGGTTGTGGGATTCACCCCGGTGACGGTGTTCCACTGATTGAAGAACCGCCATTGGGGCACGATGTTGATCTGCGCGTCGCGGGCGCGGCCCCAGGCCTCCTTCACCACGGCCGGGGCAAGGATCGCGTGGTCCATGTCGCCGCCGATGGCGTAGAGGAAGGGGTTGGGCGCATCGGCATTGGGGAAGCGGGCGCGGATGGCGCGTTGCTCGTTGACGAACAACTGACGGGGATTCCACAGATCCGGTCCGATGCCCCTGAGATCCACCTGCCACACTCCATCCGGTCCCTTGCTCCACTTCCGGGGAATCGCCACTGCCCCCGACCAGATAACCTTGGCCCCGGGCGCGGCCTTCCAAGTAATCGAAGTACTTTCGGTGCCGGAATCCTCGGGTCCGAGCTCAAGCGGCGACTCCAGAGTGTACGTGCCCCCAGCGAAGACAATCTCCACGGGTCTGGAGAGTCCTAGAGCGATGATCCGCCGCACCTTGTCGCGCGCGGCGCGGGCGGTTGCCAGCGGATTTTCGACTGTGCCCGCGCTGGCATCGTTACCCTGCTGCGAAACGTGAAGTGTGATCGGTCCGGCCTCAGGGAGCGCGTCCGGTGCGGCAAGCAGCGAGGCGCCCAGAGCGGACGACAGTAGCGCAAAAATGAGGATGGATTCTTTCACTGGGTTTGTTGGTTTGCTCGGCGGATCCATCCCAGACGTGCCTCGGAGAGCAGGCCGTAGTTGTAGAAACTCACGCCTGCGGCCCCGATCGATCTGGCTGCCGCCACCCGCTGGAGCAGGTCACCCTCGGAGGGCGCGTGATCCTCTCCGACCATATTCGAAAGGACCAAACGCTCCGCGGAAACGATCGATGCCGCCCAGGTAAGATCCTGAACCGCTTGCTTGGCCGAACTGAAGAAGGCTTGAACGAAGATGTTCTCGCAGAATCGTGCCCTTTCCCTCAACCCCGCCCCTTCCGTCCAGGCGCGCGCGGAGGGCCTCGCGAGCAACCCGCTCTGATTGTTGACCAAGACCCCTTCCTTACCCGCCGCCGCCTGCACGCTCTCCAGCAGATCCAGCACGGCACTGCTGCGCGCCCGCTGGGCCGCGAGCAGTTCGGGGAATTCCAGTATCAACGCGGTCACTTCGTCTCTCTCGTCGTCCGCCGATCGCGGCAAGGGCTCCCGCTCAACCGAGGCCTTGATCAGTCGCCGGACTTGGACCCGCAGCGCATCGGGGTCGAGCCCTTGCTGGGCGTAGAGATTGCAGGAGGCCGGGGAAAAACAAAGCGACAGCAAATACTTCCCAAATCCCCCCGGACTGACAAACATCAGCTCGTGATGCTCGCGGTGGACTGCATCGAGGAAGCAGAAACTGTCAATCAGGAGCGAGTCTGGCCGGTATTGTTGGCAGAGGTCCGTGACCATGCTGGTCAACAGGGAACGAACCCGCGGATGGCCCGGACTCAGCGCAAATGCGTAGCGGTCGCCGAAGGCGTTCTCCACACACAAATCCGGGTGTGCAAGGCCGATCGTCGTATTGTGGCAGCCGATCACGGACACGATCACCTCAAGTCCGGCGCCCCGGGCCGCAGCGACCGCGTCGTTGCAGGCTCCCCGGCATCGCTTGTCTGGATTCACGGGAGGAAGGAGCGATGGCTCCTCGTAAAGCGAGGAAGTCGGATTGAAATCACACCAATCCATCGGCCGATTGTAGAAACCCAGGGTCCGCGGACGAAAGAGCCGGGCGCGATGGTAGTTCGGACTGAGAATGACAGAATTACAGCCCAGTCGGGCGATAGCGTCGACGCAGGTCGACGCACCTTCCTGCGCCACGTCCCACGGGAAGAGATTGATCGAACGGCGGAAGCTCATTGCTGCTCGAAGGACGCCACCACGGAGTCCACAAAGAGGAAATTCCTGATCGGCCGATGAGTTCGGACATCGAGACAAAAATTCATCAGGCGGTTCAGCGCCTTGTAGCGATGCTCGTAGATTGGAACCGGGATGTCATGAAGCGGCATCACCTTGTCGTTCACCTGGAGCTCAACGTTTCTCCGGAGGCGTGTGTCAAAGTCCCAGCGCAAGTAGTGCCAGTTGATTTTCGTAGGAATCTCGTTGTAGCAAAGCGGCTGGTGGCCATCCGGCACCGGTTTCCAGTCATTCTCGTTGATGACGTGGTAGTCATGGTTGGGCTGCACCATTCCGGACATGACCATCTTGGTGCTGGGCTGGACCGAAGTCTTGTACATCCAATGCTGCACCAAGGCCCCGGTCTTGTCGGTATTCAGGTAGCGCAACGCGCAGTGGTAACGCACGCCGTTGTCGCCCTCGCAGATATCATTGCTGATCGTGAAATCGCCAAAGTTGGTTTCCGACGGATCAACGTTGCCGTCCCAGTTGGTCGCCGCGCCGAAGATCTGCTCGGATTTGTAGGCAAAGTAGCATTCGACCCGCACGCGTCCTTCTGAGCGGGAGGTCGCACGCTTGATCGCCTGGCTCATATGACCGGTCTTTGGTCGCGTCGCCAGTTTGAGCGAGTAGGTGCCGGAGAGCGATCCGTGGCTGCCGATGTCGAAGAAGTTGGCATTCGACAACTGCGGCGGTCGGAGATCAGCCATGACTTTGCGCACCTTGTTGAGATCGCCGTCATGGTTTCCGATCAACTCGCACCAGCCGTTCATTCCTTCGTCGAAATCGTCAGCGAAGAGGATGTTTTTCAGCGGATTGTATTTGGAGAGGAAGATTTGGTCAGGCATGGAAGGGGCGGTTAAAGACGGTGGCTGGCGGGAGGACTCCCGAGAAATTCTCTAAGCTTTATCGACTGCCGGGTTTTACCCGATTCATAAATTGCGAGAACGACACCGAGGGCGATTTCCGCATCCTCGAGATCAGGGCTCACGCTCTTCCCGGAAACCAGTGCGGAGGTGAACTCTTGAATTTCAGTGATGAAGGGTCGGTCGTCGGTCACAGTTTCGCAGCCGGAATCCACTCCGCCCACGAAACGTAACTGCTGGTGAGCGAAAGATCCGACCGTACAATAGGCGTTGAGTCGCTCACCAAAAATTTCGTAGTCGTTCGCACGTTCGTGCCCGGGCACAGGCGATCGGTGGGCCACGAGCGCTGCCTGGGCTCCATTGGCAAACTCCAGCAGAGCCAAGGCGGTGCTCTCCACGTCCGAGGTCGTGTCCGACTGACGGGTCAAGGCCGTGACGGACGTGATTTCGGAATCCAGCAGCCAATGCAGCCGGTCGATCGAGTGAATCATCCCGATCATTGCAATTCCCCCACCCGCGAGGGCACGCTCGCGATACCAGCCCGGCGTCAGCGAACCCAAGGAACCGGCAACCAGGCGATCGACCACGAGGTCGATCCGACCCATGCGGCCGGAACGGATGGCGGCCTTCAAACTCCGGGAGGTCGCCAGGAAACGGTGCGTGAATCCCGCCATCGCCAAAACCCCATGCCGGGCGCAGGCGGCGCGCAGGGCCCGGGATTCCTCCAAGGTTACGCAATGGGGCTTTTCGATCAGCAGGGCGATGCGCTTTTCGGCCGCCTTCATGGCGACCTCGAAATGCAGGCTGTGAGGCAGACAAATGCTGATGGCATCCAACCCTTCGGCGAGCACTTCATCGATCGATCCGAACGCTTGGGCGCCAGATTCCGCGGCGAGGCGCCGGGCGCGCTCGAGGTCCCGGTCGACAATACCGACAATTTCGGCACCACACGCGCGAAACGCGTCGGCATGAGCCACGCCCATCTGGCCGGCGCCGGCGATCGCGATGCGAAGAGGGTGGTTCATACCTTTATGGGTTCACGCTCGAGAGAATGGGAGATCACCCCCAAACGACCGACCAGCAGTCGCACCGAGAAGTAGGCAAGCAGTGGGCAAATGCTGAATACCGCGAAAATGTACGGATAGCCTTGGTGGCCGGCGGCCCACGCGATGCAGAATTGTGAAATGATGCCCGCTACGCCACCCAGGGTGCCGCCAAGGCCGGTTACGAAGGCCACGCTGTGGGAGGGGAACACCTCCGCCGGAACTGCCAGGTTGCCCCACAGCCCGTGTCCGAAGGCGAGCGCCGCGACACCCAACAACGCCACCGCAGGCACGTCGGTCAACGCGACCGTGGCACCGGAGACGAGCACCAAAAGCGAAGCCGATAACATCAGGCTCTTGCGCACTCGATCCAGTGCTCTCCCCCGCCCGACCAACCAGTCGGTCAAAGCGCCTCCGATGATTTGACCAGCGGAGAGCGCGGCGAAAGGGATCCACGCGAACATGCCGATATCGGCCAGGGTATAACCGTGATTGGCGGCAAGGTATTTGGGAACCCAGAAGCTGATGAAGTAGATGATCGGATCCGTGAACACCCGCACCAAGATGCATCCCCAAGCACGCCGGGACGACAGCAAGGCACGCAATCCAAAAGGTTTCTCGGGATCGGCTACACCCGCCGAGTGGGTGGGCACGCCGGAAAGGTTGGGTCCTTGTCCGAGGCCAGCAGGCCGTCCCCGGTTCACCGCCAACCATCCCGCCACCCAGACAAATCCAACCGCACCGACCGCCACAAACGTCGACCGCCAGCCGTAGCTCAGCGCGAGGTAGCTGACCAAGGGGAATGCGACGACGGCACCGACCGCGCCCCCGGCCGCCAGGATGGCGACGCCCAATGCCCTCTCTTTAAGCGGAAACCATTCCGCAATCGCCTTGGCGCCGGCAGGGTAGTTCGCCGATTCGAAGGCCCCGAGGATGAACCGGCACGCCGACAACTGGGCGATCGAGCCCGCAAACCCATGGATCATTCCGGCCACTGACCAACCGGTGACCGCCCACGCCAAGCTACGCCGGGTGCCAAGAAAATCCACCAACCGACCGCTGATCGCATACATGATCGTGTAGCTGACCAGGAAGTAGGTGGTGATTTTCGCGTAACCGACATCATCGATGCCCAAATCTTTCTGAATCGTCGTCGCCAAGATCGAGAGCGTCTGGCGATCGAGGTAGTTGATCGCTGTCGACAGGAAAAGCAGAAGGGCGATGGCCCAACGAAGGGAGGGGCGGCTTGGAGTCATACGCGGGGCGGGAGAGAGCAAGGCCCGCCGCTCACGGCCGCGGGCCTTGTCCAGCTGAAGTCAACGCGCCACCCGCTCACCACGAAAGCGAATAAGTCAGGCGGGCGATCAGCGGCTGGCTGAGAATGCCCCCTTCGGAAACGTAGTCTTCGTCCAACGCGTTTTCCACGTTCAGGCTGATCTGGTGCTTCTTCTTTCCCGACTCGAATCCGTACGCCACCAGAGCGCGTCCCAAGGTGTAGGCATCGCTCAGGCGATAGCGGTCGGGAAGCGTGGGAAATGTGCGCGTCTCATTCCGGTACGTGGCGCCGGCCCCGAAGACGAAGCCGCGCAGAACGCCACCGCTGGGAGCGTAGCGCACCCAAAAGTTGTACATTTTCTCCGGGCTTCGCACCAACTGGAATCCGACCTCTTCGGGAGCCTGGACGTTGCTCACCACTTCGCCATCCGAGTAAAGAGCCGATGCGACCACGCCAAACTCGCGTGAGGGATTCCAGTTGAACGAAACCTCGATGCCCTTCGACTCCTCCACGCCCGAGGCCAGCTGGTAAGTGGTGATGAGCTGCTCGCTCGGCTCACCCGCCACATTGCTTTCCCGGACGAAGAAATCACGGGAGATATTGCCGCGCTGCTGCTCGTATCCCAGCACTTCGACCCGATATTTGCCGTCGTTCCGCGTATAACGCACGCCGAACTCGTAGCCCTCTCCCGTCTGCGGGTCGATGGCGTTGGGCTGCACCGTACTCACGTAGGCCCGCAGCGCCGCCACCGAGGTGAACCGGGTGAAGTCGGCAGGGTTCTGGCGGTTGCCCCGCTGGATCAAGAAGCTGGTCGAAAGGTTGGCGAAAGCCGTCCATTTGCCGCTGTCGGTCGCCCGAAGGACATACGTGCCGCCCAGCGTATAGGTCGTATCCGCGCCGGTGGCAACCGCCCTGCCGTTCGAACGGTAGTCGAGCGTCGTGTTTTCACCCTCACCCCGCGCCACCCCCCACATCAGCGTGGCTCGGCTTTCGGGCGCCGTGATGAATTGAGTGAAACGCAGGTTGGTCCACCAGAGCTTGTTCCGGGTATCATTGGACCCGACGGTGTACAAGGATCTCGAAGGTGGTTGCGCCCAATCGGAAGGTTCCCCTTTGCGCGTGAAAGGAATGGTGACCGTGATGGGCGTGACTGCCGGGTTGGTGCGCACCTGGATGCCCCGATCCCGGCTTTCGTGGGACTCGAAGCCGATGATGGAATCGAACTTGAAGTTCCGGAGTTCGCCTTGGTGGAGCAGATCGGCCTTGTAACCGGCGACGTTCCGCTCGCGATACGTGTCTTGGTAAAAGCCGGTGGCGGTGGTGCCCGTAGCCAAACCATAGAGACCGTCAGTCGAGTTGGCGTTCTCGTCCTGGCGCGAATAGAGCGCTCCCAGGCGGAGGGTCAGAGAATCGCTGAGCTGTGCGGTCAAGTAGCCCGAGGCGATACCCGCCTCGCCTTCGCGGTACGACCACGGTCCATGATAGTTGAAATTGCGGTCCGCCCGCAGCCGGTTACCCGCGTCGGTCACTCGCGCCGTACCGGAGCCGAGGCTGACGAAAGCCGCCGTGCGCGCCGGATGCGTCTTCGTGCGATTGCCTTCCCCGTTCACCTCCAAGGTTATCCTGTCGGTCAGGTTGGTGCGAAACGCGCCGTAAAGACTGGTCTGGCTGTTCCAGTAAAACCACTCGGTACGCGTATGCTCCTGATAACCGCCGCCCAGCCGGAATCCCGTGCCGGACCGTCCGGCCACTGCTCCGCCGGTCTCGAAGGTCCCGCGATATCCATCGTCGGTCGATGCCCCGACAGAGAGCGCGGTCATGGCTCCGGCCCGCATCGCTTCCTTGGGCACAAAATTGATCGTGCCGCCGGCCGATGACTGGCCGTACAGGATCGAATTCGCACCCTTGGTCACCTCGACTCGCCCCACCCCATCGGCCGCGATGTTGAGCGGACCGGTCTGGAAGCCGTTGTAGAGCGGCTCCGTCGAGAACCCGCGCACCGTGAAATCCGTGCCCGAGCCCAGCTGCGCTCCGTCGTTCAGAAATTGATCCTGGGAACCCCTGGCCACACCGGCGAACTGCGTGGCAAAGTCAGACGGATTGATCAGCTTGAGGTCTTCGATCAAGCTGCTCGTGAGCACCGAGGTGACAAACGGGATTTGGTCCCGCGGTTTGGCTATGAGCGTTCCAGTGCTCGTCTGGCTCGCCGTATAGGGATTGTCCGACTTGTCGACCACCTCGAAAGGGCTGAGCGTGATGGGAGCCTCTTCCGCGGCGGAAACGGCTCGGACTAGCAAAAGACAGCCCACGAGGAGCGTCGACGATTTCGGGCAAAGGCCCAGATAGGGGATGTGCATGGGGGAACGGGGTTGCCGGGGGAACACGACCGAGCCATGGCCGGCAGACCAATACTAACAGCATCGGCGCTTTCGAGGTAGGCTCGTTTGCGTTCTTTTTTTAATCGTTTGCGCCGTGGCTTAAGAAGGGATTGCACCCCACGCAAGGAAGCCGCTCACTGAAGCCTGCGCAGGCTCCTCGCCATGACCAAGCACACCAAGCACCGACGCGTTGCCCTCCTCGTCGCCGGCTGGAATCACTACGGACGAGGTATCATCGAAGGCGCCTGGCACTTCGCCCAGACGAACTTCTGGAACCTGGACATGCATCCCACAGGGTCCGACGGCGCCAGTCGTATGCCCGAAGGGTGGCAGGGTGACGGCATCATCACTACCATCCATTCCAGTGCTCTCGCGGCGGAACTGCGAGCCTACCGCGTACCCGTCGTCAATGTCTCCGGGGCCCGGCTCACCGGGGTAGACTTTCCGCGCGTCACCTCGGACGCTGACGCCGTCATCGCCCTGGCCATCGAGCACCTCCGCAGCCGGGGGCTCCGTCACATTGCTTTCTGCGGGGAACCCCACCGGCGGTTCCTCGATTTCTGGACGCGGGCCTACGAGCGCGGCACCCGCGCTCTCGGGCTCCCGGCTCTGGTCTATGCGCCAAACCCGCGACTGGGCCCGAACGCCGGCCTCGAAGCCCACCGGCGCGCGCGGGCGAGATGGCTGCGGAGCTTGCCACAACCATCCGGTATTATTGGATGGGATACGATTACCTGCCGTCACCTTGCCAGCGCCTGCGAGATGGCCGGTCTCCAGATTCCCGATCAGGTTGCAATCATCAGTCTTTCGACGGAGGATCTCCTCGGGCAAACGATTCACCCGCCGATCAGCGGCGTCGATATCCCGGTTAAACGCATCGGTTACGAGGCGGCAACCCTCCTGGATCAGCTCATCCGCGGTCGTCGTCCGCGCACTCAAGAGGTGCTGCTCCAGCCATTGGGCATCACGACCCGCCAGTCCACCGACATCATCGAGTGCGCGGACCCGCGCATCCGCGCGGCCATCCGCTTTATCAAGGACCGTGCCACCACCGGTATCAGTGTACCGGACGTGCTCCGCGCGGTTCCGATCGCCCGACGCACTCTCGAGAAACGCTTCGACACGATTGTGGGGCACAGTCCCGCAGAGGAGATTCGCCGCACCAAACTGGAAAAAGTACGCCAGTTGCTCAGCTCCACCGAAATGGCGATTCCCGACATCGCCGAAGCCTGTGGCTTCGCCTACGCCGAACACATGATCCCCCTCTTTGCCCGACATCATGGGTACACCCCCGCAGCTTTTCGCCGACACCTGCGGGGCACGTCAGCTCTGAAATAAAAAGGACGAGCGGCGACGCGCCGCCTCGACAGGTGGGATGTCCTAGGTCTCCGGAGGGGGAGCCAAGCGGAGTGATAACCAGGCGAACCCGGCAAGAAGGACACTGACGAGGACAAACCAATCACCGTGCTCGACGTAGAAACTCTTCCGGCCGATCCAGCGGAAATCGCGGGTCACCTCCACCGCACGCACCCCGCGAAAGTAGATCCCCTTCTCCGGATCGGTTGCGACGGCACGAACTGAACCAAACTCGTCAATCCACCCGCTCCATCCGCCATTACCCGCCCGCAATACCGGTCGCCGGGTTTCAATCGCGCGCAACACGCTGTGCGTCGCATGCTGGTAGGCCGCGCCGCCTTCACCGAACCAGCCGTTGTTGGTCAGGACCACCAGCACGTCAGCGCCGGCGAGCACGCTACGTCGCGCCAGCGCCGGAAAGATATCCTCGAAGCAGATCAGGGGACCCAATGCCACCGGCGCGTCCTTCAAGAGAAACACCAGAGGGGCCGGATCATCTCCCGCCGCAAAATCTCCACCAATAGGCACCACTTTTTCCAGCCAGCCGAGGATTGGCCGCAACGGTACATATTCACCAAAGGGCACGAGGTGACGCTTGATATAAAAATCCGGGCGCAACCCGCCCACCGGATCAACCAGGAAGGCTCCGTTGACCCACTTCTCCCCGGGTTTCCCGAGATCCTCCACGCCAACCGAACCGAGGATCAGGGGGGCCTTGGCCCGTGCCACCAGGTCCTCCGTCCAACGACGAACCGATTCATCCCCTCGAATCGCCCACGGGGTCGACGCTTCCGGCCAGAGGATCAAGTCCGGGCGCATAGCCGCTGCCTGGAGAGTTTGCTTCTCGAGGATCTCAAGGATTTCCGGGCCCTGAGCGGGATCCCATTTCACCGACTGTGGGATGTAGGGCTGAACGAACGCGACCTTGCCCAGTCCTACGGCGAATCGGCCGCGATTGAAGGTCTCCTGGACGTGCACGCTGAGACAGACCACGAGAAGAAACATCGACGCGAAGAACTCCTGGCTGCGACGCTGCAAACCGCGCTTGCCCTCGCAAAGGAGGCGGTGCAGGTAGGCGGCGAACCCCAGGTTCATCGCGATCAAGACGAAGGATACGCCACCCGAGCCGGTAAATGCAGCGATCTGCAGAACGCTCAGCCTCTGCCACTGGCTGGAGGCGAGCGGCAGCCACGGCAAACCGGAGAGGAACCACGTACGTAACCACTCGTTAACCACCCAGAGTGCCGCCAGTCCAAATACCGCCAGGATGCGGGTCAATGTCGGCCGGCCGAGGAGGCGGGGCATGGTCCAGTGGGCGGCAAGAAACCACGCACCCACCCAGCAACCCACGAACGGCCCGAGCAGGAACAAGCCGGCCCACGTCACATGATGCAGCCAAGCCAGAACGAGAGTCCATGCAACCGCGTTGGCTCCGAGCACCACCCAGGCGTAAACCTTAAACGCCGGTCGGCGATAGGCCCAAAACAGGGCCGGCACCGCAAACGCGTAGCCCGACTCGGCAAGCGAGAACGGCGGGAAGCTGATCACGATCAGCAGCACCGTGAGCACAAACACCGCGGACGCGCCCAACGAGGCAGCATGTTGCCGCCACCACGCCGGCGGAGCGTCGTAGGGATCGGTGGCGAGCAGTTCGGCGTTATTCATGGCAGGACTCCCCGATCTCGGCGACCCCACGAGTCAACGGGCCGAACGGGCGCCGAACCGGTCCGCACCATTGGACGGCGACGTCACTCAGACCCGCGTGGGTCATTGGCCGTGGCAAGCCTTGAACTTCTTGCCGCTGCCGCAAGGACACGGATCGTTGCGCCCCACTTTGGGCATCTCGCGTCTGACGGTGACTTTGGGCAGCTGGATCTCCGGTTCCGGAGCCGGCTCCGCGGCGGGAGGAGGCAAACCGCCGGTCGTGATTGTCGTGGAAATCTGCAAGCGGGGCGGTGCTCCGGCAGCGGGTGCCGGTCCCGGCGTGGCCGGTCCGACCGTCTTCGCGCTGCGGCTGAGAATCGCAAGCATGTTCTCGAACGCGCTCAAGTTGGAGGCGCTGCGGAAGAGCCCGGTGCAAATCTGCAGCCGGACGTTCTGCATCAGCTCCTCAAAATACTTGTAGGCCTCGCCCTTGTATTCGACCAGCGGATCTTTCTGTCCGTAACTGCGCAGGCCGATCGACCGCCGCAGTTCCTCCATCTCCGTCAGATGTTCCTGCCAGTGGTGATCGATCGCGTTGATCACGATGTAGCGCTCAAGCGAACCGAGCGCCTCCGGAATCTCCACCGACTCCTTCACCGCGTAAGCCGCGCGGACCTTGTCCACGACGGTTTTCGCGAGGGTTTCAAGCTGCCCGCCCGCCAAATCCTCGATCTTCAAGCCGATGGGGAAGGTCGCGTTGGCCCAGCCAAGGAAACTTTCCATGGCAGTCTGGGTCGCCCCGGACTTCTCGCCCACCCCCGCATTCTCCAGCCGGGTCGTGATTTCTTCCTCGACCTGCTCGAAAATAATCTCCTTGGGTCGGTCGGCATGAATGGCGCCGTTGCGAATGCCGTAGATGACTTCCCGCTGCTGGTTGAGGACGTCGTCGTATTGCAGCAGCCGTTTCCGCTGGGAATAATTCTGCTGCTCCACCTTCTTCTGGGCGCTCTCGATCGAGCGATTCAGCCACGGATGCTCCAGCTCCTCGCCTTCCTTCATCGAACCTTCCATCAAACGGGACGCGAGGTTGCCTTGGAGAAAAAGACGCATGAGATCGTCCTCCAGCGAGAGAAAGAACTTGGTCAAACCCGGGTCGCCCTGGCGAGAGCAGCGTCCACGCAGCTGCCGATCAATCCGGCGGGACTCATGGCGCTCGGTGCCAATGACGTACAACCCGCCGAGCTCACGCACCCCTTCACCCAATTTGATGTCGGTGCCGCGGCCTGCCATGTTGGTTGCAATCGTGACCGCCCCGCGCTGCCCGGCGCGAGTGACAATTTCCGCCTCCTGCTCATGGTACTTTGCGTTGAGCACCGCATGAATAATTCCGGCACGCTTGAGCATGCGGGAAAGCACTTCCGAAGAGTCGACGGACACCGTGCCCACCAGAACCGGCTGGCCCCGTTTATTCGCCGTCTCAATCTCCTTCACCGCCGCCGCATATTTGTCGCGGCGGGTCTTGAAGATCGAATCATTCCGGTCCACCCGGATGCCCGGTTTGTTCGTCGGAATCACCTGCACCGCGAGCCGGTAGATGTCGTTGAACTCGGTCGCCTCCGTTTCCGCTGTTCCGGTCATGCCGGCGAGCTTCTCATACAAACGGAAGTAGTTCTGGATCGTGATCGTGGCGTAGGTCCGCGTTTCCCGCTCAATCGTGACGTTCTCCTTTGCCTCCACTGCCTGGTGAAGCCCGTCCGACCAGCGGCGTCCCGGCATCACGCGACCGGTATTCTCGTCGACAATCAGCACCTTGCCGTCCTGCACGACATACTCGACGTCGCGCTCATAAAGTGAATACGCCCGTAGGAGCTGGGAGATCGTATGGATCTCCTCGGAGACGTCCCCATACCGCTGCTGTGAAGCCAGCTTGCGCTCCTCCCGTTGCTCGGGGGATAACGTCGTGTCACGATCGATCTCGCTGAATTCCGTCGCGAGGTCAGGCAGGACAAATGCATCGGGGTTGTCTGGTCGCAGGCGCCGGCGTCCGAGCTCACTCAGGTCGGCCTGATGCTGACGTTCATCGATCGAGTAGAAGAGCTCCTCCTTCAGACGATAGAGCTCCTCTTTCTGCATGTCCGAGTTGAGCTCCGTCTCAACCTTGTCGAGCAACTTGCGCCACTCGGGCGTTTCCTGCAGTCGCAGGAGCTTCTTGTTCTTTGGGTGACCCACCTTGACCTGGAGCATCTTGCGCGCGGCCACCTGTTTGTCCTCGTTGGACACGTCTGGCTTGCGCAGCAACTCCTCGGCATCCGCGACGAATCGGTTGCAAAGCCGGAGCTGCTCTGCCACGAGGCGCTCGACCGGGGGCTTGATCCGCGTAAACGGTTGCTCCCGCTCGATGGGCGCCGGTCCGGAAATGATCAGCGGTGTCCGCGCCTCATCGACGAGGATGGAGTCGATTTCATCCACGATGCAGTACCAATGGTCACGCTGCACTTGGTCGTCTTTGCGCGTGGCCATGCCGTTGTCGCGCAGGTAGTCGAAACCGTATTCCGACGCCGTGCCATAGGTGATGTCACGCCCGTACATGTCGCGACGCTCATCCGACGGCATCTGCTGCTGGATACAGCCGACGCTCAGACCCAGGAAGGTGTAGAGATGCCCCATCCACTCGGAGTCACGACGGGCGAGGTAATCGTTGACCGTCACCAGCTGGGTGTTTCGCCCCGTCAAAGCGTTCAGGTAGAGAGGCAGCGTGGCCACCAGCGTCTTGCCTTCACCGGTCGCCATTTCCGAGATCTTGCCTTGGTGGAGGGCAATGCCGCCGATCAGCTGGACGTCAAAATGGACCATGTCCCAGTTCAACTCATGTTCACAGACCGTGACCTTCCGCCCGACGAGGCGGCGTGCGGCGTTCTTCACCGTGGCAAACGCTTCCGGAAGGATCTGGTCGAGCGTCTCACCGGCCTTCACCCGCGCGCGGAACTCCACCGTTTTTGCTCTCAGCTGATCTTCCGTCAGCGCTTGATACGACACTTCAAACTCGTTGATGCGCGCAACAATGGGCCGGGCGGATTCGAGGAACTTCCGATAATGCCGGCCGGAAAAACGCTTGAGGAGAAACGATAGCATGAAAAGGCGGGAATCTAGGCGGGAGGAATCGGTTGGCAAACGACAAATGCCGCGCGCCGCGGATCACCACCCGACTGATCAGGATCGACCGAACTGGTCCTGCCCGATCAAACCTGCGTGCGGAAGTACGCAATCGTTCGCTGGAGACCGTCTTCCAAGGCGACGCGTGGTTCCCAACTCAAGACTTTGCGAGCCAGCGTGATATCGGGCCGGCGCTGCTTCGGGTCATCGGAGGGCAGCGGGCGGTGAACAATCTTGGACTTTCCTCCGATGAGCTTGAGCGTGAGCTGGGCCAGTTCGAGCATGGTAAACTCGCCCGGATTTCCAAGATTAACCGGACCAACGGTTTCCGTTTGATTCATCAGCCGGATAAACCCCTCGATGAGGTCATCGACATAACAGAAGGAACGCGTCTGGGTCCCATCACCGTAGATGGTGATGTCTTCGCCGCGCAGCGCTTGCACGATGAAATTGGAAACTACCCGTCCGTCATTCGGGTGCATCCGCGGCCCGTAGGTGTTGAAAATCCGAACGACGCGGATATCGACCTTGTTCTCGCGGTGATAGTCGAAAAAGAGGGTCTCCGCGCAGCGCTTCCCTTCGTCATAACACGACCGTCGGCCGATCGGATTGACATTGCCCCAGTAGTTTTCCGGCTGCGGATGAACCTGCGGATCTCCATACACCTCGCTCGTGCTGGCTTGGAATACCCGGGCCTTGACCCGTTTTGCCAGCCCCAAGCAATTGATCGCTCCCATCACGGACGTCTTCGTCGTTTTGATCGGATTGAACTGATAATGAGGCGGGGAGGCGGGACAGGCGAGGTTGTAGATCTGGTCCACCTCAAACTTGAACGGATCGATTACGTCATGCCGGACCAATTCAAGGCCCGGATGATTCATGATATGAGCGATATTCGCCTTCCTGCCCGTGAAGAAGTTGTCGAGACAGATCACCTCATGCCCATCACCCAGTAATCGGTCGCAGAGATGGGAACCCAAGAAGCCGGCGCCGCCCGTGATCAAGATACGCATTCACCCCGACGGTGTCTGATCGTTGCCGCCATTTCCAGCAAAAGTATGCGGAAAACCCTCAGCGAGCGGCCACACCCGCCTCATAGCGGTCTATCCACCCACGACTCCACGGCAGGAAGTCACCCAATTCAAGGTGGGCCCGTGCCTGGGCCATGAGATCGAGGTAAAAATGAAGGTTGTGAATCGTGAGGAGCGTGCCCGCCAACATCTCCCCAGCCATCTGCAAGTGTCGGAGGTAGGCGCGTGAAAAATTCGCCGTGTAGTTGGCCAACCCCTCAACCAACGGCTTCGGATCCGCGCGAAAGCGTTCGTTGCGCAGGTTGATCGGCCCATCCGGTGTGAAGGCCAGTCCGTTCCGGGCCACCCGGCTTGGCATCACGCAGTCAAACATGTCCACGCCCAGCGCGACCATCTTCAGCAACTGCGACGGCGTACCTAAACCCATGGTATAACGAGGTTTATCTGCTGGCAAAAAGGGTGTGGTTGCGCCCACTTGTTTAAGCATCTCCGGTTCAGGCTCACCCACACTGACGCCGCCCACCGCGTAACCAGGAAAATCAAGCGCGCCCAGCGATTCCGCCGCCTCCCGCCGAAGGTCATCAAAGGTCGAACCTTGGACAATCGCGAACACGTGGTGCCCTCCGGCGAGGAAACCCGAATCGGCGGCAATCTTTTTGCATTGCCGGGCCCACCGGTAGCTGCGTGCGACCGCCATCGCGCAGTCATCACGTTCACAGGGCCAAGGCGGACATTCATCGATGACCATTGCAATGTCGCTGCCAAGGTTTTGTTGGATCTGCATCACCTCTTTCGGTCCCAGAAATAACTTGGCCCCATCAAGATGAGACTGAAATGCGACCCCGTCGTCACGGATCTCACGGAGTTTCGCGAGCGAAAAAACCTGGAAGCCGCCGCTGTCCGTCAGGATCGGTCCGTCCCAGCCCATAAAACGATGGAGGCCGCCCAACTCCCGGATCAACTCACTGCCAGGTCGCAGATTCAAATGGTAGGTATTCCCCAGGATAATCTGCGCGCCGATCTCTTTCAGGTGCACCGGGGTGATCGCCTTGACCGTTCCTTGGGTGCCCACCGGCATAAAAATTGGCGTCTCGACCACGCCATGGCGGGTGCGCAAGCGCCCACGGCGGGCAGACGATGCGGGGTCGGTCTTCACCAATTCGAAGTGTTCAGGCATGAGTCATCGCGGGTTCTGTGGACCAGCACCCTACCCGCACGCTTGACCACCCTGTCAATCCACGGGTTAATCCCCCAGTGCTGCTGGTCATCGACAACTACGACTCGTTCACCTACAACCTCGTCCAGTACTTCGGTCAACTGGGGGTGGAACAGCGCGTATTTCGCAACAATGCGATTACGCCGGAGGAGGCGCTCGCTCTCAACCCGGAGCGGGTTCTGATCTCGCCCGGGCCCTGTTCGCCCGCCGAGGCCGGTATTTCATTGGACATCATCCGGGCGAGA
>Ga0154020_10001946_pt1 | contig 25243 bp, 40 predicted proteins | sample Klosneuvirus_201_FD_109709 | JGI IMG/M metagenome (GOLD analysis project Ga0154020, IMG submission 109709) | Active sludge microbial communities from wastewater, Klosterneuburg, Austria - Klosneuvirus_20160825_MG | ecosystem: Engineered > WWTP > Aerobic digester > Activated sludge | place...
CAACCGCATCGACATCGGTGGCGATACGGATGTTTTTAATCATCACGTTGGCTGCGGTGATGGCAATTGTGGTGGCAGTGGTGTGCAGAGTGACGGTGGGGCGAAGGCTGCCCCAGCCCATGCCGATAATGGCGATACCGGCAATATCACACGTAATAGCGCCCGCGCCACTGATGGATTCAGCATGGCCCGGCATGACGATAATCACATCGCCCTTGCTAGCGGTACACAAGCCGATAGCATAGTCGATGGTCGCTAGGGGTTGCGCGGGTGAGCGCCCGCCTGGGTTGGTATCAACGCCACCCGTTGAATTGACAAAAAACACACTACCTGTCGTGGGCGGGATAAATGGCCCGCTGCCCATGACAGGGATTCCAAAGGACGATACGCCCTGGGGGAAGCCTGTTACTGGCATCTTTACACCTCATTAATCAATCAGGTACAAAATCACCCTACCCTCACGGGCAGGGTGATAGAAAGTCGTTTCACAACGTCACAAACTAAGCGACGTTATGACCAAAGCAGAAGCGCCAATCTGACCAGCCAAAACTGTAGCGCATGTAAGCAATCCATGTGGCCACCAGTGTCTTATCGCCCTCTTTCGGCGTGATGGACAGCGGTACACGGTTAAACCATTCCAAACCCGACATCTTCATGTAGTTGCTGTCGAGCATGAACCAATTATTGCTGTCGGTCAGATAATGCCAGGTCGCGACTTGAAAGCGTCCGTACTGCGCATTGATCTTGTTGTTTGCCGAGTCAGGGTCAAGCAGGCTCTTGGTGATGGCCAGCGCTTCATCCTCTAAGCCAGGGGGAACGAGCAGCAAATCGGGTGTGATGGCTACCTTGTTGGTGTTGTCGTCGGTAAAGGCCATCATCGCCTCACGGGTGGTCTTGACGTTGTCCTTCGTCAAAGCCAGTGTGCCGGTGTTGCTTTGCGTAGCGCCGGTTTTCTGGGGTGACAAGGGATGGGACGCGCTGCACAGCGCAACGGCATCGGCCCCCACGAAGGATGAGCTAAAAGCGTTGTTAAAGACGCTAGCCGCATCGACCTCACGTTTGAGCGCGGCACTATCACCCAGCTTAACTACCGGGTCGGTGACTTGCTTGAACATGTTGTCATCCAGGAATTTGCGCTGGATTTCGATCTCAAGCGGGTATTCCCGGTGGGTATATGTTTTCTTGTACCCCTGATCGAAGTCAGCACGTCCGGCCTTGCCTGCAATTTCCCACTGATCCCAGGCTTCGATACCTACCGCGCCCGCGCTGCTGGCCTGTTCGTAGCTGCGTTCGCTACCTTGAACATTAAACAGTGTCGGGATGAGCGACGGACGGCGCATATAGCCCTGCTGAAACCACTTGCGTACAATCGGGTCAAGTGCATCGGCCCAGTTGCTAGATAAAATCATGATGTTATTCGCCTTCTCGCTGGACTACAGCGCCTTATTCTCCACACCCTTGCCGGTGTTGAGTACCACGAGGGTTTCCTGCGCTGCGGTTTTGGTCGCCCACACAACAAATTCTTTGTTGCTGCTGGTCGCTACGGTTTGCGCGCCGGTTGCGCCGGAAAGGTCGAGGGTGTCACCTTTGACGCGGGCCACTGGATCATAAACGCCATAGATCGCGTCTACGTCCACAATCACATCCATGAGCGTGACCGCGCTCGTGCCTGCTTTGGTGTTTTGAGCCACACCCAGCAGCAGCGTATCAGCGGTTGCGCCCAGGTCAAGTTGACCGGATTCCAGGTTCACCCAGTCACCGCGTGAAATGGTTTCCGTGTCCTTGAACACAATGCTCTGGATGGTCGGAGCGCCACCAAATTTCCGCCCGCGATAGCGGAAGCCCTTCGAAGTGTCTGCCATTTTCTAATCCTCCAATGACCGCCGCATTAAACCTTTTTGGCAAAGTCTATCGGCTGGCCCTTCTGTTGTTTCATCTCGGCATATTCTTTGTCACTAACGCCGGTCATCCGCGCTAGTTCGCGCTCAAAGTCGGTCAGTTTTGGCAATGGGCTGCCGCCGCTGCCTGCACCTTTGCCCGCGTCATAGTCGGGTGCCGGTTCCTTGACGAACAGAGATGGATTAGCATTGAGGTAGTTATGCAATTTTTCCGGTGTTAGCACATCAACAAGCGGCTGAACGAGTGCCTTTTTATTGTCGGGAATGGCTTTAATACGTTCTTCATTCCCTGCTCTAAAGATGGTTTCGAGCGATTCGGCCCGTTCTTTGTAAGCCTTGAGTTGGGCCACTTCTGCCGCTGCTTGGTCAGCAAGCGCCTTATAGTTGCCATCATCCTCAAGTTGTTTGCGCTGTGCCTTCGTCAGATTATCGCGTTCAGTCTTGTACTGTTTGGCCTCTGTTTCGCGTTCTTCTAAACGTTTCAGGATGGCCGCAATGATCTTATTTGCATCCTCTAACGAAGCCGGATTATATTTGCTGTCTGCCTTCGTGCTGTCCGTCTGCTGCCCTTGTGACTGGTCGCCAGTCGTCTGCGTATCTTCTGGAGGCATCGCGCCTTTGTCCTTTTTGGCATCGCGCCATAACGTGGTTTTTTGTACGCCGCTGACAGCACGAAGCCCTTCTAAGCGTACGGAGTGTTTGAATATCCCAACTTTTGCATGATGGATGTGGGATAACGCACAGAGATTTTACTTGTGCGTTCTTTCCCCCTGCCCCGCCTATCGTCAGGCTAACAATTGTTGTCTCTAGGAGGATTCTCTAAAAATGACTGATCTTTCCATAACCGCTACCTCTGTGAATTGGGTAAGCGGCAACCGTGAAATACGCGGCATCGCTGGCGCAACCATCACCCCAGGCCAGGCGGTCTACCTCGACACCACGACCAACACCTACAAATTGACGGATGGTGACACCGACACCGAAAGCCAGTGTGCAGGCATCGCCCTGGATAACGCCGTATCAGGTCGCCCCTTCTTGATCGCTCCCCCCGGCGCGTTCATCCAAATCGGCGCAACCCCCACCGCTGGCACGATCTATGTGTGTTCCTTGACTGCGGGCGGAATCGCGCCCTGGGCAGACCTCGGCACAGGCGATTATGTCATGGTGCTGTTTGTGGGTGTGGCCTCCGGCGTGGTTGAAGTGATTTGCAAGCGCGGAAGCACCGTACACGCCTAAATGGTCGCTAACCGTCAAACCGCTGTAAAAGGCACAGTACAGGATTTAATTAACGGGCTGCTGGATAAAGGCTATAACAACGCCGCCCAGCCCGTATTAAACGCGGTTGCACGAAGTACAAACAGCGGTTTGATACAACAGCGACTAGGCGAGTTAGATAAAGAGGTTCAGCGCCTCATTGATGCGGGCGAAAAGCTCAAAGCCGATAACCCCGTACTACGCGCCCTACTGGCTGACCTATCCGACAAAATGGATGTAAACGGGCGGGTGGTCGATGGTGCTGCGGAGGCTGTGCAGCAGACTGGCATGGATGCCGCCGCCCGCATACAACGTAACCTCGCCCTGCCGGGTATGACTGACCAACAGCTTGCGAAAATCGGTGTCATCTGGAATAAGCCCGACCCTGAAGCGGTGGCGCGGTTGATCCAGTATTCATCGTCTGACCAGTGGGCGAACCTGCTTGAGAAATATGGCGCGGGTGTGGTCGATACGGTTAAGAATCAGGCCATTCGTGGCATTGCCGAAGGTTGGTCACCCCTCCGAACCGCTTCGAGCATCCGGCAAATAACCGAAAATATGCCAGGCTATACCGCTAACACCCTCATGCGGACGTTACAGCTCACCAGTTATAGGGATGCCACAGCCGCCAATCAGAACGCCAATACAGCGATTATTGACCAGGTTATACGGATAGCCGCGTTAGATGACAGAACCTGTTTGTCCTGTATCGCGCTTCATGGCACCGTGATTTGGGAAGGTGAACGGGATGCAGGCTCACCCGTTCCGCGTGTCGATGACCACTGGAACGGGCGCTGTACATGCGTCGTGCAGGTCAAGGGGCGCACACTCAACATCACCACCGGCCCTGACTGGTTCAACAGCCTACCGACCAGCCGACAGCAGGAGCAGGCCAGTTTTGCCAGCAGTCCGGCAAAGTTTGAGGCGTTCAAAAACGGATCCGTCACGCTGGCGGATTTTGTCCATCAGCACACCGATGGCACCTTTGGCGATATGATCCGCGAGGCCAGCCTATCCGATGCCCTCAACGGCACGAATAATAACCCCTTCCACAGCATACCAAACGAACCGTCACAGGTTGCCACCATCAACGGCATGATCGAAGCCGATAGCGGTGATCCTGGCAGCACCGAAGAATCGTTAAACGCCTTCCTGGATAATTCACGCGGGCCGCTGGCTCAACAAATCCTTGATGCCGAGATGGGTTTGACCACCTTTGACTTTGACACCGGCGCGGTGGCTGTCGATAAGGACGGTGTGAAGGAAGCCGCGAAACGCTTTGTGCAGGAGTCCCAAAATATCCAATATGGCAAGGACTATCTGCTCAGTTTAGTGCAGGAACAAGCCGCCGAAAATGGCGTGAATGTTTCGGGCGCGGCTGTCGAGAAGCTCATGAATAGCCAATACGCCACGCAAGCAAAAGCCATCCTCAAAACGGCTGACATCGGCGGGATTAAACTCACTGATGCTCAGTACCGCCGCTTGACCGAAGCCGCGAACGGTAATTACCTCGCCATTGTGTACACCACGACCAGCAGCGAAGCCGGAAGCCTGTCTAATGCCGCGTTAGGTGGATACTCGCAAGGTGTCATGACGGAAGCCGCCCGCAAAGCCAAGCGTGAAGAATTCTTACGGGTCTTAGGTCGTATAGACTAGCCCTGCCCCCATCCCCCTAATTTTGAGGGGATATAGTGCAAACCTCTTGACTATTGCATAGTTGTGAACTATACTGTTATTCATAGTCAGATACACAAACAGGGGAAGAAAAAATGACATCTAAATTCCAAATCACATCCGATCTTTTCAACGACATCGACACGTTAGTTACATTGAAAGATATGCAATCCAACATCCCGCAATATGATGGATGGGTTACAAAGATTGTCGATAGTGCTGGCGAACTGCGAATCGAAGCTGAGCGCCTTGAATCGGATGATGCAGAATGGGAACGTCAACCGAGCCGTTACGATAATTGGGTAATGGTTACAGATGACTATGGTTACTTGGTTATCGGCAAAGAAATTACTGAAGGCTAATTCATAAAGGACTAACCGACCATGACCACACAATTATCACTTTTCAGCGACACAGCAGCCAAGACCATCAGCAGCAAACAGGCAAAGCCCGCACAGATGGATATGTTCGCACAATCCGAGCTTGCACAGTTCGGTGTCCATGCTAACCCGCGCATGGCCCTCTCAAGTGGTAAATTGGGGATGGTCGTGGAGGATGTGCGCACCGCCGAGCAGGTTGAGGCGGATAAGATCAAACAGGCTCAAGAAATGACAGGGAAGTTATTCTAGGCGATATATAAAGGAGTAGGGAAGATGAACGACAATATGTTTTCAAACACACCTAAGCAGGCAGTAGACGCACTCATACGGCTGCACAAAACAGCCAACGAAGCGCAAGCCGACAGCGCGAAGCCGGAGGCAGGGAGCGAAGCGCCTATCACTCAACAGGAAATAAACGACTATCTAAAATCACAGGGGCAAGACCCTACAACATTGGCAGATGCGTTCCGCCCAGGCATTGAGAAGGCTATCCGAGAACGTCAAAAGATATTAGGCCAGCTTATTGCGCCCGTAGGACAGCAAGAACTCGAATGGGCTTTCGGCTTTGACGGTGCATTGGCGTGTCTTGAATTAGTCGCTAACGGCTTAACTTGGCAATCTTGGCAGCAGCACCGCACCGATACACGCGGGATTGTGACCGAACGCGCTGGTAAGTACCTACGCAAGCAGCAAGCCGACCTCGCGGCAGCCCGCGAGCAGGTGGCGCGGTTGCGGGCGGCGTTGGAGCCGTTTGCTAGTTCTGGTAAGTCGCTAGAAATTATCGAACGACTTGGAAACGTTGAGGACTTCGATTATCACATGCATGGGCTTCATTTAAAGTTAAGTGATTTTAAGCAAGCAGCCGCCGTCCTCGCTGGCGACGAAGGCGGGGCGTGATGGCTAAAGCTATTTACTTTAACCCGCCTATTCGTGTTGAGAACGTGCTAATGGAAGGCGATCAGCAGCGCCGCGCATCATTACAGAACATCACCGTTACACGAGCCACATTACTAGACTTTTTTATTCCATCCGGTAAACGGATTCGCCACTGGTCTTACTATGGCAAACTGGAAAACGGTTGTGTGGTGGCTGCTCGTGCGCCCTCCCCAAATGTAATCAATTTCCATCAGTTGCAATGGTATATTGTGGTAGGGCAACCAATTCCAAGTGATATTTATTTTATTAGTCGATAGCCTGTTCGTTCTCACCCTGCGCCCTGCTATAATGGGGGCATGAAACCTAGTACACATGACGGTCAGCCCGTCACCTACGTCGATCATAACCTGATTGCCCACACTGGCGTAATCGTCGGCCAGTCGGATGATGGTAAGCTGCTGTATGTGCGCTCCACTCGCAAGGGTGTGAAGCCTGCTAGCTGGCACTTCACCATCACGCCTGCAATAATGCCGGCTGTGGTCGGGAAATAGCGCAACATATTTTCTGACATAATTTACCCCGATTTGTTGACTCGCCAGAAGAAATAAAAACACCGGATTAATCCGGTGTTTGTTTTCTGTGGGGTGGCCTACTGCGTCGGTTGTAGGCCATTAAGGTTATCCCGTTCCATCCTCCGGTTATCTTTCGCACCGGCCTCATGAACTACCGCGAACCGCCCCGATTGTTAATTGTGGGGTGGCTTACCGCCGACAGCCTGTAAGCTCTTTAAGGTCTTGGCTCACTCCATCCCGCCTCTTGTTGCCACATGGCTCAGATTTGCCGAAGAGCTTTTCGCACTACCGCCCCGATTGTTAATGTGTGGCTGGTGATGGTATCGAACCACCTATTAACTGCTCCCAGCAGAATTCGCACCCGCGAAACCAGCCAATGCCGCTAGTATGCACCCCTGCCCTACCCTCAACGCACAATCAGCCCGTTGCCAGTTGTAATGGGTTGCGCGTGGTCGTGCTGATGGTCGGCGGGTTGAAAGCGGTAAAATCCGGCGCGTTGCCGAAAGCGTTCTGCATCTTACCCTGCACGTCTTTGGCCTTCTCTGCCATCATCTTATCTATATCGGCCTCGCTGTAGCTGGCAAGCCCTGACTGCCCCAGCGCTCGTAGTGCAGCGCGTTCATAGCCCGCATCATTCAACAGTTTGAATAAGGCTAAAACGTCCGTATCGTTGCGCATCTCGGCAGACTTCCAGCGTGTGTCCAGATGCCCTATCTCCGGCGCGGTGCTGCCACTAAAAAGCGTATATTGCAGCGCTGCCAGCCATATAGCATCTTCCCAGCTATTGCCGAGCTGCACCTGAGCGCGGTTCAGTTTGCCCAGCAACCTTACATCCCGCTGTTTCAGGGCTTCGCCGCTGGTCGCATCACCGCCCATTTGACCGGGCAAGGGTGTAGAGGATATAACACCGATTTGGTTGATGATGAGTTCAATCCCCGCAATGATTTGGGATAAATCGCCTGCCTCTAAGCGTTCCAACCGTGCCGAGTTGAGCCAGGTGGCAAGCTGACTGGCTTCCTCCGGCGATTGCGGCACCAACACATTCCCGCTGGCATCGGTGACGTTCTTGGTGATGGTCATCCCCGGCGTAATGCCCTGGGGAACACTCAAGTTCACAGCCAGCACGATGCTAAACGCGGTCAAGCGGCCTGCCATGACCAAATCCACCAGGGCGCTGTTAAGCGAGTCTTGCAAGGGGATAATGTTCACCAGTTCAGACACGCCGTTCTTATTGCTGAACACGACCACCGGCACACCTGGCGCTTGACCATTGCGGACGGTGGATAATTCCTCAATGGGCATATCCAGCGCAATCAGCCTCATGCCATCCACTGAAAAGTATTTCTCGGTGCGGTCAGGATAGTAGATATTGACGCGCATATACAAGCTGGTGGCTGTTTCGCCCGCCTGTATCTGCTCCTGCGTTTGCGGGCTGTCGTACCAGATTTTGACCGCCGCCGCGATATCATCCCCACCGCGCTCATACACGACCAGCATCCCCACATCACCGTTATAGGCCAGTTCATGCGCCCAACAAATCTGGCCTTCGTCGTCATCGTAATGGCTCATGATGTAGGTCTCACCATCCCGCAACACGGCCTCACGGATGTCGATTTGCAGGGCATCAAAGCGGTTCGAGTCGAGCAGGTCATTGATCCACTGCTGTGCCATGTCCGCCCCGGCTGCGTTCATAGGGGATGGGCCAGCAGGATCGGGGATGTCTTGCGCGGGCTGGCCTAACAGGTTCATATCGGCGGTTTGTGCCATCTGCATCACCTTAGCGCCTAGCTTCGTGGTGGTGGCGCTGGCCTCGAATCGGTCTATGGTCAGCCGGTCAGCCATTGAACCTATAATCAGCTCACAATAGTTTGCGTTGTAGCGCTGGAGGCGTTCATCGCTGATATTGAGCATGGCCTTCATTTCAGTGGTGAGCTGCATCCGCTGATAACCGTCATAGTAATCGCGGTACAGTTTGACTAAATCACCCTGGGCGATAACCTCACCCTCCCACCACGAAGTAACCAGCCCTTGACTATAGAGCTTCATGGCAATCGCGTTTAATAAACTAGGCATACTTCCCCACCTTATCCTCAATGCGCCATTCTGAGCGCTTCTTGACCACTTGCATAGCAAAATAGCGACAGGCATCCATTAGATGAAATGTCGCTTTGTCTTTTATATTCTTGGTGACTTCACCGTTTTTGATCTCGCGTGAATAACTCATCATTTCATCAATCAGGGGCCGAAGGTCATCCATGATAAACAGCCGGTGCTGCTTAATAAGCCGCGTCATGCGGTCTATACCTTCTTCCACGTCCATTGAATCCGGCTCACGGCAGGGTTTTGCGCCCTCGCTGGTGTAATCCTCACGCCAGTACTTTTCAGACTTTGCACCGACAGCCCACCATATAACGCGCTCACTGCCCTCTTTGGCTGTCTTGACATCATCACGGGCATGTTGTTTGGCATCGCGCCGAATCCCGCCCTTTTCGGCGCGGTAGATGTAAAATTCATCCTTGACCACATCATGCGCCACCCATATTTTGCCAGGGTTGACGATGCCAGGGTCAACCGCCACCATGCGCGGCCATTCCTGCGGGATGATAAACCGGCGCACCTTATGGCCTCCGTCCTCACGAAGCGCATCCACAAAATCCTCATAGATGGCTGCGGGTGGTCTGCCAAATGAACCTTTGTAGTCGAGCGCGAATTGATACGGCTGCATGGTGCGTTCTAAGCTGTCATACTCGGCCTGGGAGAATAGCGGATTGACGGTGGACACGAAGTTAATCACGTCAATCTCTGGATCGCCCTTTTCCCAGGGGTCGTAGATTTCTTTCTTGAGCCAATTCATTTCGTAGGGTGTGGTCGTGCCGAGGATCGGCCCAGCAGCCAACGACAAGCGCCCGCGTATGTCCTTGTATACCGATGCCTTATATAAGCCCGGTTCATCCAGCCACGCGGCCTTACCACTGGCTGACTGCATACCGGCTTCACTTTCGGCGGTTCTGAGGATAATGCGACTGTGCATCTTTTCGTGGTCGCTGGCTGTCACCGCGCCAAACTTGCCGGTGGTCAAGTCGCACAGTTCCAGCACCCTATCCCCTGCCCAATAGCGGGCAATGCCGAGGTCATTCACAAAGAATTGTTTGAGCGCGGGCAGCATCTTGAGGATGAATAGGTCGGCTGTGGCGCTGACTGCTAGGTAATCACCCGCGCCATGTTTGAGGATTTCACGCAGCAGCCACAATGGGCCTGCTGTGGTTTTGCCAGACTGTTTGCCCGCAATCATAAACACAAAGCGCCGGTTGCTTTCCCACATCCGGCGCTGCCCTTCGTGTAAGTACAGGTCCACAATCTTTTCGTCACGGTCTACCGTGTACATGGGATAAAACGGTGGTTCTGTAGCCTGCTCATGCACCACAATAGCCCACTGTTTAGGCGCGGGCGGAGGCGTTCCGTATACCCGTTCGTAGAGCCTGGCTGCGAAAGCCGCCTCCGCTGTGGTCATCAGATAGGACTATTCATTTTTACTTGACGGATGTGGTAGCTGTAGAATTCATCGCCATACGTCCATTCGTGTGCATCGGAGTCATCTACCCACTGAGGCAGGACACCGCCGAACCATTGACGCATATCCATTTCGGCTATCGCTTTAGCTTTCTCAAGGCTATCAAATACCCCGATCACATCAGATCGGCGGTAGTCAATAGCCCATAGGATGAATATAGGCATGTTACTTGCGAGATTTCTTCGCGGGCTTTTCGGTGGGTTCGTCGGCTGGCACTTCAACCGCTGGCCCTGCCTTTAACTGCTCATTCTCAATGGTCAACCGGCTAACATCCCCCTGCAATTCTTCGACCTGTGCCAGCAGGCGGGCGTTTTCGGCTTCCAAGTCCATCATACGGCTATGGGCAACCAAGTACTCTTGTGACTGCATATTACACCTCGTTATTTTTACTTTGTTCAATCGCGTACTGTGCCAACGCTGCCACCGTGAGCTTGAGCGACATCGGCCTGAACGGTGGGTCGCTTCGATCCTCCACTATCGCCACACCCCACGCATCAGCCAGCGCGCGTATGTTGGTCTCAACGTTCTCGGATGCTAACACCTGCACAAGCGTGATGTGCTTGCGGTAGTCGTAAGCGGTAGCCGGTGGGCGGGCGGGTGGGCGGCCTTGTGTTTTAGGTGGCATGTTATGGAGTCCCTTGTCTATCCGGCTCATTGTTCCAAGTAATCCGCTTAATCACATTTCTGATCGTTCCAGCATCAACGCCATAATCAGCGGCAAGTATTCCATAACTACATACTCTGTAAATATATCGGGAGCGAATTTCGTTTACCTGCTCCCAAGTCAATTTACATTGAGAATTCATCTCGCCTCTGGTATTTATCAATCCCAACTTAATTGCATGGTCAATGTTTTCTTGACGACTTACAATCTCTAGATTGTTTAACATGTTGTCGTGCTTATTGCCGTTAATATGGTTAATGTCTAGTCCATCAACCTCACCAAGAAAGGCATGAGCAACTAGACGGTGAACAAGGTAGCAGTAAGGGATATTGTTTCTTGAAAAGGCTACCGATAGATAACCCGAATTGTGATTTGTAAGTCTCTTAATTCTATTCGGTTGAACGCCCTGCCCTTTTCCAATCCGCTTGACACGTCCGTAATTACTAACCTGATACTGACCTTCAAAACCGTGTACATCACGCCATACTTCAACCGTGATACAATCAATCATGGTAGTCTCCTTATTAGACTGCACACGCACCCGGCTATTTGAAGTAGCGCGGGTGCATCTATTTGTATTTAATTATAGCACAAATCGGCTATTTTCTCCCTCAAAACAGATTAGAATTGCCACTTATCCGGCCTCCGGTGGTGTCATGGCTACAAAGTTCCTAAGCACTTCCACAAGGTTCAATCCCATAGCCTCAATTTGTCGGATGAGGTCGGGCGGGATGTCGAGCAGCGCCCCACCGTCGCGGCCTGTCACCTCGGTACGCTTTGACCAGCCGCGATTCTTACCCAATGTTTCAAGGGTGAATACGATTGCCCGCATGTCGTCAGCATCCAGCGCCTTAAGCAGCTTACTTTCGGCAAAGTCCACGATGCTGCTGCGCTCATCCTCAATCATGACACCCAGATCAGGCCAGCGTTGTATCGCGTTCTCAAGCGTGGGACGTGTACAGCCGACACGCTGCACAATCGCGGCTTTAATGCCCCGGCTGCCTTTAATGGCCTTCTCAAATAGTTCATAGGGGAATTGGGGCTGCGATTCCACCTGACCACCCTTGAGCGCTTCAAAGCGGGTCATCAGTTCAGGAAACCGTTTGAGGTATGAATAAACGGTGCCAGTTGCACAGTCTAACCGTCTGGATATGGCTGCGATTGATGGCCCTACTTCGTCCATTGCCATGCGTACATCTGCGATTGAGTAGCGTTGTTGATTCTTTCCCATAGAACTATCAAAACCCTTAAAACCGTCAATCACTGGCGGTCTTGTTTGCGCGGTCACTTACTCCACTATGCGAACTCATGATAAATAGTGTGCGTTGACTGATCGCACCACTACACCCACGTCACCACCTGTTCCGTCCCATGAGGCCACATACCGCGATTCATACTAAAGGCGATGCGCTCCACTGGAAACGGCAGTCTGTAGCCCTGTCGTGCGCCTGCTCCACTGATCCGCACCAATCGCCCCGCCTGACTCATCGCCCAGCAGTCACGGCGTAATGATCCTTCGGCGCGGTCATAGGGTAAACGCGCCTGGATGTCGCGTGGTAACACACCGCGCTTTAAATCCCTATACGCCTTCCCCACCGCGATTTCGATGGCCTGATAGACTAACTCAGTGTACTCGCTTGTAACCACATCCCCACGCGGTACACGGCCCACCTTGAAAGCGTGTGCTGCCCTCTGGCTGCCCGTTGCCAGCCTGTAACCCCGCGCTTCACCCCTGCCCACCTTGACCAGCCGCCCGGCCTTCACTAACGAATCCATATCCGCTGTTATTTGCCGTTCGGTCAGGTCAACATCTAAAAACGCCAAAACCTCAATGGGCAGGATGCCGCGCCACTTGCTGCGCTGTACCTGTACCATTGCCTGCTCAATCTGTCTGTAGTGCGCTTCCCTCTCTGTTATCATGGTGGCATCCATTCGATAGTTATTTTATAACTATTCTAGCACATTTCAGACCGTTTGGTCTGTTTTTTGTTCGAGGGTCTTTTCTGCCTCACGGATAACACGTAGTTCCTGCCTAATCGCCTTGAGTCGGCTGGTCTTATCACATACCGCCGCTTCAAGGATGGATAGCTGATGGATTAGCGCCACCTTCTCAACCATCAATTCAGATTCGCGGGTGTGCTGCTCCGGTGGGTTCACTTCATACCTTCCTGTGCAGGCTGCGCCATGCCGATGCTGATGAGTTCTTGAGCGTCTAACCATTTCACATCACCGGCCTGATTGTACCGTTCCCACCACCATGCAAAGTCTTTGTTGCTAGCTGCGGTATAAATGGCGCATTGGCGTTCATCAATCTTGGTGAATTCTTCCGTTAATTTAGTGAGTTTTGCACCGTCATACTTTGACATGTTCTCCTGCCACGTCACCGGATGGATGCCCATGCGGACATTTGCAAACACATAGCGCTTGGCACACGCCGCCCATATGGTAGCCGCGCTGGATGCCGTGTCACCAATCAGCCAGCCGTGTATATTGCCATCCCACCGGATCATGTTCACAAGCGCCATGCCGGTGCGAGAATCGCCGCCATCACTCCGCACGTATAGGTGTATTGGCTCGGTGCTGGATGCTCTCAAATAATACATTTGGGCTGTGATGCGCTCTAGTAAAGCATCCTCAACGTTTTCGGCTAACCAGATGGTGCGCTTGCAATTTAGCATGTAATCGGCTTCTAAGTCGGCTTTATTCATCCTTGCCCCCTTTCCTAACCTTTGCCCATAACGTTACAAAATGCGCCACTTCAAACCGGCTCAGGGTGTGCCGTTTCGCGCCTAAAGCCTTATAGCTGCGTTCGAGTGGTCTATCTGGCCTGTACTGGTACAAGCACACCTCGAACACGCTGTAATGCCAGGGATGCAGCGGCGATTCATCCCCCACGTAGACGTTAGGCGAATAAACCACCGCGAAGTAAGCACCCATCGGCAGCGTGTTGGTTTTGCCAGCCTGCACACCGTAGTAAAAGTGGATGCTTGCCGGATGCCCTGGCGGTTCAAAGGTTTGCCAGCCATCCGGCGCACGTTCGAGCAGGTCAATCATTCAGCGTGTCACCACGAGCCTACTGCCTGCATTACCCCACTTGCACGATGCACAGAAATAACCACAATGTTCCCACCCCGCGTCATTCGTGCCGATGTCCTCTGCAAACTGAAAACTTACAAAAGAGTTTTTGCTTTTGCAGTCTGGACACTTGCCAGCAAACCGGACGCGCTGTGCTGCTGGATACTCAACCAGCAGCTTGCGAACGACAATTTGACGGAGGGTGAAGCCGCCGCGCTTCGATGGTCGCTTGAGCAGGTTTAACACCCTGTATTCGCGGGTTTTAGGTAACATCCCCCTACCCTTCCCCATACTTGCTGCTCTTAAATCCACGACTTTCAAAGCCTGCCACCACCTTATCGTAAGAGGCGTTTGAGATAAGTATCTGTAACCGTGTATCGCCCCGCGTGAACCATACCCGCTGGAATCGCGGCTGGTCGATCTGCCGCACGATGTTTTTAGCGCCCTCTGTCTTATTGCGTCCCATCATTCACCACCCCATAGATAGTATTTTGTTGCGTCCTGCCAATACCGTTCCCGCCTGTGAAACCGTGTGACTGACTTCGTAATCAGCCACCCTGCCCCGTGTACCCGCGTCCGGGTGCTAAGCTTGGTGGCCTCTGCCGGGATCATGTGCCCTCTACGTCTGGCCCGGCGTAGTCTGCGCCCGTTGCGTTGCCCCTGTCGTGATGCGCCCATAGATCACTCCTAGTTAGCTTTCTATAAAATCGCGGTACTTGCTGGTGTTAAACTTTGCCATCCAGTCATCATGTGCTGTAATCGCGTTCGGCTTGTACGTATCCACAGGCCACGACCAGCGCTCGGCTGATGCCCTTTGCAGGTTGGTGATGACCATCCCAGGCGGATTGTTAGCGGTGGTGGTATCCCTCACACGCGCAATCTCGCTGTAAATGGCCTTTAAGCCGTGTTCAGCGATAAACATCTCAAGCCAGCCGGGACGCGATAGGTTAAAGAATTTACGTAAATCCTCCGGCACTTCGGCGCAATCATCGCCCTGCCAATCAAGCGGTGGGGTGGGAGGGTGCGCCGGAACTGGGTGGGCGGGGCTGGCTGGCTGCGGGTCGTGTTCTTGGATGTCGTTCGGTTCGTTGGGCGCTGTTGTCACCTTTGGCGCTGTAATGGCTGCATTGGGCTTTAAAGGTGAAATTATTTCTGGATCGGTCATGTGGGTGGAAACAACAACAACATCTGGCGCGGGTGTTGTTGTTTGAATCTCTGTAGAATTCTTTGAAGAATTCTCTGTAGTAATCAATGGTATTGTCGTTCCGTTTTGATTTGATGCTGTTCCAATTTGATCTGATCGTGTTCCATCCTGCGCTGTATCCGTTCCAATTTGATCTAAAGCAATCGACTTTAAGCGCCCGATGCCCACCGGATTGATCGCAAACCATCGGGTTCTGTCATACTTGACTTTGTTGTAGTTGCTGATCTCAATGAGTTCGAGCGCTTCAAGCTGCTTGATGGTGCGGTTGATGGTCGCCACGCCCCACCCTTTGAACGCCTTTTCCTGTATGTCGCGGATACTTTGGTAAGTCCACCACTTACCATCCACAAGGTTTTTGCCGATGCGAATCCAATAATCCAATTGCAGCAGCAGCCTGGCGGGTTTGTCGCCTATTTCATCCTCAAGGGCAGGAAGCCAACGTAAGAATTTATTCTCATCAGTCGGCTTAATTATTGAGCCACCAAAAACAGACGGTTGCATAGAATCACCAATCACGGTATACTCTCCTTAATTACGTTATATTGTTTTTACCCGAAACACCCACGTCGCCTAACGCGGGTGTTTGTTTTTATAGTGCTTCGTGCTTAATCAAGATGTTCGATCAGTTCCTTCAGTAACGCCGCGTTAATGTCGCTCATGGCATCATCACCCTGTAGGACATATAGAAACTTATTGACCTGCTGCCAGGTGCATTTCGTCACCCGTGTAATACTTTCGTGTACCTGCTCCCACGTCACCTCAGTGGCATATTCCAGCGCTATTTCCTCGGCCTGTTCCATCATGAGCGCTTCATGGTCATAACGGATGGCCTGGGCAAAGTCCTTGAGTTCTGGGTGTGTTTCGTCCTGGTCGTAGATGGCATCAATCACACCGTCATACAGTTCGGACACCTTCAGTCGTTCATCGTTAATGGTGCTGATGGCTGCGATTGCCGCCTGTCGTGCCGCGTCGAGCTGTACCGTCTGGTTAGCGATTTCTTCCGCCCGCGTCCATGCCAGGCTGATGTTTTGCATAGCGCTGGTATCCCCGGCTGCTTCCGCTTTGGCGTACAATTCGCCCAACGCCGCCCCTGCCTCATTCAGCGCTATTGCCACTTCCGGCACCACATTTGCCAGGCTGTTCGCGGTGGCTGTAAAGTTCTCAAGCGCCTGATTCGGCGTTTCCTGTACATCTTCCTGCGTGTAATACTGTTCCATCTAAACCCCCTTTTTAAACGCTTTGGATGCTTGACTTATCATTGACTCACCATCGGCTAGAACCGTGTTATAAACGGCTTTAGAACGTTGTAAGGCCAGTTCCATGACTGGATCAACCAGCGGCATTGTGACCGGCCTTGTATCGCCCCGTTTAGCGCGGTTGTGGGTGTATGCCACGCTGCGAACCGGCTCCACTGCCATGACCGTCCCTACAAACGGCTGTTTGCTGGGTGTCGGTGGGCAGTCGCGTACAAACACCACATGCAGGCGGGCATCAGTCGTAAACTGCATAAATTCCCGCGTCCAGCCATCCGCCTCAAACTTCTCTAGGTCGTGGTCGGAACAATCGCGCTTGATGAAATATTGCTTTGTTCCCATGTTGCTTATCCTCCTTTCTACTGCATAACGTTGAATGAATTATAATGCAAAGTCTTGAAACGTGCAAGACTTTGCTATAGGTTATTTTTAATGGGTGGGGTCCATTTCAAATCGGCAATACTAGCGACGTAATACAAGAGCATTTCAAAATCTTGCTGATCGCCATTGATTAGCTGCCGCACAGTGGTCATGGTTGAGTCAAGAAAATCTCCCAATTCTCCGAAGAAATGCAGGCTGTGGATTTTCTCAACAGTTAATCCCAATAAATTGTCAGCAGATTGAATTAGGTCGGTTTGCCTTGTGGCAAGTGCCATAGCATGAAAACTCAACACAATAGCTGACTGAGGAGTTCCAATCGGGAATAACGCCTTATCACTTAAATCAACCGGCGAAGCCTCAAGTGCAAATATCCAGTCGATTTCATTTTGACGTAGGTCGAACCATTCGCCGCGTATATTTCGAGCGCTAAAGCGTCGGTGGAACCAGCGTTCCAATAACCGCGCCTTATCCATTGTTTTACAAGGAATGGTATGAACTATAGTGATAGACGAATCGCCTTCATCAGAACGAATCTGGCGAAGCCTGGAGGTGATTTCCTGCCCTGTTATACCTATCTTGAAGATGGTTCTAGTGTCCTCGTGCTTTTCAGCGATATAGACAAAACCAGGCAAAGGGTATGATTCTATTAAATTGGCAATCACTTGCTTTGCCGAATGGTCATCAAGTGGATAGCCACTAGCATCAAGGATAGTAAGCTTGGAGTCGTACCATTGAAGCATTAGCTGGTCGATCATAAGCCCCGTCGAATTGCCTTTTGGTATCATGACTATTTCTCCAACCTCGACATTACTTTTTCGTCAATCCGGCGAAGTACCGCTGTGAATTCTTCCGCCTCACGTTCTTTAGCCTGTATCATGCGCTGATGGTAATCATTCAGCAGGTCGGCTAAGCTGCTCTCACGCTCCATGTCGGTTAATGTTTCAATCGGCGTGGATAGCAAGGTGTCAATCAGTTGGCAGGTTGCCGAGTCGTCAATCAAGACAGCCGAAGCGCGATATGCTAATAAGAGCTGCGCGTCTTTGCTGCTGGCTGGTATGGCGAGTTCGGTGCGGTCAACGGCTGGTACGTTATCCAGATACTTATTTCCACCTGCTACACCGCTGCCCTCGCTCCAGGGGCGATTTGCCAACGTCAGCGGCTCGTAGGCTTCGGTGTCTGCATCTTCGTCGGGGTCGTCAATGTCGATGACTGCCGGTGGCATATAGCGTTTGAGTTCGGCGGTGTTGACTGTGCGCCACTGCTTATTGGTGGGGGAATTGACCAGCGTTAAATGGCCTTCGTTCTCAAAACCTTGAACGGTCAGGATAATTCCAAATGCCGTTATAACCTGATCGCCAATTGAGAATGATGGCTTAACCGGCGCGGGTCGTGGTGCTGGTATATTCGGTAGTGCGCCCATCCGTTCGCCCGTGATGGTCAGCTCAACATAGTTGTAATTCTTGCGTGGTGCGCCGTTCTCGTGAGTAACAGTAATCCAATCCCCATTGACATTGACAACCGTCCCAAATAGCCCGCCTTTGGTCACTACGCGCTTATTCATCCATTCGCTTGTGACCGGGCGGCGTGGTGGCACCAAAGGTTCTGGAAAGTCATATTTTGGTGCGGGTGATTCCTTCAATGCTCGCAGGTCGTCAAGTGTCCAATTTTCTCGGCTGATGACTTCCGATACCGTTACTGTAGTAACGGTAGCAACATCACGAAACGCTGTTTCAGGCCAGTTTTCGACATCGCCACGCACCCACAGCGCGTCATTAATGACCTCATCTTCTGTCACCCTGAGCAGCTTGCGATATTGCCGCAATTGGGATTCACTCAAGTGCATTGCGCCCTGGATGGCTTCACCCTTGCCGCGTGGGATACGATGCTGGAAACCATCTGCTACCTGAGCATAAAAGCGTCGGTCAGATACACCGCCTGCAACAATATCCTCGTAGGATTTAAACGGAACCTTGTCACGGAGTGTTTCCATCAGCAGCAGCGCGAATTGACGCGCCATACTGACCGCGTTTAATTGGGAGCGTTGGGTATTTTCGCCAGCTTGCCGCCAAACCGAATTCTTGCCATCGGCTTTAATGGCTGGGATAGCTTCAAACTCTTTGCCAAAGTAGAGCGCTAACAGGTGGAAAGCCAGCCAGCGACGTTCACCGGCTTCAATCATCAGCCTGCTATCAGAATCAATAATACTGATCGGATGTTCGAGTTTGTTGGCTTTGATGTGTGCAGCCAGCCGCACAAGCTCCACATAGCTTTTTGCAATCGGGGGGAAGGTTTCAACCTCGAAGCCATCACCCTCGCTATTCAGCAATCTAATCACGTCTATGGATTGTTGGGCTTTCGCTTCGGCTACCGCTTTCCACTTTGCCAGCATATCGGGAACATGGGCAGGATTACCGTCTGCGTTCATGCTTATGGTGGCGGGGATAGCGCGTCTCGGCTGGCTCAAATCGCGCCATATTTCATTAATGGGTGTGGGCTTGGCCACCACGCGCCCCACGTCCAGTTGTGCCAGGCTGCCGCCTACGGTGCCGTATATCTTCTGGTCTAGTTCGTCGGGGGAAATGGATTCCGTCAAAGGATTACGCGCTGAATCACGAAACTTGTGCATGTTTTAATCCTATTCCTAGCTCAACGCGGTCAACTAACGCGCCGAGTATGTCGGTAGTAGTTTCATCCTGTGGAGCGTACCGATAAAGCAATTGACCTTTAAAAGCCGCTTCCTCGAATATCGTGCGCTGGGGCATCGCGGGCCACAGGTTACGCTTGAACGTTTTAATAAGCTGCTGTAAGCCAGCATCGTGCGCCACTGTATTGCGGACCATCGTGGGGATGATGCCCAGTCGGTTCATTTCGCCCATGCCCTCAGACTCTCTAATTGATTTGGCGTTGTCTTGGTGAATAATGCTGTGGGCAATGCCATCAATGCCCAGGTAGCCGGGGATTGTGGGCAGGAGTACGGAATCAGTCGCCATATAAATCGCGGTATGGATCATGCTGGGCGCGGGTGAGGTATCGAACACGACCACATCAACAAAACCATCTAGCTCCGTGATGCGCTGCCGGATGATAAACGGGTTCGGTCTGGCGATGCTGATGAGGGTTGTTTCCGAGTTGCCCGGTAAGATGTGTAGTTCGCCCTTAACAGGTGTTGCGCTGTACACCTCCGGCGATACGTAGCGAATAACTTCCTTCCATTCGGCATCTCGCACGAGCAGGTTATAGAATCCAGCCTCTTTAGGCAGTCCCATTAATGCGCTGGCTTGCCCTTGTGCGTCGGCATCGACCAGCACCACACGCCAGCCGCGTATCGCCAGCCCTGCCGCTATGTGCGTGGCAAGTGTGGTCTTGCCCACACCGCCTTTTTCGTTCAGTAACGTGATAACTTTCATGATTTCCCTTGCTCCCTGATTAACTAATGCGCCCCTGCTGCCACCAGTGTGACCGCCCGCCCCTGCTTACGTGCCAGCCGTTCATTCTTGCGCCGTTGGCTGTAGCAGGCGATACACTCCGCGTAATAGCGGTTTTGTGGCGCGTTCCAATAAAAAAATTCGGTGTCCTCCGGCCAGAAGTCGCCGCAGGTTGAACACTTCTTTTCATAGCCTAATTCGGTCACTATTCGCGCGTTCTTTGTGCCTCTCATTCTCGCTTTCCTTTTTGGTTATTTAACCGCCCATACAATCGTTATTTTGGCTGTGGGTGGGATGAAGATCGGCCCTATAACACCGCCTAAAATAGCCTGATCTTCGTTGACAATGGCCTGTAGCTCACGCTTGCGGAAGGTCGCGGTCAAGGCTCCGGTTGCCCAATCGCGGCGTAGGTTGTTGACGTTGGCTGTAAACGCCTCCCAGGTGGTTGTGCGTGGTAGGGTGTTCATTCTGGATCAGCCGCAATCGGTACCGCGTGTCTAGGATCGAGCGCGTTTTCTGCCCGCTGCATCACCCACTGGATAGACTCGCCCGCGTTCAATATCCACTGGCCCAATTCAGCCTTTGACCACTTGCTAGAGGGTTTCAGTTCAAATGGGTTGTCGTGGATTTCCAGCACCGTACCGACAGCCGCTAGTGCTTTGCGATATTCGGCAATTTCAGCCTGTAACTGCTGGTGTTGGGCTTCCAGTACATCAATCCGGCGTACCAGAAAATCGGTGCTGTCTATTTCCTCGCGCATATCACCGCCGCATAAAAAGTTCATAATCTTCATAGCGCCTAGTATGCGCTGGCGCGTGTCGCGTTTAGTGATGGGTGGCGCGGTGGGTCGTGGCGCGGGTTCAATCGGTATTATCGCGGTGCTGTGCTGTGCAGCCAGCCGGTCAAGGTCAGCGATGGTTATCTGTGACATCGTTGTTACCCTCGCTTGCTGCTATCGGTCTGGAAACGGTTGCGAATGTTTGCCGCGCTATGTCGTAGGCTTTACCTACTGTCACATGTTGAGCAGCGGTATAAGTTCCGCCGATGGGTAAGGTTTGAAGTAAAGCGTAGATTGTATCTACAGTCTCAAGTAGCCGCGCGTTCTCCGCCTCCAGCGCCCGCAACCGTTCGAGGATTGCGGGTAGCGTGTTGTGCGCGAGAAAAATGAACTTCGCATTTGCTGTATACACTTCCATTGGTACGTTTTGCGGTGCATCCTCGAAGTGATTTAATTCGGTACGCGCTATCATGAAATCGTGTTCGTAGGAACTAATCGTTCCACAAACGCAATTACCATCATGGCATCCATACCATTCGCCCGGCGTGCTAGCTGTCAACGCCGCCTCGACTGCTGCTATCAAGGTTTCGTTATTTTGGGCCATGATCGTTATCACTCCCCTTCTCGCTGTTAATGGCTTTAAGCATCTCGCGGGCTTCATCGGTCAACCCATAGCCGATTTGACCATCAGGGCGGCGTACCGGCTGCAGCAGCCCTTTAAGCCGCATATAGGTCACAGCCCCTACCACGTTTCGATCTGCCTCTGTCTTTCCTTCTTTCCAGTTTTGAACCATTTTTAATGTCCTTACCTTTTTATGTTTGAAGACACAAACGTTCTATGAGCGAGGAACAGGAATAGTTACAGTAAATAATTCTTTTAATTACATATTTTTTATTTGAGGGAGCGCCCTATTTTTGGGCGCTCCCATCTTAAGCAGTCGATTTAATCTGATTGATGTACTGATGCAGTTCATCGTAGATCAATGAAAGTCTATCTAACCCTTCGTCCATCATTGTTTTTGTCATGATGGGTCTGCCATTCCGCCTCTTCATTGGTGCCGTTGCTCCAAGTCGATATGTAAACCCTGTTTTGCGTATCCCGTTATCGTAAAACGCTGGACAGTCTGGCTTGAACAAATGGAAGGTGGTCTTATCCTCATATCGGCACATCAGCATAATGAGGTCAGCAAGTATCCCGCGATCTAACTGGGTTTGTGAAACTGTCCATTTGAAATATGGATGCTTTGCGGTAATTAGTTTCGATGACTTGACTTCGATGCGAATACAACCAAACGCCACGATGTCAACCCATGAATACTTCAACGCTTTTCCCGGTAGACTTGGAACGCCATGCGTCTTGAGGTAATCAATGGCGGCGATTTCTGATTGTTCTTTTGGGATTTGTGGCGATATAGCGGGATGATGAGCGGATGAAACTTTGATGCACTGCTTGCAGTAACTATGTGGCCTACCGTTGCGGTAGTAAAAATCAGATAGCGGAAGATCGGTTTTGCAGGAAACGCAAACCTTTGATACAGTTGTCATGTGTGCTAGTCCTTTTAGCATACTGTCCTCGGACGTTACAGCGTCGCGGAGGACATCTTTATTTTTGAGTCAGCTTACTTGTGGCTTAATGTATAACTTTATTGAAGTTTAAAGCTGAATAATCAGTAAATTTAATTACAAACCCCCTATCTTTCCTATTCAATGGGAAGATTTAAAGGTATAGTGTTATTGTTAAGTTGCGTTCATACAGGTGTGTAATAAAAAAAGTTATTTGCGCTATAACACCTGCATGATGGTCTGCCACCTGGCAAACCCACTTATGGACTCTTGTGGCTGCTTTGGCCTAGTAACCGCCAGCCACAAGAGTTTTAACCTGCCCCGGTGTGTTATCCTGATCCGGTGGCTCTGATGCTTCGATGATCTCAATCACTGCCGGGTCTGTCCAATCCAGTCCATAATAAGCAATGAGTTTTATAATGTGATCCGGCAATAACGTTACTTCTCGATCCTCTTTAGTCCAGGCGGATACTGTACCGTAATTTAAGCCGGTGTCTTTTGCCACCTGGTACGCACTCTTTCCAGACTCTTTATGAAACCTTGCCAGCTTCACCTTAAAGCGCGGTTGCTTTAAGTATTTGGGATTTCTCACGGCATCAACATTCCTTTCATAGCGTAGATATAGATTAACACAACATGTCGTTACTAACAACACGTCATTACACTTTCTAACTCAAAACATACCGAAAATTCACAGGTTACGGTATATTACGAGCTAGAGTATTACGATAGGTTGTTGTAGCAAAAATGGGATAGATGTCACTAGCCAAAATAAAGTTTTGGTGCTAAGGTTTGTTAAATAGCGTCGATTCGGTGTCCTGTCGAATCGTTCCCATATCGGGATTTCTCACGAAACCCTTAACGCTGGCGGAGTTCAGGCCACAGCAGTGTTAAGGGTTTTCAATTGCCCCTCGGACGTGTCCTCGGTCTTGACCACTTCCACTACTGATGGATCACGCCAGTTTAAGCCCAAATACTCACACATTAACGCTACCTCGCCGGTAATATATGGTGTTTCAACCGTACCAGCCGCGTATTTCTTTACGGTGTTGAACGTCACTCCTGAATGTTTCGCCACTATATAAGTGGTCTGATTCGTGCCTTTAATGGCCTCGCTCAAACGTACCTTGAATAACATCCTCTTGTATCCTTCCTCTAACCCGATTTAAACCCATTGTACTGCACAACCACATAATATAGCAAGATATTGCAACAAAATTGTATCAAATTAATAGAGAGTCTTGCATCATAGAGCGTTGTGCAGTATACTTGTATCAACGTTATGCAACGAAGGAAGGAATAACCTCATGACTGACAACGGTAATATCTCGAATTTTGATCCGGCTGACCATCTCGTTAAGTTAAAGTTTAAGGGTAAGAATGGAAACGAAGTGCAGCAGGATTTTCTTAAAGGTACTAGCGCCCTCAATTGGTTCTATAGTGAGCATCCCCTGGGCGAAGGTCGTATCATCACCGACCTTGTACAAATTGAGCCGCCAATCTTTCGCGCCGAAGTTTGGATCAATGACGTTAAGGTAGCCACCGCCCACGCCAATCCTGACGGCAACAGCACCACCTTAAAAAAGATTGAAACGGTAGCCATCCGGCGCGCCCTGGCTAACGCTGGCTATGGGACAGATCAAGTTATTGCCAGAATCGCCAAATCAATTGGGGTTGATGCTGCTAAGAAGATGCTAGGCAGTAATAAGGAAGCGTCCGAGCGCCGAATGGGCAGCCCTGCCCCACAGCAGCCACCGCCTAAGCACAAGAAAGCTGATTTAACCGCATGGGCGCTGATTAACATCTACGAGAACAACGAACACCACATGAACGCCAGCATCAATAAGCTGATCGAAGCGGGCAAGCTCGGCCCCCACCTTACACTTGAGGAAGCTAAAAACGTGGTGCGGGATCGCCACGCAGAGGATAAGGTACTGGAACCCACCGGCTAATTATGAATTAGTTGTGAATAATCCCCCTAAACAATAGGGGGATGGTTGCAAAGGTATTGACTAGTGCAAGGTTGTGCAGTATACTTGAGTTCATAGTAAGGTTAGCAATTAGGGAGCAGGAAACATGTACGAAATACAAGCGCAGCCTAAGACAGCAAAACAAATCCACGATTTGAAAGTTGACTGGCTTGGCGATCCGTCTTGGGATATTGAAGATACGATGGGGTTTGAATTGTATTACTACGAGTTAAGAGCTTACCGTGAAACAGTCCAGAAGATTGACAATGAGCGCGAGGCCGAAAGATTGGAGGGTGTCGCAAAGGGATTGGGTTGCAGTATTGAGTTAGTTGGTTACATTGAACATCTTGAGCGTCAAATCCAGCGTCTTAAAGACGTTGTAGGTTTGGCGTAAAGGTTAATTCACACCCATAAGCAGCGCGGGGGAAGTACTGGAATACTTCCCCCGCCTTATCCCTAAAGGACATCAAAACGATCATGCTTCAATATATCACCAGTACCGCCACAGCGTCAATTATCCACGACCATGCACCCCTAGCGGCCTATGTGCCTGTCAGCAAGTACACGCGGTTGATAACACCCCCTGTTTATCACCACTACCTGAACACGCAGGCCACTGTTGAGACTGCGGTATACGGTCAACAGGTCGGTGAGATAATCGCGGTTGTGCCTGATCCCTTTGGCGTAACCGATTGGTGCTGCTTC
>Ga0154020_10001947_pt1 | contig 25240 bp, 23 predicted proteins | sample Klosneuvirus_201_FD_109709 | JGI IMG/M metagenome (GOLD analysis project Ga0154020, IMG submission 109709) | Active sludge microbial communities from wastewater, Klosterneuburg, Austria - Klosneuvirus_20160825_MG | ecosystem: Engineered > WWTP > Aerobic digester > Activated sludge | place...
GCTTCCTCAATAAAGATTATTAATTTATTTCGTTTTCTCAATAAATTAATAATCTTTGTTTCGCTTCCTCAATAAAGATTATTAATTTATTTCGTTTTCTCAATAAATTAATAATCTTTGTTTATTATAAATGAATGAGATTAGTGGTTTATTCCTAATAATTATAACAATGGGTTTGATTTTTTTATATTACAATTGTTCCAAACAAATGAATAATCAAATTGGTAAACCTAATGTTCGTGGAACAGTTATTGATTCAAACCAAATTAAAGCTAAGAAATATTTAATAACAGTAAAGTATACAATCGACGATAAAGAATATACCAATACAGTTATTTCAAAGAGAAATTATTCAAACGACAATAAGATACCGATTATATACAATAAAAAAAATCCAAATAAAATAAAATTAGATTTATTCAAATCATTTTATGGCGAAGGAGAAGGAGAATTAATTGGAATGGTTTGTATGTATTTATGTATTCCATTATTATTATTTGGTTTATTAGGTACCGGGTTTGAATATATCATAAAAAGTTGATTTAAATAATTAATATAACATAAACATATAATAATCAATATAATTATTATATGCAGACTGATTTCCAAAAGGTAGTTGAATTCAATGTTCAATTTGGTGTATTAGAATCAAAAACGCTTAAACCTAAACTTGATATCTTTGATAAGGATCCGAAACAAGTCGAATTTTGTATGAAACTGATTCGGGAAGAGATGAAAGAATTGGAAGAAGCTGTTAAAACAAAAGATTATGTTGAGACAATTGATGCCCTGGCGGATATCATTTATGTTGTTTTGGGAATGTCGTCCAGAATTGGGATGGATATGGATAAAGCTTTTGATTTGGTTCATGAAAATAATATGAGCAAACTTTGTAAGACAGAGGAAGAAGCCAAAGCAAGTGTCACATATTATGAACAAAATAAAGAAAAATTAGGATATGATTCTCCTGCGTATCGCAAGGCTCCTGATAATGTTCATTGGGTTGTTTACAATCAATCGACTAAAAAAATTCTTAAATCTATTAATTGGAAACCGGTTGATCTTACACCTTTATGTCAATAAATTAAGAACTTATTTTATTATACCATACAGATCCAGATTTGCATTGTTCTTTATAAAGATTATCAGGGCAGTCAAACAAATTAAAATCCTTATCCATACAAAATCTGATTTCATTTAAAATGGTATCCGGTTCGCAGGTAATAACAACATTCACATTAAAAGCTTGTTTAATCAGATAATACAATTTATTTATATCATATTTCATTTCATTATTTGGATAAATGTCATGGTTAGCAAGTAATTGATATACATTATATTTTTCTCTTAAATCTAAACCAACGTAGAATAATGTATACGGATCAGGATAGGTATCCGTAGCACATGTCATATGTTTATAAAATTCATGTTGCCATAGGTCAGAAGCATTGACAAAATTAGTCCAATACATTGTCAAATTAGGTATGATTGGTGTAAGATTTGTTGTATTAAATATTGTTTTATTATTGCAAAATTGAGGCCACGTTCCATTCAAATTTTGAGGCCATAAACCATGGAGGGAGATGTAGTCATTGGTGAAATTATACTTAATTTTACCTTCATGTATCCAGCTTGCGCCCCATAATTCTACAAACAATAAATAGTCAAAACTGTTTATACATACAACAAATAATAAAATGATAAACAGAGACTTCATATATAATACTTATTATAATTAATGAGTACTATTCGGCTTATAAATCAATTTTTGTTTTATAATATTGCCAACCATTTTCCAACACTAACAACATAACTAAGAACGGTACCGGCAATCCCAACATTTTTTTTAACTTGATTATAATTATGTAAATTAGTTTGTTCATTCAAAATATTTTGCTCCTTTTGACTTAAATGTGTCAATTCCTTTCCCTTATCTATGACCAAAAAGCTCTCTGTTAAATTAGACTTTATTTTTTTATTTAATACACCGTGATTATCTTTTTCAATCATAATACTTTCTGTTAACGATTGACCATTTAATATTTCTTCCTCCTCAATCTTCTTCATTTCTTCAAAAAACTTTTCATAGAGAATTATTTTTTTTTTCATTATTATACAATTAGGACATTCGTGATCCATTATTATAATAATAATATATTTTTTATTTAAGTGGTGACAAATAAAATAAAAATTGTGATAAAGAGAAACATTTTTTATTTAAGTGATAACAAATAAATCAATCATCATTTTCCGCCAACCACTTAGCTAGTAAATAATCTTCCTCCTTCTGTTTGATCATCTGCATAACCTCATGCTGGTGAAGTTGTGCCTTCTCAGGAGTCATTGTTTTGATTTCTCTTGGGAACATATTGGTATCGGTCGTGATAAGTTCATAATGATAATTTCCTTTGTTAAGAATACGAATAATAGTCGGACCTTGTCCGAATGTATCATGATGATCCGGAATAATATGCCATTTCTCATCCTTCTTATGACCAACATAAATATATATTTGAACATCTGTAAGAAATTCGGCAAGTCTATAAATATGTTGATTTTGTTGTTTAACCTCCATGTGGATATTTGTTTCCAAATATATATCTTTATTCTTGTCCATAAAATTTGCAAGTTGCATAAGAATAATCGGTTCCAACTTTCGTTGAAGCAGTTCCAATCCTTGAGAAAGTGCAATGAAAAAGCATTTGTTGGTATATTCTATTCTTTCGTCTTCAAATCTTCCAGTATTTGGCATGGTCTCGACCGAAATAGAATGTTGATTAAATAGATAGTTCGGATTTTGCCGAAGAGTTTCAAGCGATGTAATCCGACCATAATTGATGACCGATTGGTCAAGAATAAACGCAGACTGAGAAAGATCAGCCATAGTGCTACTATAATTGGATAATAAAAGATTTAGCATACGGTTTATAAATCAATTTTTATTAATACTTAATAAACAACCTTTTATAACATATATTTATCAAGATCAGTCTTGCCCATACAAATATCAATTAATATATTCGATATATCTTCAAAATTATACAAGAACAAATGTAATCCTCCAGTCATTTCAGCCATATCATCGTAAAAATAATATGCAGCACCGCCTTCACCGGTTAATGCCTGAATGCTATAAATTGTAACATTCATATCTTTTAACTTTTCAACTTCCTTTTTCCAATCTATTTTAAATATATTTTCAGGTGATCCCAATTCATGTGGATTCGAATCACCAATCATAACCAATGATCGTTTAGCATCTGGTCTCCATGCAAAATTCTGTACTTCTCTTAATGCATATTCGTATGCCTCTGGCATATCGCCGCCACCAGTATTAGGTACTTCTTTTATAAATTTGACTATTTTGTTTACATCATTACACAAATCAACTGATAGCATGAGATTTGGACCATCACAGTAGTCGCCTAAACCTACGATACTAATATGAATATCAGGTATCTCATTAAATAATTTTGTGACAATTTCACCAACATTTTTCCTAACGGCTGCAATACATCTTTGCATTGAACCAGTTGTATCAAAACAAATGGTAACATCATTTTTAATCGACATGGTTGAATATAATATACTTATTATCTGATAAGTGTTATGGTATATTAATTTCATTTTTTCTATAAATTAAAGCAGTTTGTATTCTTTAACCATTTCACCCATCTTACTGTTTGGATAAAAGCCAACAACTGTTAACGAATTGTCTGGAATTCTATTTCCACTATCGATAAATCCTTTTGCTCCTTCAAGTTTAATCAGTTCAGCTAGTTGTTCAGTTGTAGCTTTTAGAATGACAGTCACTGGATTCACTATCCACTTCTTATAACATAAACATTCCGGTGGAAAATTTCTAGACTCATAACATTTTCTAACAAGCTCTTCCACAATGATTTGAGTGATATGAACAATTTGAGCCGTCTGTTGGCCCCTGGACATATTGAGATCAGAATTGACAAAGATGTAAAAGACTTGATCTGTCATGATTGATTAATTAATTACATTAACATTTATATTGTTCAAATAGTAAATAAATCAATTTTTTAGAGTTCTTCAATGATTGGTCTAATTTCTTCCTTAACAATCTCTTCTAACTCAACAATAATAGATGATTCTCCAACACAAGCCCGTTCATAATCTTATTTAAAATGCAAGAAAATATTTAAAGATAAAATATATAGAGTAATTATAAATGGCTGATGATACTACATCAAATAATTCATATTCTAAACAATATTATATCGAAAATAAAGATCAATGGAATATCAAAAAAATATGTGAAATATGTGGTGGCGAATACTCAAGAAATACAAGATCGCGCCATTTTAAAACCTCTAAACATTTATTAGCTGAAAAAGATTCAAAGATTAAAGAACAAGATAAAATTATTAATGATTTAGAAACTAAAATTACCACAATTAAAAGAATAATATAAATTTACATAAAATAACACTAATAATATAATTTTATATTATTTTAGTGTGTCTAAATACACTTAAAAATTATATATATAGTATATATAATGGTTTGTAAAAATCTTCGCATTAGAAAGAAAATTGTTAAAAATAAAAAAGTGCGAGAAATACCATTTGAACGTTCGTTTGCATCACATCCTAGAAGTAAAGATTGGTCAGTTGAGAATGAAATTCAACCAGAAGATGTTTATAAATCATCACATAAAAAATACTTTTTTTATTGTAATATTTGTAAACATAATTATAAAACATCCTTGCACAGTATTACAAATAGTAATAGTCAATGTCCATATTGTTATAAACAACTTCTATGTGATGAACCTACATGTCAATTTTGCGAAAAAAAATCATTCGTACATCATCCTATGGCAAAATGTTGGTCGAATGTAAATAAAGAAAACCCTAGAAATGTATACAAAAGTTCTACTAAAAAATATTTTTTCAATTGCGATATTTGTAATCATGTATATGAAACAATGCTGAATAGCATCATATATAATGATTCAGGATGTCCTTTTTGTGCAAATCTACGTTTATGTGATAAAAATGATTGTAAATTATGTTTTAATAAATCATTCGACTCACATCCGCGAAAAAATAATTGGTCAAAAATAAATGATATTGCGCCCAGGGATGTATTTAAAAATACACATAAAAAATATTTCTTTGATTGTGATATTTGTAACCATGTCTATCAACTTACATTAAATAAGATAACATCATGTGATGTGAAATGTAATTATTGTAATGGAAATAATTTATGTAATAACAATGATTGTAATTTTTGTCGAGAAAAATCATTCATTCTAAATCCAAAAGTAAAATATTGGTCAGACAAAAATACACTATTACCACAAAATATTTGTAAATCATCTGATAAAAAAATTTTGTTTGATTGTCCTGATTGCAATGAAACATATGAATCGAGACTAGCTGATGTAACACATGGTTCTTGGTGTCCGTGCACTAAAAATAAGACAGAAAATAAATTATTTAATTTTTTAAAATCTATTATGGATATCATTGTGATTAAACAGAAAAAATTTGATTGGTGTAAAAATATAACATATTTACCATTCGATTTTCTTTTAGAAAATTATAAATTAATAATAGAATTAGACGGGCGTCAACATTTTGAACAAGTATCGAATTGGAATTCTTCGGAAGATATACAAAAAATGGATAAATATAAAATGAAATTAGCAAATGAACACAATTATTCAGTTATTCGTATTTATCAGGAAGACGTTTGGAATGATAAAAATGATTGGCGAAATGAGTTGAAAAATGTAATTAAAAAATATGATAAAGTAACTAATATATTTATTGGAGATATCTATAATAATTCACCGTTAAAATTATAATTCTTCAACAGTTACCATCGGTTTATTAGTTGAGTCAATTTCTTCTAATTCAATTATTATTGATGCCTGTTGATTAATAGCTTTTTCAATATCTTTTTCTGAAATTTTGAAAGTTGTATTCCTTATATTTTTTTGTGCTAAACAGATCATTGATGGCGAATAATAATTTGTAATCAGAAATTCTACTCCTGGTAGAAACATTATTTCACAATCTACTGGATTTTGAGAATATTTACTAATATCACGCCCTGTCTTATTTTTTATAATAAATACGATACCTCTTTTAAGATTAATAAGTTCGCTTGATGATTTCCATTCATATGATGCAATACTAAACGTATTCCAACTTATTTTGTTGTCAATAGCATAATCTTCAAGATTAAAAATTGTATCAACATTTCTATACACTTCGCCTTCATAAATATCAATCATACTTATTGCTTGATACAAACAACCTGTAAAAGGTTGCCATGCTGTATTTGTATTCCAATTTAATAGTGTTTGATTGATCTGTTTAAAAATATATGGATTTCCAGTGTATAAATATATTGCAAGTAAGTGAATAGGTTCCAATACTGTTTCATTTGTTGCAATTCTTTTTACAATATTTACCTTCGCATCCCATATAAGATATGATAATATATCTTTTCCTTCAGGAAATTCTTCTGTGGAAGATTCTAACTTATCAATAAATCCTAATAATGAATAATCGTTTGATTTATTATTTCTTAATGTTGTAACAACATCGTTCTTAATTTGTACATCATATCCGTCAGACATTTTCATTAGAGTATTCATAACAGGATGATATTCAATATTTTTGATATTCTTTCGTTCTAAATTAGTGAGCATTTTATTTTGCATACTTTTCGTGGATACATTCCTCACTTTATCAATCATATCCATAACTTTCATATTGGGTTTTAGACCAAGAATCTTATAACCTAAAAAGGTAGCCCAGAATTGAGGTGATAAACCATAATCATCAACCTTTGTAAAATCAGCATTCATTTGTTGTAATGATGTAACAAGATGATGATTTCCATTTAATAACGCATAGGATAATATAGTTGATCCGTTATTGATATTAATTTTTGTAATTTCATCATATTCATATACTCCTAATGATTGTCCATACCTAACCAATGTATCAGCGCATCTTTGCTCCATTTCTAAAGTAGTATGTAATAATCTTCCCATATATATTGACAATTTATTTGTAAAGAATTCCTCTAACATTTGTTCATTACCAGTCATTGATGCATAATATAATGGGATGCGCCCACTAGAATCTTCCATCCCCATGCATTCTTTAATATTAGGTAATGTTAACAAGTATCTGACAGTATTAATATGATTATTTTTTATAGCTAAATGTAAAGGAGTGTGTTTATGGATAGTAGTTTGCGATTTTAAATTAGCACCTAATTCAATTAATGTTCTTGTTGCCGAAACCCTCCCATAGAAGCAAGCCAAATGCAACGCTGTACCTCCGGGAATCATCTTATTATCTTCTGGAATTCTTGTCTCAAGATCAGATCCAAATTTGTGACATACTTTGATGCATTCTATTTTGTCTAATTCGGTAGCGGCAATTAAAGGTATAAATTGATCGATTTCAGCGTAAGTTTTAAGTACGACCTTCAATTCATCTGGTTTCAATATCGTGAGCAATTTCTTCAAAATATTACTTTGTCCGGTACGACAAGTAATTAATACTGGTCCGTCTCTGTTGTGATTATATACATCAAGTCTGGCTCCGCAAGATAATAAAAGGTCGACAATTGAATCATTGCCCTTTTGACATGCAGTAACAAGCGGTCCATCTCCTTTCAAATTAGGAACATTCGGATCAGCTTTCATATTTAATAATTCAGCCACAATATCAATATGTCGATTACAGCTAGCAATCCATAATAATGTAGTTCCTTTATGGTTTTGTCTATCGATGGATTGTTTGGTGTACTTTATGAGTAATTTGAACATTGATAATTGACCTTTTTCCACAGCATTAAATAATGGCCAAGTCCATCCTTTCTCCTCTTCATCCATAATTTCAATTTGTTCATCTGGATCCACTTTGTTATTTTGAAGGAGTAATTCCACAATACGATAATGATCTGGTTTAGGATCACTAAAGATATTAAGATACGGTTTCCAGCCAATCTTTTCAATCGTATTGATTTTTTCTTCAACAACATCCGCCATACCTTTTAAGATAGCCATTTCAATTGGAATTTCTTTAGCACTTCTGGCAGACAACCATGTGATAACGTCATTAGTAGGAGCATTTTCAATCATCTCATCTGTCACAATCGTAAACTTATTCTTAAGAATGAAAGATCCTGTATTGAAGAATAGATGTGACATACATGTCCTTAATAGCTTTTCTCCTTCTTGTGACGGTTTAGCCCCATTTTCAAAAAGGATTTCAGTCGTATGCCAATAACCGTAAATGATAGCCAAATCTAATGCATTATAACCTTCATTATTAGTCTTATTAATATCAAATAATTTAGTTTCTAATAGGGTCTTGACGGGCTTACATCTGCCAATCATGCTGGCTACAATAAGCATATTGGAACCATTTTGATCTACATCATTTACAATTTTATCGGTATTCTTTAAAATCCAATCACATGCATCCTTACTATTGTATTTACCTAACACTTTTAAGAATTCCTTTGAATCATCCTTTGCATTACATCTTCTAACTTTCTTTTTTTCTATAATTTCCCAAATTTTCTTTTTGATCGGTGCAAGAGAAGTTACAGCATATGGTCGATGCGCAGGTGCAGTAATGGTTGATGGAGCTACACCAGATGTTTTGGTAGCATATATGCCTTCATACTTGAGATCATTCAATTTAAGTTGATTGACTTCACCACCTGTCCGGATGGTTTTGAGCGTTTCCATTAGTGTTTCAAGTCTTTTAGCATTAGGACTGGTTCCATCAAGTTTCGTAAGAATAGCCCTAGAGCGTTGTTCAAGTAATTCGCAATGAATTTGTTTATCAAGTGTATTTTCTTTTTGATTAGATAAAAGTAGTAATTCCGACGCAATTTCATCTACAAGATAAGTATACCATAATTCCCAAATCTTGGAATCATTTTCATCTTCGGCATATTCTGCTTTTATTGTCATGGGTTCCTCATCACCTATAGTTAGTTTAAATTCTAGCGGATTGAGTAACTTAATCCCTTGCAGATTCAGCCAATATTTATCATTTTCGCCAGAAATTACTGGAATATTGCTTTCAAGTTTTAATGGAATTGAAGAGGATTGACCAATAACATCAAGTAAACTATTAATTTTACCAGAAAGAATGTCATTATCTTCAGTTGGATCAGCATATCGATAAGCACCTTCTGCTGTTCCTATTTGTCTTAGAGCATTCAAGAAGTTTGCGTCATGAGCTGCTCCAAATCCAACACTATGAACAACATATTTTTTATTCCATACTCTTTCTAATTTTGTTTTAAAATTTTTAACACTATTAACTCTTTTTTCTTTAGGAATGACATCTTCACCGTCAGTTAAAAAGATAATCACAACCGAACTGATTTCAGGATTAGCTTTGTGTTTCTCAAGAATTTTGATAATACCCGTAAATGCTGCGCCAAACGCCGTACCACTACCATAACAATTCATGGTATTGATTGTCTGATGACTTTGCTCAATAGGTACATTTGTATTTAATTCAATAATATCATACATATCATCATATACAACTAAATTTGTAATGATTTGTTTGTTACTGTAAATCAGATCAACAATTCGATTTAATGAATATTTGACTTGAATCGTTGGATTTCCAGCCATTGAACCAGATCGATCAATAACAGGGATCAATAAGGTTTTGAAATTATAGTTCTTATTGGTTGTTGTTAATTCAAGTCTGCCAATAACTGTTTGATTCATTCCATTATTATTACAGAGTTTGTGAATTTTGGCATTCCATTTTGAGGGATCGCTTAATTGACTCATATTTGATTATTTACCAATTAAAGGTGTTGTGATGGTTTATTGAATAAAAATCAAATTTTTAATAAATTAAGTGGATAGATTAACCTTCTTATAAGATTTTTGGCAACTAGGACATTTATAAAATTTAAAGTCTACCATGCTAAACATAATACAATCATAATCAAAACAATGACCACAATTTGTTTCTAAGACGTATTTGTCTTTCATACTATCAAGACAAATTTCACATTGTTTATCAATTGTGGATTTCGGATGCTGTTTCCAACCATAGTTGAGACAAAGAATCGATTCAATTAAAATTTTTTTACCTAAATCTTGTTCCATTTTATGAGTTTAAATATTATTGTTATGATATAACTTATTCGATTAAATTATCAACTTTTTATTTATAGTATATAAAAGTTGAAGATCATTTCATATAATATAAGTTTATATCATTAACATTATTTATAATATGAAGCTTTTAGACTTTATTCAGCTTATAATTAATTCTAATACTGTAGATGATGTATTGAATAATTTTAGTACACAATCAGAAAAAGGTTTTGCCTATGAAAGAATGTGGGATCTTATTATTAAATTTGGTTTTTGTCCAACATTTCCTAATTCTAAATATACACATATGAATGGAAATTTCAATACTGGAAAATTAAAAGAACTCACTAGCTTGAAACATTATATAAATAATAATGTCGTAGTTAGCGGTAATTCAGGCGGGGCTTCTGATATCACACTGTATAATACAACTGACAATAAATATATTTTCATTTCTTCCAAATATCCCAAATCAGATAATGACAAAAATGTCGAATATTATGATGTCCATAAAATTCTTGCAGTTCTTGAGAAGAAAAAGGATATTTACGAAAATTATGATATTTATATCCTCACACTTGATAAACAGGAAGTATTAATTAAAGCTAAACAAGCCAAAAAATCGAATCATCATATTACTAAATATATGACCAATACACATATTTTTGACAAGTCTGATTTAGAAAAATGCTATCTAAATTTTAAAACTCATGTTAGTAAAAATGTTATTGATGATTTTGACGAAATATATCTATCTAAAAGAGATTTCCTTGAATTAAGATTTCATCAAGAGTTAATAACGGATAAAACATTAATGCTAATTGAGGAAGGCCATAAACAATTTTTATGGGGTTGCAAGCCTAGAAGCGGTAAAACATATATGGTAGGTGGTTTAATTATCAAGTATTTAGAAATGTATAAAAGGTTAAATACAATGATTATTACACCAGCGCCAACAGAAACATCACCACAATTTACAGAGGGATTGTTTAACAAATTTATTGATTTTAAAAAATTTAATATTATACATATAACATCAGCTAAAGAAATGAAAAGCATGACATTTGATGAAAATAATAATCATATTATTATTGTATCAAAACAATTATTACAAGGTTATATTGGAGAAAATGTAAATAAAACATTACAACAACTTAAATTTAATATTATTTCATTCGATGAAAATCATTTTTCAGGTACAACTGATATTTCTAAAAATATTTTAGATACATATTCCACTAAAAACACAGTCAAAGTGTATCTAACTGCGACTTATAATAAACCATTACGTGAATGGGGTATTAAAGACATTTGTCAGATGTATTGGGATATTGAAGATGAACAAATTTGTAAAAAAATTGTTTTAGATGAAAATGAGTTAGAAAAATTAATCCAAAAACATGGTGATATTGTTACTCATACAGTAAATACATTTAAAAAGAATAAATTGTTATCAGTTAGTGAAATTTTTGAACCTTATTTAAAAATGCCGGATTTACATTTAATTACAACATTATTTGATAAGACAAGATATGAAAACATCAAGGAAAAAATCATGGATACAAAATATGGTTTTAGTTTTGACGTTTTATTTGCATTAAATCCTAAGAAAAATTCTTTTGTATACAAAAATGAAGTCTCTGAAGTATTAAGATATATCTCAGGATCAAATAAAGAAAAAGATTTTAAATTTGGCGATCATTCTATTTTTTCACGTATTAATAAAATTTGTACAAATAGTAATTCAAGATCTCCTTTTACACAAATATGGTTTTTACCGCCAAACAATATCAATGAAACATCTAAATGTTTAAAACAGTTAATAGAATATGATGGTATATTGTCAAAGTATGATGTAATGATCATCAATTCGAAAATTACATCATTGGCAAAAGATGTGAAAGATGAAATAATGCAACAGGAAATTATATCTAGTAAAAATGGTAAACGTGGATTGATATTATTAGCTGGAAATATGTTGTCATTAGGTATAACATTAAATAATTGTGATATTGTACTTTTAATGAACAATGCTTTATCATCTGATAAGATTATGCAACAAATGTATAGATGTATGACAGAAGGAAATAATAAAAAATTTGGATTTGTTGTGGATCTTAAACTAAGTCGTGTTTTGAATACATGTATTAATTATAGTATTTATAAAAATAATCTAAATGTTGCAGATAAAATCAAATATATGATCGAAAATCATTTGATCAATATTGATGAAGATATGCTTGTCAGTAAAAAACTTGATAGTAATAAACTGGTCAATGAATTATTGGATGTCTGGAAATCTGATCCAATAAACAGTTTTAAGTCTTTGTTACAAAATATAGATAATGATTATGTACTATTTGATAATGAAACACAAAAACTATTGAATAAATCATTTACACATTCATCAAAAAATAATATAAACGCTACCATTGAAATTGAAATAAATGAAGATGATAAGCAAGAATTTCCGGATGGAAATGAAAAAATAAAAGATTCAGAACACGAACAAGACAATTCTAAAGAAACAGTAATCAAAGAAATTCAAATCTCATTTACTAAAGATGTATTACCTTATGTAATACCATTAGCTTGTATTTTAACTGTGAAAGATTCAAATAAAGATTTTGTTGAAATGTTATCAATTATCAGTAATAATTCGGATCTATTAGAGATATTCGATGAACAATCATATATATGGTGGAATAAGAAAGGATTAATAGACATTATCAAAAATATCATCGGTAAATATTTCGACAAAAAATCTAATACATATAATATATCGATACAGTTTAAGATGTCTTTACAAAGTCTTATCGATAAACCAAAGGAATTATTAGAATTAATAAATGAATGTTTAAAACCAAAAGATTCTGAAAAGAAAAAATTCGGCGAAGTATTTACCCCAATGGATTTTATTAATAATAGTATGTTAAAAGATCTTGAAGTGTATTATATGAAAAAATATAATAAGAATATATGGGAAAATGAAAATTTAACATGGTATGATCCAGCTGTTGGTATGGGAAATTATCCAATTGCCATATATTATAAACTGATTAATGGTTTGAAAAAGAAAATTCCAGATGAACAAGAAAGAAAAAAACATATTATTGAAAATATGATTTATATGGCAGAATTAAATAAGAAAAATTGTTTTGTCATTAAGCAAATATTTAATATTAACAAAGAATACAAACTAAACCTATATGAAGGTGATTCATTAAACTTTGACACGAAAAAAGTATTTAATAAGGAATCATTTGATATCATCATTGGTAATCCTCCATACAATGAAGAATTAACTAAAATTGGTGCGAAACCGCTATATAATCACTTTATTGAACATAATATTAACAAGTGTACAATTTTATCATTTATTGTTCCGAGTAGATGGTTTTCTGGTGGTAAAGGATTAGATAAATTTAGAAGTGAAATGTTAAAAAGAAAAGATTTAGTTTACATAAAACATCATGAAGATGCTTGTAAAATTTTTGGTAATACAGTTGATATAAAAGGTGGAGTAAATTATTTTGTCAAAGATACTAATCATAATGGCGATTGTGAATATAATGGAACAATGATTAAACTTGGTACTTATGATATTATTGTTGATAGTAAATACACTGCATTAATTAATAAAATTTTACCATTAACTAAAATTACTGATTTGTATAGGAGTCAAGATTATTACAAAATACAAACAAATGACAAAAGACTAGTTGATAATCCAACAAAAGATACAGTCAAATGTTATGTTTCAAAGCAAAAAGGAAGTTATAAGTATATTGATAAAAAAGAAATTCGCGCTGATATGTCAAAGTATAAGATTCTTGCGCCAGACGGTGCCTTTGGTCATGGTAGTGGTTTTGGTAATTTGATCTTAGCTAAACCAGATGAAGTCCATACTAAAACATATATTTCATTTGAAGTTGATACAGAAGATGACGCAAACTCCCTATTATCTTATATGAAATGCAGATTGCCGAATTTCTTATTATCTATCAGAAAGAATTCACAACATACTAGTGAAACAACATGTAAATGGATTCCACTTCCGCCATTAGATAAATTATGGACCGATGATGATGTTTATAAACATTTCAAGCTATTTCCGGATGAAATAAATATTATAATTAATGCCGAAATTGATGGTTATAAGAATATCATGCAAACTAATCAAGATAAAGAAATTGACAAAATTAATACGGATGATGGTTTTAATACAGATGATGATTTCATGCTTGAATTAAATCAGAAATTTGATGATATTCAGAAAGAATATGATGAAATTGTTAAACAACATAATAATAAGGTAATAATTATTAAACCTAAAAAGAAAAAAGTAGTTATAAATGATATTTTTGATAGTTAATGTATTTATTTTATCTTAAATAATATCTCATATAATCATATGAGTAAATCTAATAAGCTTGTACCAAATAATGGGTATGATGATAAATATATAGCAACATTGAACCTGCAAACGCTATTTTAAGTGCTATTGGCAAAGATCCAATTGATGATTTTGTTAAATTTACTAACCTTTATCGTATGGATCTTATAAAAAATGTTGTTAGAACAGCATGGGATAATATGGAAAATGTTATGTTTCAGTATTTTGATTCCCTTATGAAAAAAAAGTAACAAACTATCACCAAATTATGTTATGATGACTTTACATTTAATAATGCGTGATCTTGGATATGATTTTAATGTAATAAAAAATCCTAATAAAATTATACAATAATCAGTTATAATCAATATCATTAACTTTAATAAATTAATTAATTATTATATTTTTAATTAGTATTCAATATACACGCTTTAATATCAAACAGACCATCGTAAACATAGACAATAACAATCATACCATGAGTTCCTCCAATAATCTTAACTGATTGTTCAATTTGCTTTTTGGCAAGTTCAATTGATCGGCGAAAATCAGCATTATCAATTGGTTTACCAACAATACATTTAATTTCAACAGGAATTATTTCTTTATCAACCATTAATAACAAATCAGGTGCAATTCCACGACTTTCTTGTTTCTTTTCCTCAACCAATAATCCAACCGTTATCTTAACAATAGTAGAATTAGGAAATAAGCTACTAAAATCACAATTATGAATTACCATTTGTTCTACAATTGCTCCACGAATCAAATTATAGTAAAAGGAGACCCAATCATTTCCTTCGTATGGAACCAGCCCGGAATTAGTTCCACATGTATAATAGGTTAATAGTGCAAGCCATTCTTTAGATCTTTGGGGTACCAGAATTGCTTTTTGCAAAATATTCTCAGGTAATTTTTCTGAATTACTACATGGAATCGGAAACATTTGATTGATGCTTCTTTGTGGACAAACCTTTATGAATTCAGATACGAATAATGGAGATGGGTCAAACGGTGATTTTATGAATTCTTGGAATAGTTTATCAGATAATTGAGTTGGATTATTCATTGTATTTAATGTCAATGGTTTCCATTCAATTGTTTCGATTTCAACATCATCAACAATTCTTTTGAATTCTCTAGCCATTAACTCAATACTCTTTTGATTAAAAATTCCCTCTTTACCCCTCAATAAAAACCATAAAATATGTTCATACTGGCCCTTGTAGATTTTATCGAATTTCACAGCCATTTTTCTTTTAGTATATTCTAACTCATCATGTTCCAATAATATCAATTGAATAATTTTCATAGTTAATGATTTCATGGTATCCATCCATTCATCTGTATTAATAAGCTTAATTCTATCAATAATTTTTGTTGCAAAAATAACCCTATTCCATTGTCCTTGATATGCCCCTCTTCTTTCGGATCTAATTGATTGATATTCTTCTTTTCCAATCAATACCTTTAAATGATCCAAAATGAACTTGGAAACAATCAATATTTTATCTTTAATATGTAATTTGATCAGTCCATTTACTGGGCACGGATAAGCTTGTTTGTGATATTGATATGTCATTAAGATCATATTTTGGATTTCTAATCCGCCTTTTCCAGCCAACATAACATTATGATCTTTAATATAAATAGTATTAACATCAATATCCTTATTAATATCATATCCAATCTTGCTTAATTGTTCCTTTAATTGATCCATATTCACATCTTCACCAACCATATTTCTCTCAGGTACAATAACCACCACATCTATGTCTCGGCTTTCTGGGCACCCAAACACAACAAAGTTAGTGACATCAATAATCCTCTTTGGTTCATCTGATATCATGATTTGTTGATAAAATGATTCCAATAATGGATGCATTTCTATGATAATTTGATGGATTTTTGCATTTAATTCATTTGGATTCCATGGTTGAATAAATTGCACAAGTTGTAATAATATTTTGGAGAGTAATGGATTATGTGTCAGCTCATTGAAATATTGCTTGAACAATTCAAAGCATAATGGATCCCAATTCTCCCTTGAAGAATTGATAAGCATTAGGCATTTCTTTTCCACTGTTTGTTTACCGAATGCTACTAAGGCCTTTGCAGATAACCATGACTTTAAATATTCAAATGGTGTCATGTTACCAACAATAATTAATGGTTTTTCAGTTGGTTTATCCGATAATCCGAAAACATATTGTAAATCATGACACAATGCAATCATCTTTTCCTTCAAATTGTTAAAAAATCTGGCTATTTTGTTTGCCATGGGGAAAACATTTGTCTTGGAAGCAATTTTAATTAGATCTTTAATATTTTTCGGCTTATGACATTCATAATATTCTTTGGATTTGATTTTGTTGTAATCAAGACCATTTTTATTTGTCCAAAGGACAAAACCTTCTGGATCAATATAAAGGTTCTGAACTGGATATTTGTTATGGTATGAATACAGAGTTACATAGTCCTTATGCGACATTTGTCCCATGATATACTTTGAAAGATCGATGAGCATATCATTGATATTTTTAGCATGATCAATTTTCCACCATAATGGTTCATCTAATCCCATCTTATAAATGATATCGCTAAATAAGAAATGCGGTATAGTTTCAAAACCAACAGAATAAGACAATACCTTCATAAATGCATTAGAATAATCCACCGCCAATTCTGAATGAACGGTATTCCATGCACATTGTCTATATGGGCAAACCGCTTCAAAACACAATGTCGCAAAATCGGATGGTTTAATTGAATTGTAAAATATCATTAGTTTGTTAATCAAATCTTGACCGTACTGCTTCAATGCAATGATTGGTGTGAATTCAGGGTTCAAAGCCAGTTGACATAATATTTTGTAATCAAATCCCATTGAAATTAATAATGATGTCACAAAATAGGATTGAATAATAGGGTCTGTAAGATTGAATGTTTTTTGGGTTGAGATAACTGGTACAAACGGAGAGTCTTTCGCCATCTGAATAAGTGCTTTACCAAATTCATCATTTGATTCCATGATAATTTGTTTGATAATGTTGCCAATATCACCAGTATACAGAGTGATAGCAATCAACACACCATCAACCTTTGTGGTTAAATATGCATCAATTGGTTGAATATTGGTCAGACATTGCATAATTTTTTGTTGAGTTGGATGCAGGATATTGAGTGTTTTCTGGGTAATATTTTCAGTCTCCTTGATGCCTTCATTGTAATGAAAATTAGTTAACACTTCTGCACCTCGTTGCATCATGTATTTGATTGGTTTCCATGATTTGATATTTGAGTCATAATATAAAATTGTTCCTCTTGCTTGTCTTCCCCATGTTGTCCAAATTTGACAGTTATTTAAGTATGTAATTATCATGGTTTTATTGTAAAGTGGAGTTTTTTCAAATAATGGAATTCGTTTTAGAATAAATCCTTTGTCAAAAAACCATTTAGTCATTTCATCAAAATTGTACTTTGAGCTTAGCTCATTGACTAATTCAATGATTGTCTTCTTTTCCATTAGAATGGATTGAACAGTAGTTTGATTTATTATAGTCTGTAAACATTTAATAAATCAATTTTTTTATTACTTTTTTTCGAATATGGTTGGGATATTTAGTTAATTTTATTTTCATTTGTTAATTTATAGTAATGTCAAACAAATCAAATTCAAAAAAGATCGTACAAGAAAAAGGTATATGTAATAGATGTGGTCGTAATGGTCATTTAGAAGATAAATGTTATGCAAAGGTTGATATTATCGGTACTTATATTGGTGATGACGATTATGGTTATAATTATAATTCAATAGTCATACAACAGAATTTAAATAATATATGTCAAAAATGTGGGAGAGGGGGACATACCAAAGAAAAATGTTATGCTAAGGTACATATTAAGGGATTTTATCTTGATTAACCAGTTGTTTTTCTTCATCAATAACTTTTTAGAATAAGTATATATTCACTCTAAAAAGTTGATTATATTGTTGTATGATTAACTTGCAGTTTATCATTATAACTATATAATTATTCAATGGATCGATTTCATACATTCGTGCGTGATACATTATTTGATCAATTAAAAGACGGATTAACTCCGCCTATCACAACAGAAGAGGAGGAGAAAGAGTTAAATAAAAATATAAAATTACTTGTATTAAATTCTAATTTACATGTTTTTGACAGCGGAGATGCTATATGGGATAAATTGCGTAGTAATAAAGTGCGCTATCCGTATTTTGACAAGATAAATTTCAATTAGGAGTTTTTATCCGCAAAATAAAAGATATAATATGGATTAAAATATTCTAATGAATAAGTGATTTATATGAGTATATTGCTTTATTTCTATAATATGAAAAAATTGAATTTAATATATTTAGGTGATTCCAATTAAATGTATCATTAGTATTGGACGTTTGTCTAAGAAATTTCATGGATCAACAAATTAACCAAGACAAAAATGTAGTGGTTCAAGCGGATGTGCCACCGGAAGATCAACAAATTGACCAGGACAAAAATGTAGTGGTCATTGTGGATGTGCCACCGGAAGATAACAAAAATGAAAATCAGAAAATTGGAACATGTTGTGGTGAATTTATGCATTTCATGACTGTTTTCTGTTGTTGTAAAAAAATGGATAGTAGATCGTTTAGTTTTCATCTGAAATATTGTAATTGTCATCGGAATACATTGTTTTGTATTTTGGGTTTGTTGTGGTTGGGTGTGATGTTGACCATCGTAATTGTGGTTACAGTACCTCATTAAATTAATTTATTATAATATAATAGTACTTACATCTACTCTTTAAAAATCAATAATAATATAGAAGTAACCATATCAACTGATATAATTTTAAGGTCTACAAATGGAATGGTTGGAACTGGTAAAATTGTTAAAGCAAAATAAAAATATCAATTGCAAATAAATTTGATATTATAAATGTATGTCAATAAATCAGTTAATTACTTTATTACAATATTAATTAAATGGTAGCAAGTGGTGTAATTATATATTATGGTTATAAGATAAAAGAAGCGGATCTAAGAACACTTTTTGAAAATGATTTTAAATCTTTTTATTTGAATGAAAAAACCAAAAAGTTAAAAACAAAGAAAGCAAAAGAAAGTGTGGTATATGAATATGATCGTTATGTTTTTATTAATTATCTTTTTGAAATGATTAAAGAACAAAACTATGATTATAAAATTATTCCAACAACCTTACCATGTTGTTCTTATAAATATAATACTGATTGGATTATTGGTATTGAAATAGGCCATATTGGTATATATTCATTAAATACAGTTAATCCACAGATATTATCTGATTTAGATAAATATACAAATTGTCTAAAGGATATGCTTTATAAATTGAAACTACATAAATGTTGTCATGATAAACCAGAACTTTATTTTATTGCTGATGATTGTCAGAAGTGTACATAATAGACTTAAAGATTTCCAGATATTTATTTTATTATGAGTGAAGAAAAAGTTATAACTCAAAAGATCAGTAAGGATGATGATAAATATAAATTGGCATTGAAGTTTGTTAATGTTATTCTTAAAAATATTGGAAAGGAAGAAATTGATGATTTGATTAAATTTAAAGATATTGATCGGGAAGATATCATTAAAGATGTTAATAAAACTAGTCTGGATGAAATGGCAAAAGAACTATTTAATCATTTCGATAAAAAAAAATGCGGATATTATAGGAAGACGGAAGCCATCGTGTTGAATTGTATGAGAGGTATGATGAAGGAGGTTGGGTATGAGATGACTTATGAACAAAGAGATATCAATGGGAAAATTGACGGTAAGACTTTTAGAAAGACTTGTATGTTTTATTCAATTAAACTTGTCGAAAAATAAACATATATAGAATTTTCTTATATCTGTGCGGAAATTTAAGATATTTAAAGTCTTGGTTAATTGTATATATAATGAACCAAGAAGTAGTTAATGAAGCAGAACCAAAAGTTGGAGATATAATTTATAGAAACGGAATAAGATACAAGGTAATTAATAGAGGTAAAAATAAAATAATGCGTATGTGTGCTATAGATGATTGTGAATGTTCCAGTCGAAATGGTTATGAATATCATTGTATAAGACATTATAATGAACTTCATGGGTTAGTTCCAGAAATCATTTATAAAAACGGACTCAAGTATAGAAAAACAAAAAGTGGTGCTATAAAATTGGCTTGTATTGTGGATGAATGTATGCAACATATACAATCTAATCATACTTATTATTGTATGAAACATTATTTGGAACTCGGTGTTAATGATAATGAGCGTTCTGAAGCTATTAAACAAACTAAAATTAAAATACAAACCGAAAATGAGAATAAGGAAAAAGAATATAAAGAGTTTTTAGAAAAAAATTATAAAATTATTGATACAATAAAAATATATTTTGTTGATGGGAAAAAATATAGGATTAGGGAAACTGATAATTTAATGATTCAAGCATGTATGTTTGATGATTGTAATAGATATATTTTGAGAAATACAAACTATTGTCGAAGTCATCTTAAATATTCAGACAAAAATCATATTGAAACATTAAAAACAGTGTTTAGTGATAAAGAGATGTGTATGACAAAGATTGATAATATTAACAATATCAAAATATATTATAAAGATGATAAAAAATATAGAACAAATAAGCAGAAAGAATTTATTCCAGCATGTTCTTTTATTGGATGTAATAAATTTGCTAAGGCTGATAACTATTGTTTTGGCCATGAAAATGGTACAGCTTCAAATTCTCCTGATAAATTAGAAAAAAGAAAATTAGCATTAGAAAATCAGAAAATAACAGCAATAAATAATACTAAAATAGGAGACGAAACTGAACAATGGTTATGTGACATTATACAAACACTAGTTTCAATTAATTCGGTAAAACGAATAGGGTATATTAGAAGTGAATTGGATGTAATTTATAAAGTTAATAATGAAGATAAATATAGAGGAGTCCAAGTTAAAACACTCCAATATAGTAAGAGGAGCAATGTATATTCAATTAGTTCGCATACAGAATATAGCGATGATACACTTATTGTAGGTATAAGTAAAAAACGTGATAAATTTGTGTTATATTTTTCTGAAGAATTACAAAATATGGGTATACGATTTTCATTTGGTAAAAGAAAAACAAAATATTCACAATATATGTTTACAGACTTATCAAGATTTTTAATTAAATTAGAAGAATTATTACCAAAATCATCATTTTATGATATAAATAAATTACAACGTGATGTTAAAACAGAACATGAAAGTATGGAAAGATTAAAAAATAAATGTATTGATAATGAGTTAACATTCGAATATTTCGAAACACACGCATCTCGAATTGATTGCATTATAAATAATTATAATGTCCAATGTAAAGCAAGTAGTCGTAAATCTCATAATATAATTAGTTTTTCGATAAATACATATGCTGGAAAAATTAATGGAAAAAAAATTAGTAGACCGTATAGTGATATAGATGGAATTGATTTTTTTATTATGGAGATGCTTAATTATAAAGGTGATTTTTATATCATTCCAATAAAAGAAATGATAAACAGAGGATATATAAAAACAGCTGAGTGTAATGGTAAAAAGAGTATTGGATTGCCTAAACCAGGATATACTGAAGATCATTGGGTGAAAAAATATCTTAATAATTTTGATCAGTTAACTGGATAAATGGGTAATTTATTCCACCGATATTGGCTTCTAATGCTCTTTTCCGATTTTGGGAAAAATGTTTTGGTAAGAGCAACAGGGTAATAACTACTGTTAGGGTAGTATACATTTGTATCAGCATAAGTATACTTGTCACAATCTTCAGAGAAGAATGGTCCGTCGCTTGAACCTGAAATACATCGTCCTCTACCATTTTTTTCACACCAACCTCCATTCTGACACTTGGCACAAGATTCACGACTTCTCATCGAAACGCTTGGACAATACTGTTTGAAATAAGAATAGTATGTGTGAAAGCCCTCAACTCCGCTCAATCCAGTACATTTCATAGGTACAGACAATAGCAATACGCCGCATATTAACGCAACTAACAAAACAATATAATTATTATTCATTTTATATAATTATAGATTATATAAAATTTTCTAGAATAAGATATATATTCAATGAGCTATAAACAAACTGGTAATAAAATTCCCGTTACTAAAGACGAACTAATAAATTATATCCATGAACAGCTCACTTTTTATGATGTTGGTAAATTAAAAGATATGAATCCCTATACTCAACCTATTATATATATAACTAAAGAAGGAAAAATGATCCAAGTTCCTCAAGAGATTCAACAAGAAGCAGTTGCCTCGTGGAACCCTCGATCTAAATTTATTCAAACACAAGATGAAGACGATGAATCTGGGAAAACTGATTATATAACAGTCGGTATGCTCATTTTAGCCGCCATTATCGCCATTTATTTATTCTATAAATCCGGTTTAATTGGTAATGTGAACGTGAATCCTAATACACAGTACTACCTCACAAGATAAAAAAAGTATTGTTTACGCTATTTCAATGATATTATCATTATTATTATAAGTGGAAGCAAATTTAAGGTTTGCACTCTCATCTTGTAAGTATTTTCGATACGCAGTTAGGGAAAGATTATATTCAGATGATGCTATCTCAGGACTTTCTTTTATTAATTTCAAATAGATATCATTTTCGCTTTTAATGAAATCACATGCATCTTGTCGGAGTTTAGGTGGTAAAGTCAATTGATTAGCAATGGTAGAATATAATTGGTCTAATCTTTCTAGATAAAGAGTATAGGATGAAACAAGATCATCTAAACTAAACAATTTAATCAAACCTTTGAGAATTGTTATGATAGCTCCTATAATAAGATTAACGATACTGATAACGAGGCCAACATTAACATTTGTACTATCTAAATTAGTCAATGTTGTTGTATTAGCTGATAGACTATTGATTGTGGTTGTAGTATTAACCAATGCATAAGTTGAAATTGCAGAAATAAGAGTTGCCAAAATACCTAAAACCAATATAACGATATTATAGTGGTTTAATTTTCTTTTTAATTTTTCTAAAACATGATTATAAATATAAAGTGCTTGTCTCATTGATCCCTTCCATGTTCTCAAAGTATTGATATTGGCATCTGTCCAATTATTCAGTATACCAGAATCAGTTGTGGTTTGAATACTAGCATCTTTTGGCTTTACCAATTTGATATCTTTATTTTTGTTAATTGGTCCACTTGAATCATTCGGTGGCAAACTATGTAATTTTAATGGAGTTGTTTCATCTGGTTTCTTTGTGCCCTGGATATTGATTAAATCATTATTTTGATCTGTCATTTTATGATACTTGTATTTGTATCATAGAACGTATAATATAATTAATTTAAATCAATTTTTTAATGACGAGATCCTTTATGAGAACGTTTAGATCCTTTACGCGAACGTTTAGATCCTTTACGTGATTTGCGGGAACCTTTGTTGGAGCCTTTAGAACCCTTACGTGATTTACGGGAACCTTTAGATTTTCTAGAAACTCTTCTAGCATGAAGTACTGACATGAACTCAACATCAGCACTCATCACTTTCTTGGCAGCTGGATGAGCTTGATAGTTGCGTAAGAGATTGAGTCTACGGAGAATAGGGAGAGAACCAAATTTCTTGGAAGCCGCTTCTAATGCTTTGTGTCTAATATAGGTTGGTTGTTGAGTACCATAACCAAATGCTTCAAGAGAAACTTCATCACCTGGTTTGGGTAAAACTCTTTCAGCTTTGGGTGTCTTGGAACCACGTCTAATAGCTTTACCAGTAGCGGGAACACATGACGCTTTCACATGAGTAGCCGCAATACGCGAACCGTTTTTACGTCTATATGATTTTCGTTTATAAGAAGCGCGAAGTATTTCTTTTTCACCACACGATTTTGACATTATATATATTATACTAGATCAAAAAATAAAATTATCCTCTTAAAATATAATGAATGATAATATCTATAATAATCCCATATTCAAATATCCATTATCATCAGATGAAATAATCCATCTTGACGAAGTATGGAAATTTATAAAAGTATTTAATAAACCATTTTTGTATCTTAATGAATATCGAAATTACTTGATTAAAAAAATTAATAAGAAGTATTCGTTAGATGAATTTCATTTATATGAGACAATTGCAAATAAATTATTATGGAATCTCCGATGGATTTTAGTAGAACATTTTTCAACGAAATCGATGGAAGAAGTATCCAAATGTCGACAGATGAAATACTCAAATAGTAGTGATTTGGATGAAAAAATTAGAAAAATAGAAAATTATCTGGGTAACTACTACAGAAGTTTTATTAATAAGCTTATTATTGTTAATCAAAAAGATCATACTATTTATTATAAAAAGATGGAAGGATCGTCGAATATATTTAATCATAATAAGTTTAATCTATTAACTATGTACATATTTATGAATAGGAAATTATATGAAAGGATGATTCAAGATACTAAAGAATGTAAGGAAATCGTGGATAATTTACCAGAATATTATTACCAATATGATTATGGTTTTCCTAATATAAATTTATGTTGTTATAAAATTGGTATAGATGACGATAGAAAATATAAGATTAAAAAAATGTATTATGAAAAAAATCCTGAAAAC
>Ga0154020_10001948_pt1 | contig 25233 bp, 17 predicted proteins | sample Klosneuvirus_201_FD_109709 | JGI IMG/M metagenome (GOLD analysis project Ga0154020, IMG submission 109709) | Active sludge microbial communities from wastewater, Klosterneuburg, Austria - Klosneuvirus_20160825_MG | ecosystem: Engineered > WWTP > Aerobic digester > Activated sludge | place...
CGGGCCAGCTCGAGCGGGTGCTCGTGCTCCATCCGATGCCGGCTGATCTGCCCGGTGAAGATGGTCGTGTCGAACGGGAAGACCTCCGGCGAGAGGTGCGCGTTGTAGATGTGCCAGACGATGACGACGAGGAACGCCATCAGCCCCTCGTTGCTGTGCGCCACCTGCGCCACCGGGATCAGCTCGCCCGGCAGGAACCGCGTCACGAGCAGCGGGAAGTAGAGGACGAACCCGGTGGCGATCATCACCACGCCGCCGAAGATGAGGCCCCAGTACTCGAACTTCTGCCGGTAGTCGAACCGGTCGAACTCGGCGCCGCGCTCCTCGAGCCCGAAGTAGTAGCGGAGCTGCTGGATCGCGTCGCGGAAGTCCTTCCGGCTCGGGACGAGGGTGAGCCTCTGTCTGCCGAGGAGCACGGCCGAGACGGCCGAGGCCAGGTGGACCACGGTGAGGAAGCTGAAGACGAGCCCGCACACCCGGTGGACGAACCGGACGCGGTCGAGCCCGCCCAGGAAATTGACCACCGAGACCGCCCAGCCGGATTCGAAGAATTTCTGCGGGAAGCCGGTGATCGCGAGGAGGAGGAAGACCGACATGACCAGCACGTGCTCGACGCGCTGCTTCGGCGTGAACCGGGTGATCCGCTCGCTCATCGGTTCACCACCACCCGCCAGAGATGGAGCAGGATCTGGAGCACCAGCCCCCCGATCACGAACGGGATGAAGACCTTGTAGAAGAGGGTCACGGCATAGACGAGGGGCGCCCTCTTCCAGCTCGGCTCGTAGTGCGAGAGCCAGGCGGCGGAGAAGCTCGGGCTCGCGTTCGCGTGGCACTTCTGGCACGTCTTCTGGAGGTTCGCCTGCAGCACCTGCGAGCCGGCCTCGCCGACCTTCTTGATGTCGTGGACGCCGTGGCAGTCGACGCAGAGGGCGGTGATCGCCTTCGCGTCCCCCTTGCCGCCCTTGTAGAACGAGGCGCTCATCCCGTGGAAGTCCTTGAGGTACGAGCCGAGGACGTTCGTCGAGAGCCCGTACTTCTTCATCACCTTCTCGTTCGTGTGGCACTTCCCGCAGGTCTCGACCATCGAGAGGCGCCACGCCTGCGACTTCGCGCTGGCGATGTCGTGCGAGCGGTGACAGTCGGTGCAGACGGGGACGTCGGGGTTCTTCTCGAGGAGCGCCTTGCCGTGGACGCTCATGGCGAAGGTGTCGTTCACCTCCGAGTGACAGGTGGCGCAGGTCTCGGAGACCTTCGTCCTCGGCTGGCTGGGCCTCGCGATGTCGTGCGCGCCGTGGCAGTCGACGCAGAAGGGCGCGGAGCTGTCGCCCTTGGCGAGCTGCTTGTAGTGGACGCCGTCGAGCGCCTTCGTGTAGTTGTCGAAGTGGCAGCTCTTGCACTGCTGCTTGAACCCCTCGACGAACTCCTTCCTGTCCTTGACGGGCCGCTCCTTGTGCGGCACCTCGTCCATCCCCGGATGACAGCCCGTGCAGCCGAGCTTCGCGCCGTGGACGGACTTCTCGAAGACCGCGCGGTCGACGAAGAGCGTCTGCGTCTCTCCGCTCGGCAGCTCGACCGAGAGGTCCTTCTCGCCGTGGCACGTCAGACAGGTCTCGATCTCTTCCGCCGGCGGCGGCGCGGGCGGAGGCGGTCCCGCCACGAGGGGGAACGCCAGGAGAAGAGATGCGGCCAGGACGACGAAGACGACGCGCACGCCAGGCTCCTTTCGGTTCGACGGGCACCTTTGCCCAGCCGCAAGGATTGGCCACGAGGCGTTTCCGCTCAATGAGCAAGATGCCCTGGAGCCGCATCAGGGCTCCTCGATCTCGTAGACCGCGATGCGGCACTCCCACTGCTTCCGCTCCTCGTGGGTCGAGGCGTTCACGGCGTCGACGTCGTACGAGACGTAGAGCCTCTTCCCGAGCTGCAGGAGCGCCGGCCGGCCCCCCTGGACGAGGTCGGACATGGAGAACCGCGTGACCGGCACGCGGGCGACGGGATTCCAGTCCCGGTCGAAGGCGCCGAGGACGATGTTGGCCGTCCCCTTCCTCGAGACGTCGACCCACGACACCCAGAACCGGTCGCCGTCGGGAAGCGCGCCCTGCGACCACTGCCCCCGGCTAGCGAGGAAGGTCCGCCCGAGGGGCTTCCAGGCGCTGTCGTAGCGGAGCGCGACGAGGTCTCCCCAGAACGCGGTGCTCGTGACGAGGTGGTAGGTGCCGTCCTGGAAGATCATCGAGGAGCCGTTGATGTGCGCCGGCTCCGTCAGCTTCTCCTGCCCGAGCGGCGCGAGGTCGAGCGAGAAGAGCCTGTGGAACGTGCCGAAGCCGGCGTACGGGTCGACCTCGGCGTTGCTCGCCGGCGCCAGGAGGCCGCTGGCGTCGAGCCGGCCGTCGACGTACGCGAGCATCTGGTCGTTCGAGGCCTCGATCCCCTGCGTCAACGGAATGGCCGTCTCGGCGCGCTTCGCGAACGTCGCGAGATCGTAACGGGTGAGCGACCAGCCGCCGGGACCTCCGGTGAGGAAGTAGTAGTCGGAGCCGACGACCACCGAGGCCGCGTCCCCCGCGGCGCACGAATTCGGGTAAGCACGGAACATCCCCGACCGGCCCGTCTCGACGAGGTCCTCCGTCAGCTCCTTGTAGCCGTAGCCCATCCCCGCGTCGACGCAGGGACCTGCGCCCGTCACCTTCGAGTAGTCGCCCGTGCCGAACGTGAGGACGAGGCGCCCCGTCGAGGGGATGCGGTTCAGCCGGCAGAAGTTTCCGGTCTTGAAGGTGGCGTCGGGGAGGCGGGTGACCGACGCGACCGGCTTCAGGCCGAGGCCGCGGACCGCGAACGCTCCCGGATTCGCCGCGACGAACGTCGCGTCGGCCGTCTCGTTCGAGAGGACGATCCCGAAGCCGTGGACGGGCCCGTCCGCCTGGAACTCGAGGCCGGCCTGAGACACGTCGAGAGCCTCGGCGCCGAGGATCGCGAAGACGTCGCTCAGCTGGGAGAAGCCGAGGGGCGGGAGCGTCACGGACGTTCCCTCGCCGAGCGGCTCGAGGCGCGGGCCGTAGAGGGCGACGCCGACCGAAACGGGGACGAGCCCCGGGTTGAAGAACCCGACGTTCGACCGGATCCCCTTCGCTCCCGGCCGGTTGGCGAGCGGGAAGACGACGCCGCGCGCGCCCGCCCGCTCGCTCCCCTCGCCGGGGATCTCGACGCCGACCGGGAGGGCGCCGGCGCGCCCCGTCTCGGTCCGCGCGCTCGCGTGGAACGTCGCCGGAGCCCGCAGCCGGAGCGCGCCGCCGCCGGTCCCGAGGAGGAGTGTGCCGACCACGTCGGGCACTACCACCCTCTTGCCGGCCGGGACGCGGACCGTCGTCTCCTTCGCCGCGCGGTTGTCCGTCCCTGCGGGAAGGAAAGCGATCGTGACGGCGACCTCGCTCGTGGCCGACGGGTTCATGAGCTCGAGCGTCGTCTTCCAGTGGACGCCTCCGCGCCCCGGGCTGTTGGCCGCCGCCGGGATGGTGACGACCGTCTCGGCGCCGGCGCCCGGCTGACCGGAGAGGACGAGGACGATCCCAGCGATCCAGCTTCTCGACACGGTTCTCGACACGATTCTCGGCACGGAGCACCCCCTCGATCGCCGGCTCCCCGGCGGCAACGACAGGACGGTCGGACAGGGTGTATGTCGAGAACGGATCCGAACTTACAGCGGGCCGTCCAGCGCCTCGAACCGGGAGTCCTCCGGGACGTCGATTCCGAAGACGTCCCGGAGGAGCGGCACCAAGGCCTCGCGCGGGATCTCGCATGACGTCGAGGCCTCGCCGCACCGGAAGGCGTACGTGAGGCCGCGGAGGATGTGCCGCCCGTCGGCGCCGATCCGCTGCGCGGTGAGCGTCTTCCGGAAGCGGCTCTCCGGGTGCGTGCTCGTGAACCAGCTCGCCACCTCGAAGTCGACGGCGTACCGCTCCTCCGGCAGGAACGCGTACTGGTCGACCCACTCCCCCGACCGCCGTCCCTGCAGCACGAGGAGCGGCCCTTCTTCGGCGATCCGGAGGACGTCTCCCACCTGCTGGACCTCGTCACCCGTCAGGGGAACGGGCTCGACGGGCCCGTCCCCGCCGAAGCCGACGTCACAAAGCACCGGATGCGCCCCGACGTGCGCCACGAGCGCCATGTGCGTCCGCGGCAGGACCGGGGCGCCGGGCGGCCGGACGCGCGCCTCGCACGGGACGACGTCGAAGCCGACCGCCTTCAGCGCGGCGAGGAACAGGGTGTTCTGCTCGAAGCAGTAGCCTCCCCGGCGCCCGCCGACGAGCTTCCGCTGGAGGCTCGGCACGTCGAGGCGGATCGGCCGCCCCATCTGGACGTCCAGGTTCTCGAAAGGGATCCGGAACGCGTGCGCGCGATGGAGCGCGGTCAGCGTGTCGAGATCGACCGTGAGCGGACCGCCGTGCCCGATCCGCTCGAGATAGGCGCCGAGGTCGAATCCCGATTCCACGCTCCGATCTTCGCACCGATGCGACCGATAAGATGACGGGCAGGATGCCAGCGATCGCCAGCCGGTGGGCCGAGGCCTGGAGCGATTCGCGCTTCCGCTTCCGCTTCGTCGCCGCGCTCGCCGGCGTGGTCGCCGCGCTCGCGCTCCTGGCCCGGTTCCTCGACAGTGTCGAGGCGCGGCCCGGAGCGATCCTCCCCGATCCGGTCCTGGCGCGGCTCGAGCCGCGAGACCTGACGTGGCTGACGTTCGGATTGATCTACGTCGGACTCTTCTTCGGTGTGGCGCGGCTGTCCACGCAGCCGCGCCACCTCGTCCGGGCGCTCCAGGCTTACACGGTGATGGTCCTCTTCCGGATCGCCGCGATGTGGGTCACGCCGCTCGAGGCGCCCCCCGGGATGATCCCGCTGAACGACCCGCTGGTGCGGCTCTTCGGGCCCGGAAAGCTCCTCACGAAAGACCTCTTCTTCTCGGGCCACACCTCGACGCTCTTCCTGCTGGCCCTTGCCGTGGCCGGGCGGCGCTCGAAGGCGTTCTTTCTAGCCTGCACCGCGGCCGTGGCGGTCTGCGTCCTCCGGCAGCACGTCCACTACACCGTGGACGTGCTCGTGGCGCCGCTCTTCGCGTACGCGAGCTACAGGCTCGTGACGCGCCTCGACCCGCTACTGGGCGACCGGCTCGTCGACGAATGACTCGACGTCCGGGTCGGGTCCCGGAGGCAGCTTCGACAGCTCTTTCTTGACGAGCTCCCCGTGCTCGACCTCCTCGTCGCGAAGCTCCTCGAACAGCTTCTGGACCTCGACGTCGGTCACATGGCCGAGGGCGTCGGCGAAGAACTGACGCGCCTTCTCTTCCGACTGGAGCGCCACGCTGAACGCCTCTCTCGGCTGCATGAAGGCGCGGACGGTGTCGTAGGAGGGCGCCTCGACATCCCAGAGCATCGAGCGATCCACCCGTCGCGGCGTGAGGCCGAAGAGGGTCCGGCGCTTTTTCGAGAGCTCCAGGCCGTGCTTCGCCTCGTTCCCCGCCATGAACCGGAAGAACTCGGCGGCCTCCCAGGTGCGGTGCGTGTCCATCTGATCGGCCAGCTCGAGGTACCGCTCCTGGGCCTCCTCCTCCACGAGAACGGCGAGATCCAGGGCGTCCTGAAGGGTCAGGCTGGAGAAGTCGATGCTCTTCGACATGCGGCACTCCTTTCATCGCCCCGGAATCGGGTCTCCGCGGCTCCGAGCAAGGGTGTGGCCGAAACCCGCGGGGAGCAATGATCCAATTGCCCTATCCGGCCCGGGGGGCGGAAGCCTACCGCGGCAGGACGAAACCGGGGACGAAGCTCGCGTCGTTCGTGGTGTTGTCGAGCTGGATCGCGTACGCCGTCACCGAGCCGCCATCGAGGACCTCCAGGATCGCCGACGCCTCGGTCGGAAGGCTCCGGCCCTCGCTCCGTGCGCTCTCCTGCATCCCGAGCGCGGCGAAGACGTCGTTCCACTGGACGGCGGCGAACGGCGCCAGGGAGAGCTCCCACACGACGAGGACGTTGCCGCGCGGGTCGTACGCCGTCAGGCGGGTCCGCGTCGCCTTCCCCGAGGTCTCGAGGACGCCGACGTTCGTCCGCGTGCTCGTCGAGGAGGACAGGAACGGGAGCGCGATCTTCCGGCCGGCCGGGGCGTCGTTTCCTGCCGCCGTGGGGCCGATCGCGAGGCCGTAGGTGCCGCTTTTTCCGTCGCTCGTGAAGGTGTGGCTCGAGGCGACGATGCCGGGTCCCTCGAGGGCCGTCAGCCGGAGCGCCCCGGAGACGTCCTCGCTCGTGCTGAAGAGCTGGAAGAGAACGTCGGTCAGGAGCCGCGTCTCGTTCGCCTGGAGGGTGACGATCGCGGGGGCGAGGGAGGGGCCGGTGGTCGGAAAGAACGTCGCCTTCACGCGGATCGGGGACGGCGACGGGTTCGCGATCTTCAGGTTGGTCATGAACCGCGCGCCGAACTTGCCGGCGGCCCGGGACGTCGCCGGGATCAGGACGTCGGCCACCGGGACCGCGCCCGTCACGCCGAGCGCGTCGTTCGTCTCGTTGTCGATCGCCGTCGCGTAGGAGAGGACACGCCCGGCCCCCGCGATGACGCGGACCTCGAAGAGATCGTTCTCGTCCGCCGGCATGGCCAGCTCGGCGAAGAGGTCGTTGACCTGGATCGTCGTGAGGGGCGGCACGTCCCGGGTGAGCGTCCCGCGCAGCGCGCCGGCGCGGTCCCTCACGGCGATCTCCACGGTCGCCGTGGCCCCGCTCGCCTCGGTGAAGCCGACGTTTACCCGGAAGCCGCGGCTCCGGAACGGAAGGACCAGGAGCGCGGCCCGGTCCCCGAGGACCGTCGCGCTGGAGGGGAGGAGCGCGGGGGCGAAGAGGCCGTACGCGCCTCCGTTCAGCGCGGTCGACTCGGTCCGCGCGGCCGCCACCACCGACGGCGACGCGTCGAGAAAGATCGGCCCGTAGTCGACCATCCGGAACGCGTTGCCGAGGATGTCGTCCAGGATCCGCGTCCCGAGCGGCGGGATCGTGACCGACAGAGTCCGCCCCGCGGTCGTTCCGTCCTCTCCGGCGGCGCTCGATCGGAGCGTCACCGTTGCCGGGGCGCCCGGATCCGAATTGAAGAGCCGGACGTTCGTCGTGAAGAACGACCCGAATCGTCCCGCGCCATGGACCGCCGCCGGGAAGACGGCCGTCGCCTTCGCCATCCGCGGGCCCGCGGCCGGCACCTGCGGCTCGATCTGGACCGACCAGGAGACGAGGCGCCCCGCGAGACCGGGCTGGCCGTCGCGGACCCTGAGCTTCCAGACGCCGGCCGCCGGCTTTCCGTTGAAGGCCGAAAGGGGCTCGACCGGAGTCGCCGTGAGGCCGAACACCTCGCGGACCGCGTGCCCGGCCTTCCCGCTCCGGTCCATCAGGACGGCGCTCGAGCCGTCGGGGCCGAGGAGCGTGACGGTGAGTTGGGTCGGATCCGGGTGGTCGATCGTGATCGCCGCGGTCAGCGTGGAGACGTTCCCCACGAGCGACGAGACGACGGCCTCGCATTCGACCTGGCCCAGCCCGCCGTCCGGAATCGCGGCCGACGAGCAGGGGCCGGTCACGGGCGAGGTGGCCGCCATCGCCGCTCCGAGGTCTAGACGCGGAGTGCGGCGGTGGCTCTTGTCGTCGGTCACCGGAACGCCGGTCGAGCGGAGGAGGTCGAACGCGAGGGCCGGATCGGAAAGGGAGCGAGCCTGCCGGATGAGGAGGACGGCGCCCGTCGCCGCCGGCGCGGCGGCCGAGGTTCCGGAGAAGGTCGAGGTCTGCCCGCCGCCGACGGCGGTGGTCAGCCACGAAACCCCGGGCGCGAGAACGGAGAGGCCGCTCGCGGAGTTGCTCGCGCACGGCACCACGTCGGCTCCCGACACGTCGTCGCGGCAGACGCTTCCCCAGCTGTGCGGGCCGGCCGACACCGAATAGACCATCCCGACGGCGGCGACGCTGCTGAAGCACGCGGGCCAGGACATCCCGTCCCGGGCGCCGTCGTTCCCGGCCGCGGCCACGACGGCGATTCCGGCGGCCCGCGCCCTGTCGAAAAGGGCGGCGCTCACGGGATCCTCGACGTCGCAGAAGGCCTGTCGCGGCAGGTCGTCGCCAAGGCTCAGGTTCAGCGCGTCGATGCCGAGCTCCTCGCGATGCGCGATCGCCCAGTCGACCGCGGCGAGGACCTTCGAGAACGAGGAGACGCCGCAGCCGGCCCCGCCGAACACCTTGAGCGCGATCAGGTTCGCGTCCGGCGCGATGCCGTGCGGCCCCGCGATGACACCGGCGACGGAGGTGCCGTGCCCGTTGCAGTCGCCGAGATCGGCTCCGCCGTCCACGAAGTTCTGGACCGCGACGATCCTGCTGGTCCGCCCCGGGTCGCCGCCGAAATCCGGATGGGTGGCGTCTATGCCGCTGTCGACGATCGCCACGCTCCGCCCGTAGCCCGTCATCCCGGCGAGCGCCAGCCGGTCGGCCCCGATCTGGGCACCGCCCACCTGGCCGCTCGGACGGACGACGCCGTCGATCGAGACCGCGAGGACGTCGGGGTGATTCCGGAGCTGCTCGAGCCCCTCGGCCGTCACGTCGGCGGCGATCCCGCCGGTCGTTTCGAAGAGGCGATGGACCCGAACCGCCGCCGGGTCGACGCTCGCGAGAGGCGCGCGGCCGGCCGGAGCGGAGCGAAGAGAGATGAGAACGGCCACGGTCTCCTCGCCGGCCGCCAGCCTCTCCACCACACCGGGCGACACCCGCATCGTTCCTGGTGGGGAGAGGAGGGCGACCGCGAGGAGTCCCATGGCCGGGTACATGCCCGGAGTCATCTCAAGGCGCGTGCCAGCGGTTCCGTGACGGGCCTCACGGCGCGGGCGACCCGGAAAGGAGACTTTCGCTCCGTTTCGGAACTTCCTACAGCGAAGTGGGAAGTTCTTGCCAATTCGCGGGACTACCATCGACGGCGGTCCGCGGGTGTCCGCTCACCCGCCGGGAGGTCACGTCATGGGTTCAGGCCTCGAGCTCACCTTCACCCTCGGCCGTGGCGAGGCCAGCATCCTCGTCCGGCTTCTCATCGCGGGGCTCGCAGGCTCGGCGATCGGATGGAACCGGTTCCGGGCCGGGAAGCCCGCCGGCATCGGGACCCATGCGTTCGTCGCCCTCGGCGCGGCCCTGTTTGCAGCGATCCCCGCCCTGATCTCTCCCCAGGGCGGCAGCGACGCTCTGTCGCGGGTCGTTCAGGGGGTCGCGACCGGCGTCGGCTTCCTGGGAGCGGGCGAGATCTTCCGCGACACCTCCGGGAACCGGATCCACGGGCTGACCTCGGCCGCGGCGCTCTGGGTGACGGCCGGGCTCGGGATCGTCTCCGTCTGCGGCTCCCTGGCCCTCATCGCGGCGATCACGGCGATCATCCTGTTCGTCCTCGTCGTCATGCCCCACCTCGAGCGGCGGTTTCGAGGCAAGTCGGTGGAACCGGCCTGACCGACTCCACGGTGCCGGGGCTCCCGACACGTCGTTCGTGGCAGGATCGCCGGATGCTACCGACGTCCGAGACGTCCTCCGATGCGGATCTCCTCTCGTTCCGGCGCCAGGAGTCGTCGCTGACGGTCCTCGGCCTGGCCGTCCTCGCGGCGCTGCTCGTCATCCACGTCGGCTTCAGTCCGATGCTCGGCGTCCCCTCCCGGAAGATCCTCTGGATGATCGGGGCGTCGTTCCTCATCCAGACGCTCGAGCTTCTCGTGCTCCAGGGGCTCACCGGCCCGCTGAGCGCGGCCCAGATTAGGCGCTACGCGTGGGTGTCCGTCTGGGTGAAGCTGCTCCTGGCGTTCGCGGTGGCGCTCCTGGGGGGCTTCGAGGACAGCCATTACTCGGTTCTGATGGTCCTCCCGATCGCGGCAGCCGCCTTCCGGTTCAGGCTCGCGGGCGTTCTTTCCGTCGCGACGGCGGCCGCGATCCTCACGTTCGTCGAGCTCTGGCTCTACTACCGGCGGCATCCGCCCGCGAGGCTCCTGGAGTTCTACGAGGCGGCCACGCTCGCCTTGACGTACTTCGTCGTGGCGATCGTCGTGTCGAACCTCGCCGGCCAGGTCCGGCGGGAACGGGCGCTCGTCCAGGAGAGCCTCGACGCCCTGGAACGGACGAAGGACCTCCTCGTTCGCGAGGAGAAGCTCGCCGCGCTGGGCCGGCTCTCCTCCGCAATCGCCCATGAGATCCGGAACCCCGTCGCCATGATCGCGAGCTCCGCGAGGCTGATGGCGGAGCGGAGACCAGACGACCCCGTGGCCGGGGAGATGCGCGGGATCGTGCTGGCCGAGGCCGGGCGGCTGGAGAAGCTGACGACCGACTTCCTCTCCTACGCTCACCTCCGCGCGCCGACGAAGAAGGAGCTCTCGCTCTCGGACACGCTCGCGTACGTCGCGGATGTGGCGCGGGCACGGGCGGCCGAGCTCGGCCGGACCATCCGCGTGGAGTCCACCGCGGACGGCCACGTTCACGCAGACCCCTCCCAGCTCTACCAGGCGCTCCTGGACCTGATCGTGAACGCCCTGGAGGCGTGCCCCGACGAAGGCACCGTGACCCTCGGTTCGAGCCGCGCGCCGGGCCGCGTCGTCGTCTTCGTCGAGAACCCGGGCGATCCGATCCCTCCCGAGACGACGGCTCGCCTCTTCGAGCCGTTCTTCACGACGAAGCCGCGCGGCACCGGCCTCGGGCTCGCCGTCGCGCGGAGCATCGCGCGCGCGCACGGCGGGGACGTGACGCTCGGGAGAAACGAGAACGGGTGGATCCGGTTCGAGCTGTCTCTCCCCGGCGCGGAGGGGTGACGGATGGCGCAGATCCTCCTCGTCGACGACCTGGCCTCGATGCGCCGCGTCCTCGCGGCCATCCTCGGCGAGGACGGGCACACGGTGGTGGAGGCCGGCGGCGTCGCCGAGGCCGAGCGCCTCCTCGCCACGAGCCCCTTCGATCTCGTCATCACCGACCAGAAGATGCCCGACGGCGAGGGGCTGTCGCTCGTCGCGTCCGCGCGCGAGGCTGACCCGGCGCTCCCGGTTGTCATCGTCACCGCCTTCGCCACCGTCGAGCTCGCCGTGCGAGCGCTCAAGGAGGGCGCGTTCGACTTCATCACGAAGCCGTTCGTCGCGGAGACGGTGCGCGCGGTCGTCCGGCGGGCCTCGGAGAGGACCGCCCTCGTCCGGGAGAACGAGAGCCTCAGGGGGGACGTCCGACACCTCGGGGGTGACAGGGAGCTGGTGGGCGACAGTCTCCCGATGCGCCGGGTGCGAGAGCTGATCTCGCGGGTCGGCCCCACGAATGCCACTGTACTGATCACGGGGGAGACCGGCGTCGGCAAGGAGCTCGTCGCCCGGGCGCTCCACGACTCCAGCCCGCGTGCGCTCCGCTCGTTCGTGGCGGTGAATTGCGCCGCGTTCACGGAGACCCTCCTCGAGAGCGAGCTCTTCGGGCACGAGCGGGGCGCCTTCACCGGGGCCGACCGGGCGCGCCAGGGGCTCTTCGAGGCGGCCCACCGTGGAACGCTGTTCCTGGACGAGGTGGGCGAGATGGCACCGGCGATGCAGGCGCGGCTCCTCCGGGTCCTCGTGGATGGAGACGTCGTCCGCGTCGGGACGAACATCCCGAGAAAGGTCGACGTCCGTCTCCTCGTCGCCACGCACCGGGACCTGGGCCAGCGCGTCCGCGACGGGCTCTTTCGCGAGGACCTCTACTACCGGATCGCTGTGGTCCCGCTGGCGGTCCCCCCTCTGCGCGAGAGGCTCGAGGACCTCCCGCTCCTCGTCGACCGCCTCCTGGGGCGCGTGGCGCGCGAGCTCAAGGTCCCGGCGCCGCGGGTCTCCCCGGCGGCTCTGAACGCTCTTTCGACCTACGCCTTCCCCGGCAACGTGCGGGAGCTCCGGAACCTCGTCGAGCGGGCTTGCATCCTCGCGCCGACGCCGGTGCTCCAGGCGGACGATTTCCCGATCGCGCTGGGGGCTTCGGTCCGCGGCGACCTCGCGTCCGATGCGGGCTTTCCGGCGTGGCTCGCGGCCCTCCCGGCCACCATCGATCTGAGGCGGACGCTGGAAGAGGTGGAGAAAAGGCTGGTCGCACGCGCCATGGAGACCTCCGGTGGCGTTCAGGCCGTGGCGGCACGCAGCCTGGGGATCTCGAGGAGCGACATCGCCTACAAGCTTCGCAAGTACGGCCTCGAGCCACGCCAGGACGAATGACCCGTCCCCCGGCGGGTGTCAAAATCTTTCGACAAAGCGGCTCGGTTGTCGGAATCCTCGAACGCGGCGCGGAGCGGCGTACCGGCGTCTTGCCGGCAAGTCATTACAGGTCAACTGTTTGGAAATCCGATGGGGTGCGGCACCGCGATTGCGATGTCGTGGATGGGCCAGCGAGGCCCAAGGAGGAAATACCCATGCGGAATCTGAAAACAGGGTTGGTCTGCTCCACTGTCGTCCTGGCCCTGGGCCTCGGTGTCGGTGCGTCCGCGGACGTCGGGAAACCCGGCGCCGACGCGAAGTCGCTCCAGAATCTCCAGGCGGCCTACGACGGGGAGAGCAACGCCCACGCCCGCTACCTGGCATTCGCGAAGAAGGCGGACGAGGAGGGAAACGGCGCCGTCGGCCAGCTCTTCCGGGCCGCCGCTCGGGCGGAGGAGATCCACGCGGCGAACCACGCGGTCGTCATCCGGAAGCTGAATGCCGTCCCGAAGGCCGACGTCAAGGCTCCCGAGGTGAAGTCGACGCCGGAGAACCTGAAGGCGGCGATAGCCGGTGAGACCTACGAGCGGGACACGATGTACCCCGGCTTCATCAAGCAGGCCCGGCTCGAGAACAACCGCGACGCGCTGCAGACCTTCACCTACGCGAAGACGGCCGAGGCCGAGCACGCCACGCTCTACGCCGACGCGATGAAGAACCTCGACGCGTGGAAGGGGGCGAAGAAGACCTTCTACGTCTGCACGGTCTGTGGCTACACCACGACCAACCTCAGCTTCGAGAAGTGCATCGCCTGTTTCAACTCGAAGGACAAATACGTCGTCGTCAGCTAGCTAGCCGCCGATCGCTTCGCGATCTACACCGGGGGCGGCTAGCCAGCTGTCTTGATCGGGGGGCACGCCTGACGGCGTTCCCCCCAAGCCCCCCTCCTGATCCCCCAAAGGAATCGCTGCTGAAGACCCGCTCGAGATTCGTTCCTTCCACGCGAACGATCCCTGCCCCCTCTAATGCGCCCCGGCCGGAGGTGGCCGGGGCCTCCTCTCACCTCCACGGAGAAAAAGACATGTTCTCGCTCCCGCCCCCTCCGACCTGGGATGGCCTCCATCCCCTCGTGACTCACTTCCCGGTCGCGCTCCTCCTGGTGGCCCCGCTCTTCGTGGTGCTGGGGCTCGTCCGCCGCACGTCGGGCACCGCCTTCCTGCGTGCCGCGCTCCTCCTGATGGTACTGGGCACGATCGCGATCTACGTCGCCGTCCCGACGGGAGAGGCCGCGGGCCGTCTCGCGGAACGCAGCCCCCAGGTCAACCAGGTCCTCGAGCAGCACGAAGAGCTCGCCGAAGCGAGCCGGGTCCTCTTCACGGCTCTGACGGTCATCTTCGGCGTCATCGTCTTCGGCCCCATCGTCCTGAAGAAGGAGCTCGAGCGCCGCTCCACCCTCGCGCTCCACGCCGCGTTCCTGATCCTCTATGGCGCGGGCGCGGCCGTCCTGTCCAACACCGCCCACCAGGGAGGCCAGCTCGTCCACGCGCTCGGGGTCCACGCGCTGACCACGCCCCCGTCCGCGGTGGCCGGTCTTCCGCCGGCCGCGGGCGACGACGACTGAACGATCCCCTCAGGGCGCGGTGTTCCAGCCCCCCACGTCGGCGACGAGCCCGTCCGCCTGGGACGGGCCCCAGGTGCCGGGCTCGTACTCGTGGATGGGACCCGACGCCTGCAGCACGGGATCGACGATGGCCCAGGCCGCCTCCACGCCGTCCTCGCGAGCGAACAGCGTGGCATCCCCCGACATGGCGTCGCCCAGGAGACGCTCGTAGTCGCCCAGCCGTCCGTCGGTCCCCTGAGCCGGCTGGTCCACCACGGAGAGCTCGAGCGGCCTGCCGGTCATCCCCGCGCCCGGGCGCTTGGCCCGCGCGCCGAGCGCGATCTCGACCTGCGGGCTGAGGCGGAAGCGGACGTAGTTCCCCTGGGACGGCGCCGGCTCCGAGAAGACCACCTGCGGCGCGTTCTTGAGCTCGATGAAGACCTCTGTGGCGGTCGTCGCCAGGCTCTTGCCCGCCCGGACGTAGAACGGCACGCCGTCCCAGCGCCACGAGTCGACGTGGAGCCGCAGCGCCGCGTAGGTGGGCACCTCCGAGTCCTTCGCGACGCCCGGCTCGTCCCGGTAGCCGCGGAACTGGCCGCGGACGAGGTGCTCGACGCCCAGAGGCCGGATCGTCCGGAGCACCTTCGCCTGCTCGTCGCGTATCGCCTCCGCGTACGTGCCCGCCGGCGCCTCCATCGCCAGGTAGCTCACCACCTGGAAAAGGTGGTTCTGGATGACGTCCCGGATGACCCCCGTCTCCTCGTAGAACCAGCCGCGGCCCTTGACGCCGAAGCCCTCGGCCATGGTGATCTGGACGTTCTCCACGTAGCGGCGGTCCAGGATCGGCTCGAGGAAGGCGTTGGCGAAGCGGAAGTAGAGGATGTTCTGGACGGCCTCCTTCCCCAGGTAGTGGTCGATCCGGAAGATGCTGCTCTCGGGAAAGAACTCGTGGAGGGTGCGATTGAGGGCCCGGGCCGACGCCAGGTCGCGACCGAACGGCTTCTCCACGATCACCCGCGCTCCAACCGTGAGACCCGTGGCCTGGAGCTGTCTCACGACCACCGGGAACATGCTGGGTGGGATGGCGAGATAGTGGAGCGGGCGCGCGCAAGGGCCGAGCTCGGCCTTCACCTGGCCGAACGTCGCGAGGTCGTTGTAGTCGCCGTCCACGTAGCGGATGTGCGGCGCGAGACGGGCGAAGACGTCCTCGTCCACCCCGCCGCCGTTCTCCCGGAGGCTTGCCCGGCACCGCTCGAGGAGCTGGTCCCGCGTCCAGCCCGATTTGGCCACGCCGACGATCGGGATGTCGAGCCGGCCGCGCCTGGCAAGCGCCTGTAGAGCCGGAAAGATCTTCTTGTAGGCCAGGTCGCCGGTCGCTCCGAAGAAGACCAGGGCGTCGGCGGTAGGTCTCGCGTCGTTCGTCATCTCGCCTCCAGGTCGGGTATCACACCATCTTCGCCGGCTCGGACGCCTTCCGCGCCAGACGCTTGCGCGCCAGATCAGCCAGGAACAGGATCGGGGCGCCCAGCGCCGCCAGGGCGACGAGCCCCGGCGCCACCGGCCCGGTCCCGAGAGCGGCGGCCACGGGCGCGACGTAGAGCACGGCGAAGACGAAGGCCAGCTCGAAAGCGACGCCGACGAGCAGCAGCGGATTGCGGAAGAGACCGCGATCGAGGCCGGAGCGCTCCTCGAAGCGACGCCCGACGAGGTTGCCGATCTGGGCGAAGACCACCGAGACGAGGGTCGCCCCCGTGGCGGCCCGGTAGACGGGGTCGCTCGCGGCAAGGACCTGCCCGTAGTGCCAGCCGCCGAGGTGGAGGACGAGGAAGAACATGAACATCGCCCACGCCGCCTCGATCAGGCCGAGGAAGACGTAGCTCCGGACGAGCAGCCTCGTGTCGAGGAGGCGTCCGGACAGGCCTCGCGGCGGCCGCTTCATGGTCTCGCCGTCGGGCGGCTCCTGGCCGAGGGCGATCGCCGGCAGGAGGTCGCTGCCGAGGTCGACACAGAGGATCTGGAGGACGGTCAGCCCGAGCGGCACGGGCAGGACGACGTAGGCGAGGAACGGGACGATCTCGGGGACGTTGCTGGCGAGGACGTAGCTCGTGAACTTCCGCATGTTGGCGAAGACGGTCCGCCCCTCCTCGACGCCGGCCACGAGGCTTGCGAAGTTGTCGTCGAGGAGGACGATCTGGGCCGCCTCGCGCGCCACGTCGGTGCCGGCGGCGCCCATCGCGATCCCCACGTCGGCGGCGCGGAGCGCGGGCGCGTCGTTCACGCCGTCGCCGGTCATCGCGACGAGGAGCCCCATCCGCTTCACGGCGCCCACGATCTTCAGCTTCTGCTCCGGCGTCGTCCGCGCGAAGACGTTCAGGCCGCCGCGCAGCTTTTCGACGACCTCGCTCTCGCGGAGCCGCTCGAGGAGATCGCCGGTGAGGACGGCGTCGGGGCCCGCGTCCCGGGGCAGGATGCCCGCGAGCCCGGCGATGGCGCGCGCCGTGTCCGGGTGGTCGCCGGTGACGAGGATGACGCGGATCCCCGCGTCCCGGCAGCGGGCGACGGCGTCCGGCACCTCGTCGCGCAGCGGATCGGAGAGGCAGAGGAAGCCGTGGAGCTCGAGCCGCTCCTCGAGCGCGGCTTCGGGCGCGTCGACCTCGGCGGCGTCGAGCTTCCGCGACGCCACCGCGATGATCCGGAGCCCTTGCGACGCCAGCTTCCCGACCGCGGCGTCGCCGAGGGCCAGCGACTCCTCTGGCAGCGCGAGGTGCGGGCGGACGACCTCCCACGCGCCCTTGATCGCGAAAACCCGCGACTCGCCCCGCGCCAGGACGCCCGCGGCGCGACGCCGCTCCACGTCGAACGCGATGTGGCGGACGACCTCGCGCGAGAGGGCGAGCGGATCACCGCCCATCCGCGAGAACGCCGTGGCGGCGGCGACGTCGAGGGGATCGCCCGTGAGCGCGCCGGCCTGCCCGTGGATCTCGGACGCGGCCAGGGCGGCCTCGAGGAGGGAACGGCGCGGCGCGTCGGCGAGCGGCTCCCCCGTGAGCGCGTCCACGACGCCGGTCACCGCGAGCTCGTTCCTCGTGAGCGTCCCCGTCTTGTCGGTGCAGATCACCTCGACGGAGCCGAGCCCCTCGACCGCGTTCAGGCTCTTCACCAGGACCTTCTTCTTCGCGAGGCGCATCCCGCCCATGGCCAGCGCCAGCGTGAGCGTGGGGAGAAGTCCCTCCGGCACGCTCGCGACGGTGATCCCGAGCATGAAGACGACGTTCACCCAGAGCGGCCTCCCGATGGCAACGCCGTAGGCGAAGAACGCGAGTCCGAGCACGACCGCCACGACGGTGAGAATCCGTACCGTGCGCGTCACCTCGCGCTCCAGCGGCGTCGGCGGACGGCGCACCTCGACGCTCAGCGCCGCGATCTTCCCGAACTCGGTCCGCCGCCCGGTCGCGTAGACGACGGCGGCGCCCGAGCCGCGCAGCACGGAGCAGCCGGCGAAGACGAGGTTCGGGCTCTCCACGAGCCCGCCCGCGGCGACCCGCTCCGCCTGCAGGCTCACGTGTCGCGACTCGCCGGTGAGCGCCGCGTTGTTCGCCAGGAGGTCGCGGCACTCGATCAGCCGCGCGTCCGCGGGGACGCGATCGCCCTCGGAGAGGAGGAGCACGTCGCCGGGCACGAGGTCGGCGGTGAGCACGTCCGTCTCGGCCCCGCCGCGCCGCACGGTGATCTGCTGCGGCAGCATCTTGCGGAGGGCGTCCATGGCGCGCTCGGCGCGCATCGCCTGGGCGAAGGTGAAGAGCGCGTTGAGGACCGCCACGCCCGCGAGCGCCCAGCCGAGCACGGCCATCCCCTGGCCGGGCGCCATCCGGTCGGCCACGAAGCAGAGCGCGGCGGAGACGTCGAGGAGGATGCTGAAGAGGTTCGCGAACTGCTTGGCCAGCATCCGGAGCCACAGGAGGCGCGGCGGCGCGGCGAGCGCGTTGGGCCCGAGCTCCCGGAGCCGCTCGGCGACCTCGTCGGGGCGGAGCCCCTCGGCCCGGCTGCGCAGGAGCGACAGGACCTCGCTCGTCTCGAGGTTGTGGATCTGCCGGTCGGTCACTCCACGCTCCGGTAGACGGCGACGTCCGCGGGCGCGTCGCGGAGGATCCGCTCGAGGAGGTTGCCCCGCAGGATCCGCCCCGGCACGCTACGCCGCGAGGCGCCCAGGCAGATCAGACGGACCCGATGCTTGTCGGCCTGGACCAGGATCTCCCGCGCCACGTCGTCGGAGAAGACGACGGCGGAGTCGACCGTGAATCGGTGCGGCTCCAGCGCGGCGCGGACCTCCTCCTCCACGCGCGCCACGAAGGCCCGGCCATTCTCGAGCAGCCCCTCCAGCGCTTCGTGGCTCGGTTCGCCCACCCGCAGCCGCGACGCCTCGCGGACGAAGAGGAGGTGGAGACGGCGGAGATCGCCGCCCAGCAGCCGGAAGAGCGGGAGCGCGTGGGCCGCGCCGCGCGGGTGGCCCGCGAGCGGCAGGAGCACGCGGCCGGGCTGGCCGAGGACGCCGGGCTGGACGACGCGCAGGGCGACGACCCGGAACCGCCCGGCCCCGAGCAGGCGCGCCGACACGGTCCCCGCCAGGAACGCCAGCTTCCTCGGGCGGACGCGCGCGCCGCAGATCAGCGTCGTCTCGCGGCCGGGGGGGACGAGCTCGATGAGCCGCTCGGCCACCCCCTTCGGCCCGCGGACGTGGAGCTCGGGCTCGAGAGTCACGCCGAGTCGCCGGCACTCCTCGGCGATCCGTTCGATCCTCTCCGGGAGATGAAGCGCCGGCGAGCCGTCGTGCACGTGGACGAGGCGCAGCCGGCGGTCCTCGGCGTTGGACGCGAAGCGCGCGGCGTAGTGCGCCACCCAATCCCCGTTCAACGAACCGTCGTACGCGAAGACGAGCACCGCCGCACCTCCCGAGACGTTTCCGTTCGCTCGCGCGGCGGTCCCGTCTGGGCGGACCCATCGTACCGCCGCCGGGCCGACCGGGGCCGCCTCGCCCTCAGTCGAAGGGCAGGAGGATCGGGGCGAGATAGATCGGAGCGTTCGTCCCCTGGTCGACGAGCGTGGCGAAAGCGCCGATGACGGCGGGCGAATAGGAATAGCCGGGAGTGGAGTTCGGAACCGGCGTGACCCGGATGAGCACCGGCCCGCGATCGCCTATCGCGTGCGTGCGGAAGAGATCGGAGAGCTGCAGGCCGCCCCCGTAGGGAAGTGTGGCGCGAAACGTCTCGAGGATGGCTCCCTTGCTGTCGGAGATCTCGATGTCGACGCTGGTCGTCGTGCTCTGCGAGTAGTACGACGAGGTCTCCACGAGGGCCAGGTTGGTCCGGTACCTGGGCGACGCCACCGCACCGAGGATCGCGAGCGAGTCGCCGGCGCGCGCGGCCTGGAAGGAGTTCAGCGGCGGGATCGCCGCCCCGTAGGTCCCGCCGTCCGCCAGGACGGTGTACGTACGCGAGGCGACGCGGATGCCGCTCGCGGAGCCATAGCCCGTGCTGATCGAGAGCCACGCGACGCCCTGCATGCCGAAGACCGAGAAGAGAACGTCGGGAAGGGTCTCCGATTCGAGGGGGAGGAGCGTGAACGGAACGGACGCATAGGACGCCTTGTCCCACAGCTTGGCCGTCAACGTGACGCTCTGCGCGACGGACGCGGCGTTGTAGAGGTAGAGGTCGCTCCGGTAGCGAGCCCCTCCGGCGCCGTCGGAGTGGACGACGGCCGGGATGATCCTCGTCCGGCGCATCGAGATATCCGGCGGGAAGTAGGTGGGAGAGCCTGTCCGCGTGTCCGTCACCGTGAGCAGCGGGATGACCGCGCCGGAGGTCGGCTGGAGGACCACGGATCCGGGCCCCGCCGCGAACGTCGCCGCGAGTCCGTCGACCCGGACCGGACCCGACCTCGGAGTCCGGAGCGCGATGTCCGAAGGGCTCGCCTCGGGCACCTGGCTCGCGAGGTGCAGCGTGGCGAGAGAGCCCCGATCGGTCGCGTCGGTCAGCAGGAGGTCGGTCCGGAACGCGCGGCCGGGGAGAGCGCCCGAGAAGGTGAGCGGGAACCCCGGATCGGCCGCGGTCGCGAGGTCCAGCGCCGGGACGCCGATGCCGTAGCTTCCGGCGCCCGTGGCCGTGTACGTGTGGCTCGTCGCCTCGATCGACGCCGTTCCGGGGAGGTCGAGGAACAGCGAGCCGGAAGCGTTGTCGAGCTTCAGGACGTTCTTCACCACGTCTTCGACCAGCCGCACCTCGAGCGGCTGGAGCGTCACGCCCGGAAGCGACGCCCCTCCGCCTCGCGATCCGCCCTCGGGCGCGAAGTCGAAGCCGACGAAGATCGGATCGGGCATCGGGTTCCGGAGGATCAGATCGGTCTGCGTGGTCTTTCCTCCTTTGCCCGCCTCGACGTTCCGCGCGACCCACGGGAAGACGAGGCGCTGCTTCAGCGACGCGCGGACGACGCCCCACTCCTGGAGGACGTCGCCTCCACCGCCCCCGCCGCCCGAGGGACCGCCGCCGGTGGGGACCGAGATGCCGGAGCCGGAGTTGTAGTAGAAGTCAGCCCCCTCGGCCGCAGCGTCGACGTCGACGTGGACGAAGGCGCGACCCTCGAGCTCGTCGAGGTAGAGCTCGTCGTAGCTCGCCGGCGCCGGATGACCCGGCTGCCAGAACGCGAGGGCCGGATCGACGAGGCTGTGCCCGTCGGTCGTCACCCGAGGACGGTTCACCTCGACGAGCAGGCGCGCGTCCGACGACCCGGTGTGGATGGCCTGCAGTCGCGGCTTCGCGGCGTCGGTCCACTGGACCTCGGCGGGTCGTCCGGGAGCGTGGCGGAAGAGCGTCGTGGGGTTGTCGGGATGGACGCGCGCGAGCCAGGCGCCGGCGTAGTCGCTCGTCGGCACGGCGAAGAGGGCGAGCGCGCCGCCCCGGTACGGCGGGAGGCGCAGCACCTCCGTCGTCGCGCCTCCGTCGACGTACTCGACGCGGCGGTCGTTCAGGGTGGTCCCGTCCGCGAGGCTCCTCGTCCCGAGGCCGAAGTCGAGGTACGCGCCGCCGGAAGGTGTGATCCACCCTTCGAGATCGATGCTGAGCGGATCGCCCCAGGGAAAGGCGATCTGACGGATCGGCGCGCCCGAGGTGCTGACGATGTAGAGCCCCCGTTCCTCGAAGGTCGTGACGCGCGGCACCCCCGCGACGAGGAGCCGCCGCCCCTCGCGGTCCGTCCCGACGATCGCGCAGGGGAGGAACGAGTACGGATCGTGCGAGAAGACCATCACGGCGTTGCCGTCCGCTTTCACGCCGTAGACGCCGTCGCGGCCGGCCAGGCTCGAGTCGCGGAAGGCGACGAGGAACGGGAGCTCCGACGAGCCGAGGCGGAGGCCCGAGCGCCGCGCGGAGACGAACGGTCCGCCGCGGTCCAGCGCCGAGGCCGACGGAACAGAGAGCGACGGATGGACGTCGGCGGACGCGCCGTCCGGCAGCCGGAGCGGCCTCCAGCTGACGCCAGCGTCGGCGCTCACCAGGTACCGGAGCCTATGCGAGGGGTTGTCGCCGGAGAGGCTCGCGTCGGTGCCGACGAGGATCCTCGGGGGCTGGCCATCGCCCTCGAACAGGGCGGAGACCGTGAAGATCGCGCTCGAGCCGTCCTCCGGCAAGACGACCCTGCGATCGGTCTGTCCGGTCGAGTCGTAGAGGACGAGCCGCCCGCGCAGCTGGCTGGTCGGGCCGTCGAGCTCGACCAGGAGGAAGTGCCTCCCGGCGCGTGACTGCACCGCGGGTGCCGCCAGCTGGGTGCTGACGGGCGAGTACGAGATGACGCGGGCATCGACGCCGGAGCCGATCAGCGACACCCCGCACAGACAGACGAGCCGGGCTACCTTCATTTCGGGGCCTCCGCCCCGGTAGTGACGTCAGGCCTGCGAATCTTTCGCGGACGTCGCGGAAGAGAACGCAACGCCTTCCGACGCCGCGGCGGCGTCCGCGCGCCCTCGCATCCGCGCGACGAGGACGAGCCCCAGGACGCCCGTCAGGAAGAGGAGGGCTCCCTCGCGCATGCCCGGAGGCACGTGCCGGAAACGGATCCGGTGGCTGCCCCTCTCGACCGGCACCGCGCGGAAGCAGTAGTCGGCCCGGAGGACGTCCGTGGGCCGGCCGTCGACGGTCGCCTTCCAGCCGGGGCTCCAGGTGTCGAAGAGAACCAGGAATCCCGGCCCCGGCGCCGTCGTCTCGAGCTCGAGCTCGGAGGGCCCGCGGAGAAGGAGCTTCACCGTGGCGAGAGAGACGTCCCACCTCGAGCCCGGACCGGGGGGCACGTCGTCCAGCACGACCTCCCGGCGCGGATCGAACCCGCTCGAGAGGACGGCGGCCAGCGCGTCTTCCGGCGACAGGGCCCGGGCCGACGGGACGACCACCGCCCGCGGTAGCGCGCCCGGAAAGGAGTAGGGAAAGACGCGCTTCGACGCCGCACCTGCCCCGGCAACGGGTTCGAGCCCCGCCATCCGGTTCCGGAGGATCAGAGTCCTGGCGCCCCCCAGCTCGGCCACGCGGAGGCTGCGGCTCGCGAGGAACCGGTGCGCCCGCCGCATCGGAGGGCCGGCCCCTTCGACGCCGAGGAGATCGAACCTCTGCCCGAGCGCGTACGCCAGCGGATCGTCGCGGAGCGCCTCGACGCGCTCCGCGTCCGAGAGGAGGTGGAGCGGCGTGAAGGCGCCGAGCGACCAGAAACGCGCGGGAAAGCCGAGCGCGTCCGGCGGAAGCGACTTCAGATGGGTCGCGAGAGCCGGCTCCACGCGATGCGTCGCCGTGGAGACCGTGGGGGCGGCTCGCGAGGTGTGGACGGTGAGGTCGGCGGCGAGAAGGGCGGTCGCAAGCCACGCCAGCCGGCGGCCCCGCGCCGAGGATCGCTCGAGAACGGCCACGACGAGGGAAGCCCCGACCACCACGGCCAGGCTCATCGAAGCCAGGTAACGCACCGGCGTGCGGAATCCGCGGAGGAGCGGCAGCCAGGAGACGAGCCCGTACGGGCCGTCCCGCCCCCACGCGAAGGCGAAGGCGACGAGCGCGGCCGCCGCGAGCCCGGCGTAGAGCCAGCGCCAGTCGCGAAACGCGGGGTTCCTCGCGAGGCCGAGTCCGACGAGGAAGAGGAGGCCGGCCACGACGCCGGGATAGCTCGCGGGCTCCGTCCAGCGCCGGAGGCCGTCGACCGGGAGGAAGACCTGATCCAGCTCCTTCAGCGACAGCGCCCCCTCGTCGCGCGCGTCGGGCGCGAGTCCCCCGAACCGATCGCTCTCGGGAAAGAGCGCAATCATAGGAAGGAGCGCGGGAGCGCCCAGCGCGAACGCCAGAGCCAGGGAGAGGAGCAGCTTCCCGGCGGATTCGCGGCTCCGCCAGATCGAGACGATCCCGACGGCGACGAGCGCCAGCCCGGCGCCGAGGAGGCTGTGGGGGCGGCTCGCGAGGAGGATGAGCCCGAGCGAGACGGAGACCGTCGCGATCCCCGCCCGGCGCCCCGACTCGCCGAGGGCGATGAGGCCGAGCGCCAGGGCGGGGACCAGGGCCGTGACCGCCACGGACCGAGGCCACATCACGGCCTGCACCGTGCGGGCCGCGAGCATCCAGCCGACTCCACCGAACAGGGAGGCGGGCCAGCTCGACGTGAGGCGCCACAGCAGGGCGAACGCCGTCACGCCGGCGAGCCAGAGGTGAAACAGCGAGAAGACGTCGGCCAGCCTGTGGACCTCGCCCCCCGTGAGGAGCAACGGGGTCGTCAGGGGATAGAAGAGCGGCGCCTCCTGGGTGAACAGGAGCGGACTCCCCATGAACAGGCCATCTAGCCAGAACGGAGACTTCCCGGCACGGAGATCGGCCTGCACCTCGTGCCAGATCGGGAGCTGCTCGTAGAAAAGGTCGAAAGAGAAGAACGACCGCGATCCGACGACCACCGGAAAGAACGCGCCGAGCCACACGAGGCCGAGGATCAGCATCGCGGGGGCGAGCGGGGCTCGGCGGCGAGAGAAAGCGTCCGGTGCACCGTCTGCGCCCTCTGGTCGCGGGCGGCGACGCCAGCCTTCCTCTTCGGCAGGCTCCGTCATCCCCGCGAGTCCTTTTGCGCCGTTCTCCACGAGCCCGTAGTCTCCCGCGGGAGCCGCCACCCGGCAATTTCGCCCGGCCACCATTCGGGCCGATCAGGAGTACGGCGACGACGAGGCGGCGTGACAGAGGGAAACGAGAGTTGTGTCCGCCCGGTCACCCGGGTCGCCGGCATGGGGTCTCCGCGGCGAATGCCGCGGTCCTCGCTGCCGTCGCGCGAGCGGGCTCGCTCGATTGCAGAAGCCGGACCGATCCCCTAGATTCGGCCGCGTCGTGCTCGTGATCTTCGGTAGCCTCGCCGCGTTCTTCTTCGTCCTGGAGAGGCTCCGGCCCGCGAGAGCGCAGGGGTACTTCCGCGACGGATTCGTCGCCGATCTCCTCTACATCCCCGTCCACTACGGCCTTCGAGTCGCGTTCTCGTTCGTCGCGGCCGACCTCGTCGCGAGGTCGGTCCGCGGTTTCCTTCCCGGTGGCCGGGGGCTCCTGTCGAAAGAGCCGCTCTGGATCCAGGTGCTCGTCGTCGTCGTCTCGCTCGATCTCCTCTTCTACGCGATGCACCGGATGAAGCACCGCTTCGGCTGGTGGTGGCGTCTACACGAGACGCACCACAGCTCGGAGACGCTCGACTTCCTCTCGGCCACGCGGTTCCACCCGCTCGAGAAGGTGCTGGACCGGGCGGTCTTCCTGGCGCCGCTCGCGCTCCTCGATCCATCCGAGACCGCCCTCGTCGTCTGGTCGTCGATCGACGTCTTCCTCGGGATGCTGAATCACTCGAACGTCCAGCTCCGGTTCGGCCCGCTCCGGTACATCTTCGTCGTCCCCGAGATGCACCGATGGCATCACGCCCGCGGCGACGAGAAGCACGGCTGCAACTTCGGCAACAACCTCTCGCTCTTCGACTGGCTCCTCGGAACGGCCGTCCTCCCTCCCGCCCCGCCCGATCGATTCGGGCTGGACGAGCCCGGCTACCCGCACGACGACATCCTGGGTCAGTTCGCCTTCGCCTTCCGCCCGGCGGGACGGCCCGGGCTGGCGGCTCGGCTCGAGGAATCCCGCGCGACGCCTGAAGCCGCCGCCAGGGTCTGAACCGGGCGCCGGCGAGGAATAGCGCCGAAACGGATTTCGCGCCCGACCCGTCCCAACGAGGAGACGGGCCGCGAGGTACGAGGATTGCTCTTTGCGAGGTCGTGTCGAAGAGCAAGCTCGGCCCAATGGTCCTCGCCATCGGTCTCCTGCTGCCGCGCGCGGCCCGGCCCGAGTTCGTCGCCGACTCGCCCGAACAGGTCGCGACCGCGCCCGATGCC
>Ga0154020_10001949_pt1 | contig 25231 bp, 18 predicted proteins | sample Klosneuvirus_201_FD_109709 | JGI IMG/M metagenome (GOLD analysis project Ga0154020, IMG submission 109709) | Active sludge microbial communities from wastewater, Klosterneuburg, Austria - Klosneuvirus_20160825_MG | ecosystem: Engineered > WWTP > Aerobic digester > Activated sludge | place...
CCTGAAAACGTTAAAAAACGATTGAAAATCAATAATCGACTCTTTGTCGGGCTCCTTATAGTTTATGCCTAATCCACCACCTACATTAATAATCTGTAAATCGAAGCCTTTACTTAAAAACCATTGGTTGATTTCGTTAACACGCTGGCATAATTTTTTAAACGGGCCGAGTTCAGTTATTTGTGAACCAATATGAAAATGCAATCCAATCAATTTGACATGTGGTAGTTTCTTAATCAGCTCAATCACTGTTTCAAACTCATATGGGTTTATTCCGAACTTATTCTCTTCAAGTCCTGTTGTAATATATTTATGAGTATAGGCATCAACATTCGGGTTAATCCTTAAAGCAATAGAAGCAGTTTTGTTTTTATTTGCCGCAAGTTCATTAATTACTTCCAGCTCCTGCATGCTTTCAACATTGAAGCACAAAATGTTTTGGTCTAATGCGTAATTTATTTCAGAATCGCTTTTCCCTACACCCGCGAATACAATTTTGCTATTACTAAATCCGGTTTCTGAGGCGCGTTTCACTTCATTTCCACTTACGCAATCTGCTCCCAAGCCATATGATTGTATTAATTTAAGTATACGCGGATTTGAATTTGCTTTCAATGCGTAATGGATGTGAAAGTTATTTTCAGCGGCAATTTTTTGAACTACCTGCAAGGTTTTTTTGAGCAATTCTAAATCATAATAATAGAACGGCGTTGCATGTTGCTCAAACTTCCTGATGGTTTCTTTTGTGAACATGTCAGCTTAGTTATAATTAAACAATCCTTTATTTAATGCCATCAAAGCCTCTTTCTTTAATTTCGAATCTATCAACACCGAAATATTATTGGCGCTCCCACCATAAGACACCATACGTAACGGGATATCTTTTAAGGATTCCATTACTTTAAATCCATAACCGGCTGCATCTTTAGGAACATTCCCAACAATACAAATAATGCTTTGGTTCTCTTCAATTTCCACATTGGCAATTTCCTCCAGCTCTTTTTTAATTTCCTTTAGTTGTTTAGGATTATCAATTGTTAAAGATACCGCAACCTCAGAAGTAGTAATCATATCAATTGGTGTTTTATAACGTTCAAAAATTTCAAATACGGCTCTTAAAAAACCGTGAGCTAAAAGCATTCGGTCGCTTTTAATATTAATAACAATAATACCATCTTTTGCAGCTACGGCTTTAATGCCAACTTTACTGCTCACGTTTGCAATTAGTGTTCCTTCTGCTTCGGGTTGCATGGTGTTTTTTAAACGAACAGGAATATTGCGTTTTTGTGCCGGTAAGATGCAAGTTGGATGTAAAATTTTAGCACCGAAATAAGCTAACTCGGCCGCTTCGTCAAAACTCAATTCATTAATAGGATGCGTTTTATTAACGAAACGTGGATCGTTATTATGCATGCCGTCAATGTCAGTCCAGATTTGAATTTCTTCACTACGAATAGCTGCGCCAATAATCGATGCGGTGTAATCACTTCCGCCACGTTTTAAATTATCAATCTCGCCAAAGGCATTGCGGCAAATATAACCTTGAGTAATGAACAGATTTTCGCCGCTGTGTTTTTTTAATTCTGCTGTAATATTGGTTTCAATGTATTTCAAATCCGGCTCCTCGTTCTCGTCAATCCGCATGAAGTTAAGGGCAGGTAACAAAACCGATTTCACATTAATTTCGGATAGGTAAAAATGAAACATGGCTGTGCTCAATAATTCACCTTGTGCCAAAACCGCCTTTTCTTCATTGGAAGTAAACATATCAAGGGTAAATGCACGCAAATAATTGAAATGATTTATTATTAAGTCTGCGGCTTTTTTTAAGCATTCTTCCGATTTATACAATAGCGATATTTCTTTCTTGTATTTTTCTTCAAGTTTATTGATTAGTTCGTTGGCCTTTGAAGTTTCTTTTCTATAAAGTGCTACGCTTATTTCTACCAGTGAGTTGGTTGTGCCGCTCATAGCTGAGAGAACAACTATTTTAGCTTCTTTGTTTACTACTAATTTTACCAGAGCCTGCATGCGCTCAGCGCTACCAACGCTTGTGCCGCCAAATTTTAAAATTTTCATCTTGTTATATCCCTATTGGGGTTTCAAATTTATAAATTAATGTGATTATTAAATGAATTAACGAAAAAACGAAAGCACGTAGCTTTCAGAACATGTCATAGGCTCTGGTGAGCCTTAAATTTTCGTTTTATGTGACTGATGCGTTTCATCATCTGCAGCAAAGGAACAAAGATTTAGTCGTTCCGCAAAGAAAAGTACTCAACAAGTATTTCACTTTTTTTAAATGCATTTAATTTATGATAATTCTCAGAATTAAATACGCTTTTCATCATTCAATAAAAGCAAGAAATGATCTATTTATGTGTATTATTATTACTATGAAATCAGCAAATATTATTTCTTTCGATAAACTTGGTAAAAATGATGTGGCATTAGTTGGCGGAAAGAATGCTTCTCTTGGCGAAATGACTAATCAAATGAAAGCTTCAGGCCTTGTTATTCCTGATGGATTCGCAACAACCGCATCGGCATTCCAATATTTTTTAAAGCTCAATCAACTGAACGGGGTTCTTGAAAATATTTTCAATGAACTTGATACAGTCAACTTTTCTAATCTTAGTACAATAGGCGAGAAGGCCCGCAATTTGGTTTCTGCTGCGGAATTCCCTCAGGATTTAAGAACTGAAATGATTTCGGCATATAACGAATTATGTAAAAAGCACGGACGGGAAGTAGAAGTGGCGGTAAGAAGCAGTGCTACCGCGGAAGATTTACCAACTGCCAGTTTTGCCGGGCAACACGATTCATTTTTAAATGTTAAAGGGGATGCTGATTTAATAAAGGCTGTTTTGAAATGTTACACCTCGCTATTTAATAACCGAGCTATCAAATACCGCCACGATAATGGTTTTGATCAGCTAAAAGTGTATCTCTCTGCTGGTGTTCAACTCATGGTGCGTTCTGATTTATCTTCATCAGGTGTCATTTTCACGCTGGAACCTGAATCTGGCTTTAAGGATGTTGTTGTGATTTCAGGTTGTTGGGGTTTGGGTGAAAATATCGTACAAGGGGCGGTTAATCCCGACGAATTTCATGTGTTTAAACCAACTTTGCAGCAAGGTAAAAATGCCATCATCTCTAAACGATTGGGCTCGAAGGCCAAAACCATGATTTATTCCGCCGATGAATTTTCAGGAATTATAAATACCGATACCCCGGAAAATAAAAAAAAGGAGTGGGTATTAAATAATAAGGAAATAGAGCAGTTGGCTAAATGGTCGGTTGCTATTGAACAACATTATAAAACGCCAATGGATATCGAATGGGCTAAGGATGGCATCGATAATAAATTATATATTGTCCAGGCCCGTCCTGAAACAGTACATTCGAAAAAGGATCCTTATTTAAAAACTGAATACATTGTTAAACAAAAGGGGATTGAACTTGCCAAAGGGAATGCTATCGGCTCAGGAATCGCTTCAGGAAATGCACGCATACTCATGACGAGCGCTGATGCCGGAAAATTACAGGAAGGTGAAGTGTTGGTAACAGATATAACTAATCCCGACTGGGACCCGGTTCTTAAAAAAGCATCAGCCATCATTACCAATAAGGGAGGAAGAACGAGTCATGCTGCGATTGTTGCGCGTGAGGTGGGTGCTGTGGCTATTGTTGGAACTGGTGACGCTACAGAAAAAATAAAAGATGGACAATTAGTAACTGTTTCCTGTTCGCAAGGAAAAACAGGATTTGTATATGATGGAAAATTGAATTGGGAGGCGCAAACCATCAATTTCCGAAACATAAAAATGCCTGATACTGAACCTATGATGATATTAGGTGATCCTGATAAAGCATATGGTTATTCTTTTTATCCCAATAAAGGAATCGGACTCATGCGTTTAGAGTTCATTATTAATAGCGCTATTAAAATCCACCCGATGGCATTGGTTAATTATAGCACATTAAAAGATCAGGAAGCAAAAAAACACATAGCAGAAATTACCTATCAGTATGATGATAAAAAAGAATATTTTATTGACAAATTATCGCAAGCGGTTGGAACCATTGCCGCGGCATTTTATCCGAAGGATGTGATAGTGAGAATGAGTGATTTCAAAACCAATGAATACGCGAATTTAGTTGGAGGAAAGGAATTTGAGCCGGAAGAGGAAAACCCAATGATTGGATTTCGCGGCGCATCGCGCTATTATAATCCAAGATACAAGGAAGGATTTAAACTGGAGTGTGAAGCCATGAAAAAAGTGCGGAATGAAATGGGATTGAATAATGTGAAATTGATGATTCCGTTTTGCCGTACAGTTGAAGAAGGAAAAAAAGTAGTTGAACTCATGAGCAGTTACGGCTTAAAGCGCGGTAATAACGGCTTGGAAATTTATGTAATGGCCGAAATACCGAGTAACGTATTATTGGCAAAAGAATTTTCTGAAGTATTTGATGGTTTTTCTATTGGCTCCAATGATTTAACCCAATTAACCTTGGGATTAGATAGAGACTCAGCCATTGTAAGTGACTTGTTTGATGAAAATAACAAAGCTGTGAAAACGATGATTGCCACTGTGATAAAAACAGCTAAGGAAAACGGCGCAAAAATTGGTTTGTGCGGACAAGCCCCTAGTGATTTTCCGGAGTTTGCGGAGTTTTTGGTAGAGCAGGGTATCGATAGTATTTCTTTTAACCCGGATGCCTTACTAAAAGGTATGGAAAATATGGTGAAGGCAGAGAGTAAATTGAAGGCTAAATAATTACTATTCTGATAAAGTTCTAATCCTAAATATCTCACAATACCTGAGACTAAAAATAATATTAATAACTAGTTAATATCTTGTTTTTCTCTACAGGGTCAATCCGACTATCTTTACGCAATTTGTCGCGAGGCATTTGCCCGCGATGGCGAGTAAAACCTCGCTATTTTTTTGACCAAGAACGAAAATAAAAATATGCCAAAAGATAATTCCATAAAATCAGTTTTAATTATAGGTTCAGGTCCCATCATTATTGGGCAAGCCTGCGAATTCGATTATTCAGGCTCGCAGTCTGCAAAAAGCTTACGTGAAGAAGGTATTGAGGTTTCTTTGATTAATAGCAACCCTGCTACAATCATGACAGACAAAGTAACGGCCGATCACGTTTATTTGTGGCCACTGGAAGTAAAATCAATCATAAAAATTCTTGAAGAAAGAAAAATTGACGCTGTACTTCCAACCATGGGCGGGCAAACTGCACTGAATTTAGCTTTGAAATGTGATGACTTAGGTATCTGGAAAAAATATGGTGTGAAAATGATTGGTGTGGATATTGACGCTATTAAAGTTACTGAAGACCGTGATCTGTTCCGCATTCGCATGAACGAGATTGGCGTGAACATGGCGCCAAGCAAGATTGCAAAGAGTTTTTTAGAAGGAAAATCCATCGCCCAGGAATTTGGTTTCCCGTTGGTGATTCGTCCTTCGTTTACCTTAGGTGGCAGCGGTGGTTCTGTAGTTTACGATAAAGATCAATTCGATTCTTTATTGAACCGTGGTTTACAAACTTCACCAATTCACGAAGTGTTGATTGATAAGGCTGTGTTAGGCTGGAAAGAGTATGAGTTGGAATTGTTACGCGATAACAATGATAATGTGGCCATTATTTGCTCCATCGAGAATTTTGACCCAATGGGAGTTCATACTGGCGACAGCATTACAGTTGCTCCGGCAATGACCTTAAGTGATAGCACGTATCAAAAGATGCGTACAATGGCAATTAAAATGATGCGCAGTATTGGTAATTTTGCAGGCGGTTGTAACGTTCAGTTTGCTGTGAGCAATGATGATAAGGAAGATATTATCGCTATTGAAATTAATCCACGTGTTTCCCGTTCTTCAGCATTAGCAAGTAAAGCAACCGGTTATCCAATTGCACGTATTGCTTCTAAATTAGCTATCGGATACCGCCTCGATGAATTAATAAACCAAATTACTAAGTCTACATCTGCTTACTTCGAACCAACTTTAGATTATGTCATCGTTAAAATCCCTCGTTGGAATTTTGATAAATTCAAAGGTTGTAACCGTGAGCTTGGTTTCCAAATGAAATCAGTGGGAGAGGTGATGGCTATCGGTCGTAGTTTTCAGGAGGCATTACAAAAAGCTTGTCAGAGTTTGGAAATTAAACGTAATGGTTTAGGTGCCGATGGAAAAGAAAATACCAATCAGGCTGAGTTGTTACAAGGATTAGAGCGCCCAAGTTGGAACCGTTTGTTTATGATTTATGACGCCATGAAATTAGGCATCTCAATCAAAACTATACAAAAGTTAACACAAATAGATATGTGGTTCCTTGAGCAAATCGAACAAATGATTGCTATGGAACGTGAGATTGAAAAACATAATTTAACTAATATTCCAAAAGACCTTTTATACGAAGCCAAACAAAAAGGCTACGCCGACAGACAAGTAGCGCATTTGTTGCGTTGTTTGGAAAGCGAAGTGTACAAGAAAAGGAATGAGTTAGGGATAAAGCGCGTTTATAAATTGGTGGATACATGTGCGGCTGAGTTTGAAGCAAAAACACCATATTACTATTCAACTTTCGAAGATGAGAATGAAAGCGTAAGGAGTGAGCAGAAAAAAGTAGTGATTTTAGGAAGCGGACCTAACCGTATCGGACAAGGAATTGAATTTGATTACAGTTGTGTTCACGGCGTATTAGCAGCTAAGGAGTGTGGTTACGAAACCATCATGATTAACTGTAATCCGGAAACCGTTAGTACAGATTTTAGTACAGCCGATAAATTATATTTTGAACCTGTTTTCTGGGAACATATTTACGACATCATCCTTCATGAGAACCCTGTTGGTGTTATTGTACAGTTAGGCGGACAAACAGCCTTGAAGCTGGCGGAGAAACTGGAGAAGTATGGAATCAAAATTGTAGGTACAGATTTTAAATCGCTTGATTTAGCTGAAGACCGCGGAAGCTTCTCAACGCTTTTAAAAGAAAATAAAATTCCTTACCCTAAGTTTGGAGTAATACAAGATGCAGAAGAAGCGATAACTCTATCGAAAGAATTAGGTTTCCCTTTATTGGTTAGGCCTAGTTATGTGTTGGGTGGACAAAGCATGAAGATTGTAATTAATGAGCAAGAGTTGGAACAACATGTGGTAAAATTATTACATGATTTGCCTGACAATAAAGTCTTGCTGGATCATTTTTTATCTGGTGCAATTGAAGCAGAAGCGGATGCAATTTGTGACGGTAAAGATGTTTATATCATCGGTATCATGGAACACATTGAACCTGCCGGTATACATTCGGGCGACTCTTACGCTGTTCTTCCTCCATTCGACTTAAGTGAAAATGTGATTAAGCAAATTGAGCAACATACAAAAACAATTGCTTTAGCATTAAATACAGTTGGATTAATAAACATTCAGTTTGCCGTAAAAGATGAAGTAGTTTATATCATTGAAGCGAATCCACGTGCCAGCCGTACTGTTCCATTCATTGCAAAAGCTTATGATGAGCCGTATGTGAATTATGCTACCAAAGTAATGCTTCGCGAAAAGATGGTGAAAGATTTTAAATTCAATCCGCGTAAAAAAGGTTATGCCATCAAAATCCCGGTATTTAGTTACGAGAAATTCCCTGAAATTCAGAAGGAGTTAGGTCCTGAAATGAAGAGTACAGGCGAAGCCATTTATTTTATCGATAGTTTACAGGACGAATACTTCCAGAATATTTACAGCGAAAGAAATCTGTATTTAAGTAAATAATTTACTTTCTATTTAATAGCCTGGCAACAACACAGTTGTTTCCGGGCTTTTTTATTGTTTGACATAGAATAAATTATTTTTGGAAATGGCACTCTATCTTATCTCTATCAGAGATAGAATTGAATTGTGAGTTAATATTTTCTTTAATCAAAATTTTACATCGAAGGGTTGATGCCGGGTAGCGATAGGCGACAAACCAACGAAGGGCTGGCTAAAGGCATTTGCGTTGGTTTGAACGACGGTTTGTGCCTGCCTCCTGCACAAAATCGCCTTTCGGCATCAAGAGTTTTTTGGTTACTTTTTGGCGATCCAAAAAGTGACATAAAAATAAATAACATATTGAAACAGCTCTTCTCTTTTCAAAGCGAAGGGGGCATCTATCTCCTATCCAAAAACTTCGTACAAACCGTAAAAAATAATCAGTAATCCTGCTGAAGTAAATCCGTACATCACGTATGTAAATGAGGTGTTGGAGTAAAAATTAGAAATGGTGAGTAAAAAACCTACCAATAAAAGAATAGAGCCAACTAAAATAATCATACTGCCCTTTTGGCGTTTTTTCGCATAGTGCACCAACTTTACTTGTTTTACTATTTCTGCCGCCATTAATGCCTCGCATCCTTCTTTTATAAGATTGTCGTGAATACTTTGGAAGTCCTGATGTTGATCCAGCCAAATTCTTGCTTTGTGGTACAATTCATCGTAATTTTTCTCGTTTACCATATAATTGCTTAAATATTAGGTAAATATAAAAAATTAATGAATTTTAGTCATGATTTTTCTCAGAACGTTTCTTAATGATTTTTAACGACGGGAATTCTGGAAATTTCGGATATTTGTAAGGTATTTTTAAGCAACATGCGCGATATAATCTGGACCATAATTGTTATTTGGGTAGTTTGGAGATTAATAGATGCTTTCAGGAGTATTTCAGCCACCCGTAAAACTCAGGGTAGTACTGTAAACGAAAACAGAAGACAGCAACATTACCATGAAAACACCACATCTGCAGCTCCTAAAAAAGGCGGATTAAAGTCGGATGCAGGTGAATACGTAGATTACGAAGAAGTGAAATAAAACTGACTAAAATCTTATCTCAAGTCAGGTAAATCATTTATATTTAAACCAAATTATTAATCTTAATTCTATATAAAATGAAAGTATCAGTTATTGGCGCCGGAAATGTTGGCGCTTCATGTGCAGAGTATATTGCATTAAACCGTATAGCCAGCGAAGTGGTTATTTTAGATATTAAAGAAAATTTTGCTGAAGGTAAGGCAATGGATTTGATGCAAACCGCAACATTGAACGGTTTCAATACCCGTATCAGCGGCAGCACCAACGATTATGCTAAAACTGCAAACAGTGAAGTAGTGGTAATTACAAGCGGTATTCCACGTAAGCCGGGAATGACTCGCGAAGAATTAATCGGTATCAATGCAGGAATTGTAAAAACAGTAACTGAAAATGTTTTAAAGCATTCTCCGAACGCAATTATCATCGTTGTAAGTAATCCAATGGATACTATGACTTACTTAGCATTAAAAGAAAGTAAATTACCTAAGAACCGCATCATTGGTATGGGCGGAATTTTAGATAGCTCACGTTTCAAATATTATTTATCACAAGCATTAAATGTGCCTGCTAGCGACGTGCAAGGTTATGTTGTAGGCGGACATGGTGATACAACTATGATTCCTTTAACACGTTTAGCAACTTATAACGGAACACCTGTTTCTAAATATATGGATGCAGACAGATTAAAGAAAGTGGCTGCCGATACAATGGTTGGTGGAGCCACATTAACAGGAATGCTTGGAACTTCTGCATGGTATGCACCAGGCGCTTCAGTAGCAGCTTTAGTTGATAGCATTGTGAACGACCATAAAAAATTATTTACTTGTTGTGTAGCTTTAGATGGCGAATACGGACAAAAAGACATTTGCCTTGGTGTGCCGGTAGTTATAGGTAAGAATGGTTGGGAGAAAATTGTTGATTTCGGATTAAACGACGAAGAAAAAGCAGCTTTCGCTAAGAGTGCTGATGCAGTTCGTAACATGAACAGTGTATTAAGCGAAATTAAAGCTTAATCTTTTTTCAGAAATACTAATAAAAAAGGAGGCGGGAGCCTCCTTTTTTATAGCCCCAAATAAGGTTCAATCTTCTTAAAAGTTTCTTCGCCTACAATTTCTTTAACTTGCTCAACGGTTTTTATAGTTCCATTTTTGCGGCGGTAATTAAAAATGGCTTTGGTTTCTTCGTAGCTGACGTAAGGATGGGCATTTAATTTTTTAAAGTCTTCGGTATTCAAATCAATTTTTGTTACCAAAAAGGCATCAACCTTCACATAAGTCTTCACAGCCTGAAATAAAGAATCAGTAAAACCATACACTTCTTTTAATTGATCTATATGATAATAGCCGCCTAATAAACTTCTGTATTTCAAAATCCGTTTGGCATAGCCTCCGCCAATTCCGGGTAATGGCAATAAACTTACACTATCAGCAGTGTTAAGCTCAATTACTTTGATAATTTTTTTAGTGCTTGTTTTTTCAGGGACCGATGCTAAATTTTCTGTTTTAACTTTTTCTTCAATTAAAATGTAAGGTTCAATATTGTTATAAAGTGTTTCGCTCACACCGTACACTTTTTTTACATCTTCTTTTTTTCTGAATTGTCCGCCTTTATTCCTGTAATTAATAAATGTGTTGGCAGTTTTTTCTTTGAAGCCCAGCTTAATTAGTTGCTCTTTACTCACCGTGTTTGGGTTAAATACGAATAGAGATAAATCACCTTCTTCATTGGTAGAATCAGAAGAAAGGAGCAGATTGTGTTTAATATCCGGTAATTTTGTATTACTGAAATCGGCAATTAAAATTGGTTTCGGCGTAATGAAATGATGAATGCTTAAACGAAAAATGAACAAGGCGAGTATCAATGTGCATAATACAATTACGCCATTGCGTTGTTGCTTGTTAAAACCAAACCATGTGCTGAGGAATTGGTGAATTAAGTTCATTGCCTTTGTTTTCTCTTGTCAAAAATATAATAAACCGGTATACCTAGCAATATAATTAATACGCCCATCCCTGTATTATATGTTTTAAATATCAACAAGTCAATACAAATTGCACCTGCCATTAAAATATAAAGAACAGGAATAACAGGATATCCAAACGCTTTGTATGGTCTTGGTGTGTCAGGTTCTTTTTTGCGTAGCATAAAAAGTCCACCAATTGTAACGATGTAAAATATTAAGGCGGCAAAGGTGGCATAATCCAATAAATCACCATAAGATCCGCTTAAACAAAGTACACTTGCCCAAATGGCCTGGTAGGTGAGTGCTTTTGCAGGAACACCATTTGAATTTAATTCCTTGGCTTTATCGAAAAATAATCCGTCGGCTGCCATTGACTGGAATAACCTTGAACCGGCTAAAATTAAACCATTATTGCAACCAAATGTTGAAACCATAATTAAAGCTGCCATTAAATATTGGGAGGTATTGCCTAAAACAGTAAACAATGCAGCAGTACCAACCCTGTCGTTTTGTGCAAACATGATGCCTTTACCAATAACATCTGCAGCATTAGGATCGCCTTTTATAGGCAACAACATTAAATACGCCACATTCGCCAGAATGTAAATGATGGTAACAAGACCGGTACCAATAAATAATCCAAGTGGAATATTCTTTTGAGGTTCTTTTATTTCACCTGCAATAAATGTGACATTGTTCCAGGCATCACTGCTGAATAAGGCACCAATAATAGCAACTCCCATGGCGGTAATTATTCCAACACCCTCGAGCGGCGAGGTGCTCATCACACCCTCAGTAACAGTAGTTGAGAAGGCCTGACTAGCGTTCTGGAAATTATTTGCAAATGTGGAAGTTTGCATACCGAAAATAATTCCAACTAAAATTAAACCAAACAAAGCTATCAGTTTGGCTGAAGTGAAAAGCCTCTGAATGAATTTACCATTTTGGATGCCTCTGGTATTTAACCAAGTCAAAAATGCTATAGAAACAATCGCTAATAATTGGGCACTGGTAATTTTAAATTTCCCTAATTCTATTAAAACATTTTTTTCATCAAAAAAATCAATGAATACGCCGGTGAATTTCGCGAATGCCACTGCAACAGCAGCAATCACCCCTGTTTGTATGACAAGGAATACGGTCCAGCCGTAAACAAAGGCAGTTAACTTGCCAAACGCACGTTTCAAATAAACAAATTGCCCGCCGGCTTCAGGCATCATCCCTGCTAACTCCCCGTAACTTAGGGCCGCGAAAAGGGTAATGATACCAGATAGAACCCAGCAAGCCAGCATCCAAAATGGCGAACCCAGGCTGCGGCTCATATCGGCACTCACAATAAAGATACCCGAGCCAATCATAGAACCGGATACAATCATAACTGTATCAAATAAATTTAATGTGCGTTTAGGGTTATTCATTAATCTGCTTAAATTTGTGAACCTAAAGAAACAAATTATTTTTAGTATAAAAAATTTCCGCAATGAAATTGATCAGTGATAGAGTGAGTGCGCTTGAAAAGGACAATGTCTTAAGCTTTGTTATTTTACCTACTACCGAAAAGCGGAAACTCATCGTTATGCTATTGTGGTTGATTGCCTGGTCGGTATGCGGTATTATTGTTTTTGTCAATTATTTTAAATTAGACAACCCGGAAGCAAAAACTTTCACTATTGTGTACTTGTCGTTTTGGTTTTATTTCGAATTCAAAATCACCCGCGCGTTTTTGTGGAAAAAATACGGCAAAGAAAAGATCTGGCTCAAGAACGGAAAATTGTTTTATCAGAAGGAAGTATCAGGTAAAGGAAAAATTAAGGAATATGATTTGAATTTACTTGAGGATATTGACGTTCTTGAATTACGGCCAAGTAGTTTTGCCGATACAATCAATCAGAGTTTCTGGATAAAGGGTGGCGAGAGAATACAATTCAGGCATCAAGGAAAAGTAATTGTATTTGGCATGCAGCTAACCGACAAAGAAGCAAAGTATATCGTGAAAGAAATTTCAACCTATGTTTTGAAATTCAGATAGCGCTGATAGATTTTTACCAGGCTGCCGGACCTCTCTTCTGACTAAATTTGGCGTTGGGAAATAAATCAAAAAATAACTGATCAGCCCAGAACATTACTTTAAAAGCGTAAGTTGGACTACTGAATTGCTCGCTAATGTTTTTATTATTCTTTAAAGTGAAACGGTAATTGATGTCAACGCCAACTCCCAGGCATTTGAAAATTTTGAAATGTGTAGACACTCCCGGCTCATATATCCATAAAAAATATTTAGGATCGGTTTTCAAATTGTATTTGTCGGAGTATTGAAACCACGACATTCCTAAACCGGTTTGAATTGGAATACTTAACTGCCATCTTTTGGTTTTGTAAAAAACAAAGTCGGCATAAAGGCAAATGTAACCCAGCTTCAAATATCTTTTAACGGGATTGAGCCCCCCAAATTCATTAGCTACATATTCGTTTTCATAAATTTCACTTTTTAACCAGCTAAGTCCGCCGCCAAACCTTATTTTTCTTTTGAATGATGCGCCAATACGGATACCATTAATGGCAGCCACTTCATGATTGATGAAAGAATAACGTGATTCGAGTCTTAAATCGATAGACGCCTTGGTTTTCATAATCACCTTTAAGCTGTCGAATAATTGCGCATTACTTTTGAAACTTAGGAAAAGCAGCAGAGTGAAGAGTATGATATGAAAGCGATGTTTCACAAATCAAAAATATAGTCTAAAACAATGTTTATAATTAAATAACGGATAATTGTATTAACAATACACTTGTAGTAATTTTATTACCATAATGGCGGCAAATTTCCTTGAAACTCCAATCGAGTACCTTAAAGGTATTGGTCCGCAGCGCGCTGAAGTGTTAAAAGCAGAGCTGGGGTTCTATACTTTCCGTGATTTGCTTACCCATTACCCATTCAGGTATGTTGACCGCACCAAAACACAAAGTATTAAAGAGGTGAGGGAGGAATTAGCCTATGTGCAATTACGTGGCGTCATTGAAAGTTTAAGTGTGGTGGGCGAAAAGCGGGCGCAACGATTGGTGGCAATATTCAGAGATAATACGGGTACTATAGAGTTGGTTTGGTTTCAAGGACACAAATGGATGGCTGATAAATTAAAGACACAAACGGAATACATAGTATTTGGTAAGCCTTCACGTTTTGGTAACAGGTATAATATCGCACATCCGGAAATTGAATTGGCCAATGCCGAAAACCTCGCAATGAAATCCGCTTTTCAGGCAGTGTATTCATCTACCGAAAAATTAAAGACAAAAAGTTTAGACAGCGAAGGTTTACGTAAACTGATAAAACAATTGGTTACACAAATGCCTGCCGATGCCATTGACGAAAGTTTATCCGCCGAAGTATTGCAAGACTACAAACTGATATCAAAGAATGAAGCCATAAAACAAATTCATTTTCCTGATAATAACGCGCAATTACAAAAAGCACAATACCGTTTAAAATTCGAAGAATTATTTTTTGTACAGCTTAAATTGCTCAGGCTTCATCATCAAAATGTAAAAACTGTTCCCGGTGCAGTGTTTTCAAAAGTGGGTGTGAACTTCAATAAATTTTATAATGAACACTTACCATTTCAGTTAACCAATGCACAGAAGAGAGTTGTTAAGGAAATCAGAACAGACATGGGAAGCGGTCACCAGATGAACCGTTTGTTGCAAGGCGATGTTGGTAGCGGAAAAACATTGGTAGCATTGCTTAGCATGTTATTGGCATTGGATAATAATTATCAGGCCTGCTTAATGGCGCCTACTGAAATTCTGGCTAATCAACATTTTGTTACCATCAGTGAATTGTTGTTTCCAATAGGCATCAAAGTAGCTTTGCTCACAGGTTCATCAACGCAAAAAGAACGGAGAAATTTATTGGCTGGATTATTAAATGGTGAAATAAAAATATTAATTGGTACGCATGCTTTGATTGAAGACCCCGTTCAGTTTAGTAATTTAGGTTTGGTAGTGATAGATGAACAACACCGTTTTGGTGTAGCACAACGGGCCAAATTACGCGATAAAGGAAAAGTTGCGCCGCATATTTTAATTATGACAGCTACGCCGATTCCGAGGACATTGGCAATGACCTTCTATGGTGATTTAGATACTTCTGTCATTGATGAAATGCCTCCAGGACGTAAGCCGATAAAAACGGTTCACTATATGGAACCGCAACGATTAAGGGTGATGGGTTTTATGAAAGAGCAAATTGCTTTGGGCCGCCAAGTCTATGTGGTGTATCCTTTAATAAAAGAAAGCGAAAAACTGGATTTTCAGAATTTACAAAACGGTTATGATAATATCGTGAAGGAATTTCCGCAGCCGCAATATCAGGTTAGTATAGTACACGGTAAATTAAAATCGGATCAGAAAGATTTTGAGATGCAACGGTTTGTCAAAGGTGAAACGCAGATCATGGTGGCAACAACTGTTATCGAAGTGGGTGTGAATGTGCCTAACGCGAGTGTAATGGTGATTGAAAGTGCAGAGCGTTTTGGTTTGTCGCAATTACATCAGTTACGAGGGCGGGTAGGACGCGGTGCCGATCAATCGTATTGTATTTTAATGACCTCATACAAATTAGGTGCTGATAGTCGTTTGCGAATGGAAACCATGGTGCGTACGAATGATGGTTTTGAAATTAGTGAAGTGGATTTGAAATTGCGCGGCCCTGGCGATATAGAAGGTACACAGCAAAGCGGTGTTTTAGATTTGAAGATTGCTGACTTAGTACACGACGGGCAAATATTGCAAATGGCACGTGTAGCTGCGCAAACCGTATTAAACGAAGATCCTGAATTAAAATCGGAAAAAAATAAAGTGTTGGAGCGAAATCTGATTCTGAATGCTAAGAACCGTTCGGGCTGGGCAAAGGTAGGTTAACGCATTATCAGAACATGACCAGTGAGTTCATGTTCGTTATCGAAAATGTCTTTTAAATAAACCTTCCAAACATAAATTTCATCAGTTGCTTTTGTTCCTCCAACTTTTCCGTCCCATGAAGCTAACACATCTTTTGTTTTAAAAACTGTAATGCCCCAACGGTTCATGATTTCTAGAGAGTAAGTATCATTCATCCATCCTGTACCTTTAGGGATAAAATAATCGTTGATGCCGTCATTGTCAGGCGAAAACGCATTTGGTGCCCAGAAATTGAACCCTTCTTTCACACATATATCCCTTTTGGTTGTATCTGAACATGAATTACCGTTCAATGCCACCAATTGTAAAACATAACAACCTGTGTCAAAAAACTGATGCTCCAGATATTTGCTTTTTGAAATTAGTACGCCATCTAAACTCCAGTTAAAATTAACTGCACTAACAGAGGTGTTCTCAAACGTGCCGGTATTTTCATTTAAATTAATATCTTTTGGTTTCTGAACAAAATCAGCTTTTGGTTTACCGTAAACAGTGATGTAATTGTTTTTTATTACAGAACTCTTGCATCCAAAACTATTTGTCACAGTTAACATAACACTGTAAACACCATCGTTGTTGTAGCAATGATAAACTACAGGACTTTGCACGGGTGGAGAAAAATCACCGAATGTCCAGAGTGCTGTGGTATTGCCGGATGTTAAATTACTGAATTGTGTACAGAAAGGTTCGCAGCCCTGTTTGTTGGTAACTGTAAAGTTTGGATTAGCAATTGGAAAAACATTCACACTAACGGTATTGCTAGTTGGTGTAGAACCGCATCCGTCACTGATTGTTACTGTATAAATGGTTGTACTTTGAACATTAACTGTAATGTTGTTGGTAGTGAAATTTCCGGGTAGCCATATGTATGAATAATTTCCGTCACCTCCCATGGGATTAACGGTGATGGAAGTACTTACATTAGGACAAACAGATAATGAGTTAGCACCGGCGTTAATGGATATAGGAGCATTAACAATTACAGAATACACTTTGATGGCGCCTATACATCCTTTTGAATCAGTAACCGTTAATGAATATCCTGTTGTAAGCAAGGGGCTAACAGTTACAGATGGTCCACTTAAATTTCCGGGTTGCCAATTGTAAGTATAACCGGGGGAGCCGCCGCTAACTGTACTGCTTAAAGTAGTATTGTTGCCTGAACAGATCACATTGATACCGGTGACGCTATAACTCATTGCCGGAGGCTCTGTTATTGTGAGAGGTGTTGTTGTGAAACAACCTAAAGCGTCTGTTACTTTTACCGTGTACTGTCCGGGACAAAGATTGCTAACGCTTTGATTAGTGGCGTTTGGAATACTTAACCAATTGTAAGTGTAAGGACCACTTCCTCCGCTAATGGTAGCTGTGGCAGTGCCGTTGCAAGAACCATTACAGCTCACATCAGTTTTGTTTTGAATTTGCGCAAGCATGTTACTGATGTTACCAATGGTAATTACTGCCTGTCCTTTACAGTTCTTAGCATCCGAAATATCCAGTGTGTAATTTCCTGCAGCCAGATTAGTAGCGACAGAATTAGTTTGTACAGGATTCGTGCTCCAGGTGTAGGTGTATGAACCGTTACCTCCACTTACGTTTACAGTTGCGGAGCCGTCAGCATTAATGCAAAATTCATCAGTGTGTGTCACTGTTTGGGTAATTGGTGCGGGTTGAGTAATTATGAATGTTTGTGTATAAGTACAGTTTTTTGAATCTTTCACAAGTAAAGTATAATTCCCGGCAGCCACATTGCCAATGCTAGATGAATTTAAGTTAACAGGAAACCAGGTATAAGAATAAGCAGGTGTACCACCCGTGATATTGCTGGATGCAGAAGCGTTAGAATAGGAGTTGCAGGTGGCGTGAGTAAGTGTTAAAGTGTTTTGTATTGGCGGTGGTTCTGTAATATTTATTGGAACGAGTTTTGTGCAGCCATTTAAATCGGTTATCGTTACAGTATAACTACCGGCAGGCAGAGTGTTTGCAATATTGGAGGTATTGGTGGTTGAAGACCACGAATAAGTGTATGGTGCAATACCGCCTCCGGTTGTGATGGTGGCACCTGACATTGCACCATTGCACGCTATAGTTTTTGTCGCAACAATTGCGTTGATAGCAGGAGGAGAAGTAATTGCAACGGTCCCCACATGGGTACAACTCAAAGCATCCGTAACAGCAAGTGTATAAACATTAGGAGTTAGGTTGGTAATAAGGGAAGCATTCGGTGCAGCTGGTGTCCATGAATAAGACAAGGGGCCAATTGTTCCTAAAACATTGGCGCTAATTTGTCCGGTGTTTTGCCCGAAACAAGGAACGTTAGTTGTGCTGAAGATAATATTGACATTGGTGTTATTGAAGATAATTAAATTGGTAGAACCTGTACATCCCGTTGCATCTTTTGCATAAATGGTATAAGTGTTTGGCGACAAATTTATGGCAACGGAACTATTACCACCTGTTGGCAGCCAAGTATAACTTACTGCTCCTGTACCATTTGAGCAAGTGACTGTTCCGCTGGTTGTAGCCGTTAAGCAATTTATTGGGTTGGCAGTAGCTAATAAAGACAAGCCCGTGCATTGTGAAATTGCTGCTAATCGGAATAAAAACATAACAACCAAAATCAAAAAACCGGTTGATATTTTTATCCTTGAAAAACACATATTTAGCTGCAATTTCATCTGCAACCAAAGTTAAGATATTATAGAGGTAAAAACAATGATTTTAATAGGTGGTTAGGGGTATTCAATAAGTGGTTAGAAATGCGTAAAATCACCTAAAACTCACTTTTCACATGAAACTGAATGTCAGGAAATTTTTCTTGTGCCATTTGAAGTAGCCAGGCTGATTCTGCGAGGAAAACAGGCCTTTCTTCCTTATCGTAAGCAATATGGCCGGAGCGGTCTTGCATAAATTCTTCTAATTTCTTCTTATCTGAGCAGCTAATCCACAGGGCTTTGTATAAATTAATCTGGTCGAAACTCGCTGTTGCGTTATATTCGGCTTTCAAACGGTGCTGGATAACCTCGAACTGTAAGGCGCCGACCGTTCCTATCACTTTTCTTCCATCTACTTTTCTTGTGAAAAGCTGTGCGACACCTTCATCAGTTAACTGTTCTAAACCTTTCTGGAGCTGTTTAGTCTTCATTGGGTCTAAATTGGTAACATACCTGAATAATTCCGGCGAAAAACTTGGAATGCCTTTGAAGTTAAATTCGGCTCCTTCAGTTAATGTGTCTCCAATTTTAAAATTTCCTGCATCATATAAACCAATTACATCGCCGGGATAAGCTTCGTCGATAACCGATTTTTGCTGCGCCATAAAAGCTGTAGGATTACTGAAACGTAATTCTTTTTTACCGCGTACCAGTTTATAATATTTATTGCGCTCAAATTTACCAGAGCAAATTCTTAAGAAGGCAATTCTGTCACGGTGTTTTGGGTCAAGATTCGCATGGATTTTAAAAATAAATCCGCTGAATTTTGCGTCATTAGGTTTTATTATTCCCGCATCGGTATCACGTTCTTTAGGAGAAGGTGCAATTTCTACAAAACAATCCAACAATTCTTTAATCCCGAAATTATTTACAGCACTGCCAAAAAACACAGGACTAATTTGTCCTTCCAGATATTTCTTATTGTCTAAATTGTCGTAAACCCCGCTAAGTAATTCAACATCTGCCCTCAACTGAGTTGAGAAATCGCCGCCAATATATTTTTCAATTTCACCTGAATTAAGATCGTTTAATTCTATAGTCTCTTCAACTTTTGTTTTGCTGTCACCCTGAAAGAGATTCAAGGTTTTTTCGAAGAGATTGTAAACACCTTTAAATGATTTACCAATTCCGATAGGCCAGGTAAGTGGACAAACTTTTATTTTTAGTTCTTTTTCAATTTCGTCTAATAAATCAAAAGGGTTTTGTCCTTCACGGTCTAATTTATTGATGAAAACAATTACAGGTGTATTACGCATTCGGCAAACCTCTAAAAGTTTACGCGTTTGTGGTTCAACTCCTTTTACGCAGTCAATCACCATGATTACACTATCCACTGCAGAAAGTGTGCGGTAAGTATCTTCAGCAAAATCTTCGTGACCAGGTGTGTCTAAAATATTTACTTTATAATTTTTGTAATCAAAAGCCATTACCGAAGTCGAAACCGAAATACCGCGTTGCTTTTCAATTTCCATAAAATCGGAAGTAGTTGACTTTTTGATTTTATTCGACTTCACGGCACCGGCAGACTGGATAGCCCCACCAAATAGTAAGAGCTTTTCAGTTAAAGTAGTTTTACCAGCATCGGGGTGAGCAATGATGGCGAAGGTTCTTCTGCGGTTTATTTCTTCAGTGGTAGTCATGTTTTAAGAAGGGGCAAATATAATTAAAAAACCCAATTTTTATCCGAATATTTTTGATTGTGCAAGGGAATAAGCTACCTTTATTATTATTTATACAATGAAAAAAACAGGTTTAGTTATTTTAGTGTTATTAAGCTTTTTGGCTTGTAAAAAGAAGGAGAAGGACAGTGATTCGGGCTCTACAGTTCCACCGCCTGTAAGCACTCCCTTAGCACCGGTGTTCTTTATTAATATTCCTTCCGATGCCTATGGTGTATTAATGGCCTCCAGATTTCCATATACCTTCTCCAATAATTTTGTAACCCTTAAAGGGGATGCTTCTGCTTTTTTTTACACTGCTCCCGGCGATTACCATTATGTAGATGCCGGTGTTGTTAAGTGCAATGATTCTTTATTGACCAAACAAAGTTCGGGGGCTTATGTATTTAACAGCAAGGCCAAAAACGGACAAGCTACTTCCGGTACAAATTATTCATTAGGTTCAGCGTGGTCGGTTGCCGGAACATCGGGTGTGCCTGCTTTTACTTACTCCATTACTAATTTCCCAACAGATGCTTTTTTAACCAGTTCAATTCTTTTAAATAAAACAGCGCCATATATTGCAACATTTAATGGAGCAAGTAATTCGGATTCGGTGGTTGTATTATTAGGTTGTGATTCGGTGATGCAAAAACAAACTGTTTCAGCTTCATCTGGTATTTGTAATTTTACCCAGGCACAAGTGGCGTCTGTTAAGAAAGCGGGATCAGTAAATAAAGAATATATTAATCTGATATCTTACCGCATACAATCCAATACTGTTTCAGGAAAGAAGTATTACCTCGTTAATTCAAATACTGCCACTTACACAGTAAATATTCAATAATACGAATTATCTGATTTCTTTCCATTCTACAATGTCCCTAATCACAACAGAGGCACAAGTAAAGCCAAATACTGCAGGCAAATAAGAAATTGTTCCGTAAGCCGATTTTTTAAAATTAGTGCCATCGGTGCGCATAATTGAATATTTTGCAGGTAATTCTTTTGAGTAAACACATTTGATGCCCTTGTAAATCCCCATGTATTTTAATCGTTTCCTAACGTACTGCGCCAATGGACAAATATCTGTTTTGGAAATGTCATCAACCAGCAATTTGGTTGGATCCATTTTACCGCCTGCACCCATTGATGAAATAATTTTTCTGCCATTGTAATAAGCGTGCTGTATCAGGTGAAGCTTTGGTGAAATACTGTCAATAGCATCGATGATGTAAGTGTATTTTTTCTTCAAAATTTCCTTCATCATTTCAGGCGTTTGAAATTCTTTAATTGTAGTTAAGTTTAATTCAGGGTTTATTTCTTTTAAGCGTTGTTCAATCAATAAAGCCTTACTTAATCCGTGTGTAGTACTTAATGCCTGAAGCTGACGATTACGGTTGGTGGGGTCAACCAGATCGCCATCAACAATAGTCATATTGCCAACGCCGGCCCTTGCAATGGCCTCAGCTGCATAAGAACCAACACCGCCTAAGCCAACAATTAGAACATCGGCATTCATCAGCTTTTCTATTCCTTTTTTCCCAACCAAAAGTTGGGTGCGCTCCATCCAGGCTGTTTCCATATTATAAAATTTCTTCCTTAAATATACGCTGATAATTGCTTACTAGTTGCTCTCTTAATATTTCTTCATCAATGCTTAATAATTCAGCTGCTTTTTTGTAAATATATTTTATTGACACATCCGAATCATCCGTTTCAAGAAAAAAGTTTTTTCTGCCAACATGTTTTATAGCTTCTGATGCGTTAGAATCGAATGTGAGAAGTGCTTTGCCAAAAGATAAGATAAAACCTTCTTTAATTAAGTCGTTTGCAATATTGAGGTTATTGTTAAAGCCATGTATGATAACCGGAACCTTGTTTTTAGTTTTCTTCAGACAAGTAATAAGTTCGTTAAATGCCTTCACGCAGTGTATAACCAAAGGTTTATCTAGCTCATTGGCAATTAAAATATGTTCGGTAAAAATCTTTTGTTGTAAATTAAAATCAGCATCAATGGTTTTGTCTAAGCCACATTCTCCAACAGCAATACATCTTCTGTTCCTGCAAACGCGGTTGAGCTCCACCAAATCATCCTCTGAATCTTTTTTTATTTTCCATGGGTGAATGCCATAACTGTATAAATTAGGTCTGGCTTCTTCGTCAACATTCAGGCTAACCAGTTCAACTTTGGCGTCAAAAATTTCGGAGTGGGTATGTATGTTAATAAACACGTCTAAAAAATCTGTTTGGCATAAAAAAACGGCCTCACAATATTAGTAACTTTGGGTAAGCCTTATTGTAATGACAGAACTTTCTTATAACAACCTAACGTCAATAACCTTAAATGAGCTGGAAGAGATTCTTGGCCCGGAGTTGGTTACGGTTGACAAAGAGCAACTTGAAAAGTACGGACAAGATGAAACGGAGGATTTATGTTATTTCCCTGAAGTAGTGGTTAAGCCGGAAACGGTTGAGCAGGTTTCTGAATTGCTGGCTTATTGTAACAAACATAAAATCCCGGTTACTACACGGGGTGCAGGTACAGGTTTAAGCGGTGGGGCTTTACCAATAAAAGGCGGTGTGTTATTGAGCATGGAAAAGTTCAATAAAATTTTAGAGATCGATACACGTAATTTACAAGGCACAGTGGAGCCCGGCGTTATTAATTATATTTTTCAGGAAGAAGTAAAAAAACACAATCTGTTTTATCCGCCAGATCCGGCAAGTTGGGGCAGCTGCAGTTTAGGTGGGAATATTGCCCATAGTAGTGGCGGACCAAAAGCAGTGAAGTATGGTACTACACGTGATTATGTGTTGAATTTAGAAGTGGTGCTGGCTAACGGTGATGTAATATGGACAGGCGCCAACACTTTAAAATATTCTACCGGTTATAACTTAACGCATTTGTTTGTGGGGAGCGAAGGAACATTAGGGGTGGTGACAAAAATTGTTTTCAAATTAATTCCTTTACCAAAATTTGATTTGCTGATGTTAGTTCCTTTTCCAAGTGCGGAAAAAGCTTGTGAAGCAGTTGGAGAAGTTTTTAAAGCAGGTATTATACCAAGCGCTATGGAATTTATGGAGCGCGATGCAATTGCCTGGAGTATAAAATATGCAGGCGAAGTGAATTTTGAAATTAAACCTGAGTGGGAAGCTTTGTTATTAGTGGAAGTAGATGGCAATAATATGGATGTGTTGTATGCCGATTGCGAAATCATAAGTAATGTGATGCAGCAACATGGTTGCGATGAAATTTTATTTGCCGATACAACCGATCAGAAAGCGGCGCTCTGGAAAATACGACGCAAAGTAGGGGAGGCTGTAAAAAGCAATTCGGTTTACAAGGAAGAAGACGCTGTAGTGAAGCGCGCGGAGTTGCCAAAATTATTGAAAGGTGTAAAAGAGATTGGTAAAAAATACGGATTCACATCTGTGTGTTATGGTCATGCCGGCGACGGAAATTTACATGTGAACATTATCAAAGGAAGCATGAGTGATAATGATTGGAATTTAAAATTACCAAAAGGTATCACCGAGATATTTGAATTGTGTAAAGAGTTAGGCGGAACCATTAGTGGCGAACATGGTATTGGTTTAGTTCAGAAAAAATACATGCCAATAATTTTTCCGAAATACCAGTTGGCTTTAATGAAGAACATAAAAAAAGTATTCGATCCTCATTATATATTAAATCCCGGAAAGATATTTGAGTAGTGGGATGTGACTTCGACTACGCTCAGTCACCGCGTTTTCAAAACAGATTTCATTTTTAATTAATGGTGGCTGAGCGTAGTCGAAGCCACACTTGATAATGAGTTTCATTTTGACATTCAGATAATTTATGAAGCAAGTTTTTGTCTCCCTTGATCAATGCTTCTTTTTTCTTTTTACTCCATCCTTGAATTTGTTTTTCTCTGTAAAAAGCTGTGTCTATTCTGCCGAATTCTTCGTAATAAACTAATTCGACAGGTAATCTTTTCCTTGTGTGATTGGCTCCTTCTCCATTTTGGTGTTGTTGTAATCGGAGCTCCAGATCATTTGTGCTTCCTGTATAATAACTTCCGTCACAACACTTGAGAATATAAGTGTACCCCTTCATTTTAATGAATAATTCGCAAAGCTAAGCGTTGAAATCATTAATGATTGCTACAGATTGTAGCATTTTCGATGAATTTGCACCGTTGGCTGAGCGAGTTTACCCTGAGCTTTTGCCGAAGGGAAACCACTTCCCTCATCACTCCTTCACCACCTTCGTCCTATAATTCTCCCCATCCGCTTTTACTTCTACAAAATAAATTCCTGCTGGTTGATCTGAAATACTTAAACTGATTTTGTTTGTTGATGAAATGGTTTTTAGAAGAATAATTTGTCCTAGGGAATTGTAAATACTTACTTCTGTTTTTTCTTTTATTTTTTCTGACACTATATTAAATTGACCCTGAGTGGGGTTTGGAAAAGTATAAACTGATGCATTCGAATTCATTTCATTACTAAATCCTGTTATACAAACTTTACAAGTTTTATGGATAAAGGCGTCAGCAGCCATTGCGTTTAAATTGAAAGAACCAATTTCCGGGTCGAAGTCACAAGAACTACTGCTGAAATATCCTGTAGTTAATAAATCTCCGACTCCATCATGGCAAATTGTGTATGCATGATCGTTAAGTGCGCCGCCCATTTGTTTAGCCCAGAAAAAATTCCCTAAGAAATCAAATTTTGTAATAAAGACATTATCAAGACCGGAACTGTTTAATGTAAAATTGCTTCCGGCAGGATCGAAGTTGCAGGCACCTGAAAATGCACCTGTAATACAAATTTCCCCCGATGTTGAATTGGGAAAAATTGACATGGCATTCACAAAACTATTAGCATTGCTTCCCATTTTGTTGGCCCATCGGAAATTGCCGGATCCGTCAAGACTACTTAAAAACATTCTTGGTCCGCTTAAGTTGTAAACTGCCGGACCAGGATCGAAGTCACAGGTATTAAAAAGTGATCCGGTGATATAAGAATTATTGTTAGCATCCACTTTTATTGCTACTCCTCTAGTTATACCCCCCG
>Ga0154020_10001950_pt1 | contig 25217 bp, 20 predicted proteins | sample Klosneuvirus_201_FD_109709 | JGI IMG/M metagenome (GOLD analysis project Ga0154020, IMG submission 109709) | Active sludge microbial communities from wastewater, Klosterneuburg, Austria - Klosneuvirus_20160825_MG | ecosystem: Engineered > WWTP > Aerobic digester > Activated sludge | place...
AAAACTGCATTCGTTGATTATCTTCCTGAAAAATCAATCGGAGGGGGGTCAACAGAGTTCATAGTTATTCGATCAAAAGCTGGGATACCATTAGCTGCATCATACTTGCTGGCAAGACTTGATGATTTCAGAAGATACCTAATTTTAAATATGTCCGGCACTTCAGGAAGACAAAGGGTGCCAGAGTCATGTTTGGAAAAATTTAAAATCGCCAAGCCCACGCCTGAAATTTGGAAATCATTTGAGAAACTTATTTTGCCAATATTTCAAAAAATTCGCTCAAACAGTGTTGAAAATGAAACTTTAATAAAAATCCGCGACTTACTTCTGCCAAAGCTAATCTCCGGAGAGATTCAGTTAAGTGAGGTCTCAATTGATTAAGCGTGAAACAAAAAAGAATGTCTTTGACCATTTAGATATGGAGAATATTAATTTTTCTGGGCGCATGAAAGATATCGAATTTCTAGATAGACTCTACCCATTGAAAAAAATGAAGTCTGAGGATAGTCGATATGAAAACGCATACGGTGACATTTGGCAACACACAGAAAATAATCTTGATTATGAGCGAAATTGGGTTTTTAGAGATTATCGCTTTGAATTGCTAGAAGGTTCAGATGATATTTTTCTTAAATTTCTATGTGAAATGATACACCCGTTAGTTAGACAAGATCAAAGTGAAGTTCAAAAAATATTGGCCATTGCGAATGATTGGATAAGAGTTGACGGTTGGGAAATTTACCCAACTAGATCAATTGCTGGGGGAAGTCTTTATTCTTTCAAAACTACAAGCGGAAACACGGAAGCAATGCCAAACGAAAAAGAATTGGCCAACATTTGGAGTCATAATAAAATTAGATTATTTATTTCTCATAGAGATCAGTACAAAGTTGACGTTAAAAATCTATCAAACGAGCTAGCAATTCATGGAATTTCTGGCTTTGTAGCTCACGAATCAATTCCTGAACAGAGCTTTTGGAGAACTGAAATTTTGAAAGCACTTCGCTCCATGGATGCATGCCTATGCTATATTACTGATGATTTCTTTGATAGTATTTGGACAAATCAGGAAATCGGTTATGCTTTAGCAAAAGGTGTTCCTATTTACCTTTATCGAGTCAACAAAACTGATCCTAAAGGTTTTCTCTCGGATATTCAGGCAATCAAAACCGGGCAAGTAGGGCTTTTAGCATGCATTAAGAAGGATTTTTCCAATAATTCAAATTTTAAGAATTCCTTTGTGCAAAACTTTATTGCGGCTAGAGATGGTTCGTTTGATCGTGCAAAAGAAAGATTTTTTGATCTTGTTGGTTTAATCTTTGACGATACCGAGATTGAAACAATAGCAAAAGCCTTTACATCAAAAGCTAAGTACACAAATCAATTAACTGCAATTCTCTACGACACAATCAAAGAAGAACATAAAGAACACCCAGTATTGAGAAAATACAGCCATTATCGGGACTATTTGAATAACGATATATTTAAGCATCACTCAAGCAAAACATATGTTGTTCGAGAAGATGAAAAAAATCGATATTCAATTTTTGAGGAATTGAAGAGGGGCAAATGAATATTACTGAAGATACCCTTGAGCAACAAACAAAACTTTGGTTTGATGAAATCAATTACACCACAGTTTTTGGGCCAGACATTGCCCCAGAAGCACCAAACGAAGAGAGAAAAGATTACTCCGAAGTTATTTTAGTAAATCGCCTTCGAAATCTCATTGAGCGAATCAATAATAACATCCCAAGTGAAGCCCTTGATGAAGCCATCAGACAAGTCCTTCTTTTTGATATAGCCAATCCCATTCTTCAAAACAAAAGGTGTCATGGGCTTCTTACTAATGGTGTCGACATTCAATATCAAACCAACGATGGCACAAAATCAGACAATATCAAGCTCATTGATTTCGAAAACCCAGACAATAATGAGTTTGCTGTTATTAACCAGTTCACCATTATTGAAAATAAAAACAACCGCCGTCCTGATTTGATTGTTTTTGTAAATGGTATTCCGCTCGCTTTAATAGAACTAAAAAACATTGCGGATAGCAACACTGATATTTGGGATGCTTTTAATCAGATTCAAACTTACAGAAAAGAAATTCCTACAGTTTTCAATTATAATGCTGTGACCGTTATTTCTGACGGTGTTCATACTAGAGTTGGCTCACTCACTGCGGATCGTGAGCGGTATCAGGTGTGGCGAACTATTGACTCTGAAGAACTTGCCCCTAGTTCGCTTTTATCTTTAGAGGTTTTGATTAAAGGGCTCTTTGAAAAATCACGGTTTTTAGATTTTGTTCGTCACTTTGTTGCGTTTGAAGACAAAAAAGATAAGACCATTAAAATCATTGCGGGTTATCACCAATTCAATGCTGTCAGAAATGCAATTGATAAAACCATCACAGCAATCAAAAAAGACAAGCGAATTGGAACCGTTTGGCACTCTACAGGTTCAGGAAAATCATTCAGTATGGTTTTCTATGTGGGATACGCGGCCCAAAAAAAGGAACTGGAGAATCCAACACTCGTTGTTCTCACTGACCGAAATGATCTTGATAATCAACTTTTTGGTCAGTTCTCACGATGTATTCAGGTATTAAGACAAACACCTGTACAAATTTATAACCGAAAAGATCTGCGAGAGAAATTAAAAGTAGCCTCTGGTGGCGTATTCTTTACAACAATTCAGAAGTTTATGCCTGAAACAAAAGGCGACACCTTTCCTCTACTTTCTGATCGTAAGAATATCATCGTTATTGCGGATGAAGCTCACCGCAGCCAATATGATTTCCTTGATGGTTTTGCACGCAATATGCGCGAGGCTTTGCCGAATGCCAGCTTTGTCGGATTTACTGGAACGCCAATTGCTAAAACGGACGCAGACACAAGAGCTGTTTTTGGTGATTATATTTCTATCTATGATATTGAGCGTTCTATTGCTGATGGTGCCACAGTTCCGATTTATTACGAAGGCCGACTGATTAAACTTTCACGCGATGAGAGTATTGATCTTGACGATGAGATAGAGGAATTGACTGAGACTGAAGATACAACTGAAGCTCAAAAAAAACGTTCAAAATGGTCTTCTCTTGAAGCACTTGTTGGTGTTGAGTCACGCTTGGCCCAAGTTGCATCAGACTTTGTAGACCACTTTGAAAAGCGTTTTGAGGCGATGGATGGCAAAGCCATGATCGTCTGTATGTCGAGACGAATTTGTATTGATCTTTATAACGAAATCATCAAGCTGCGTCCTGAATGGCACTCCGACGAAGATGATAAAGGCGTTATTAAAGTCATTATGACTGGCTCGGCGTCTGATCCTGAAGATTGGCAACCACACGTTCGAAATAAAGCTCGCCGCGAAGCTATCGCTGATGTCGTGAAAGATGATAGATCCTCAGTCAAAATTGTTATAGTGAGAGATATGTGGCTTACAGGGTTTGATGCGCCCTCAATGCACACGATGTATGTAGATAAGCCAATGCATGGCCATGGGTTGATGCAAGCAATTGCCCGCGTGAATCGAGTATTTAAAGATAAACCCGGCGGTCTAGTTGTCGATTATATTGGAATTGCCGAAGCTCTGAAGAAAACCATGAACACCTATACCGAAAGTGGCGGTACGGGTCGTCCAAACCTTGATAAAGAAGAAGCTATTGCCGTCATGCTGGAGAAATATGAAATCTGTCTGGGCATCATGCATGGATTTGATTATAAAAAGGCTCTGAAAAAACCCGCTGAAGCATTGAAAATGATACCGGCTGCGCTTGAACATATCTTGGCTCAGAAGGATGGCAAAAAGCGATTTACCGATGCCGTTTATCAATTTTCAAAAGCGTTTGCCTTAGCAGTTCCCGACAAAGCAACCGAAGATGTCAGAGATGAGCTTGTTCTTTTTCAAAATTTGAATGGGGCTTTAAATAAACTGGAACCTTCCAAAGCATTGAAGGCGGAAGATAAAGAACATGCAATTCGCCAACTTTTATCAAAGTCAGTTTTTGCAGATGGAGTCATCGATATTTTCACAGCGGCGGGCCTAGAAAAGCCAAATATTTCAATCTTGTCTGATGATTTTCTCGCGGAAGTTCGTGGCCTTCCACAAAAAAACTTGGCGATTGAACTTTTAGAACGATTGATTCGTGATCAAGTAAAAACCAAGCTCCGCCGTAATAAGGTTCAAGAACGTCAGTTCTCTGAAATGCTCGACGACTCACTTCAAAAATATAAGAATCGAGCCATCGAAGCCGCCAAGATTATCGAAGACCTGATTAAAATGGCCAAAGATATTCGCGAAGCCCATATGCGCGGCGAACAGCTTGGCCTGGGTGAAGATGAATTGGCTTTCTACGATGCTCTTGAAATTAATGACTCTGCTGTGAAAGTTTTGGGAGACAAAATCCTAAAGCACATTGCCACTGACCTGGTAAAAATCATTAAAGAAAATATGGATGTCGATTGGGCAGTTAAAGAAACCTCTCGCGCTAAAGTTCGCATGGCCGTGAAGCGACTTTTGAAAAAGTACGGCTATCCGCCAGATCTACAAGAAAAGGCAACTCAACTCGTTTTAGAACAAGCTGAACAATTGTGTAAGGAATGGACTGCCTAGATGTTCAATCAATCATTTTCCGTACAAAATTTGAAAAGCATCGTAAATTTTCAAAATAGAAATGGTGTATATTTGGAAAAGCAGTTTTTCCCTGATGCTGTTTCTATTTCAAAACAAATTGTAGAACTCAACAAAGAGCTGCGGGAGCAGAGAAAAATTAAAAAGGGAGAAGAATATCGCATCTACTTTAAAGAGAAAATGAAGATTAAAGACGATCTTCTTAAGCAACGCGCTGTTGTTATTGAAAAGAAACTAAACTGCATATCGAAAAAAATCTCCGAAAATAATATTTCTTTTCACTTAACTAAGGCGAAAACAGCAAATGGAAAATACCTTTATACATTAGAACCTACCGCTGAGTCTTTTTTTACTTTGAAGTATATCCAATACGCACTTAGCCGGACTTACAAAGTTCATCAAAAGAATAGAAATATTATCATCAATCAAATTCTATCTCATTTTAGAGGGAAGCCATCGTATCCGTTCTATTTGGTACGTACGGATGTTAAAGATTTTTATGAAAGTATAAATACTGACAAAGTTTTAGCAAAAATAAATCGAGAAAATTTAATTATCCCTACTGCCAAGAGAATAATCAACCAGTTAATACAGATAGAGTATCTAAACAAGCATAATAATACGAAAGGGCTACCGAGAGGACTCGGTATAAGTGCATACCTTTCTGAAATTTTCATGTCACCCATAGATGAAAAAATTAAGAAAAATCCGAATGTAATTTTTTACTCACGGTATGTTGATGACATTTTTGTTCTATTTAGGAAAAGTGAAAATCTAAGCTGCGAACAAGCCCATAAATATGTACAAGAAGAGATCGAGAGAGAGGGTGACCTAAAGGTAAATTCAACCAAAACGAAGTCTTTTGAGGTTGGCACGGGGCAGAACAAAAACACTGATTATTTAGGATACAACCTACAATTTTCTGCGAACGGAATTGCTGTTACCATTTCAAACAAAAGATTAGAGAAGTTGAAAATTAAAATTGATAGATCATTTGGTTCTTATCATGCTGGTAGCAAGATAAGTGAAAAAAAGGCTAGGAAACTGCTCAAGAAAAGAATTAGATTTTTAACAGGAAATACAAGACTCTATAATAGGAAAAAAAATGTTCTTGTTGGTTCTTATTTTTCAAATAAGTTCATTACTGATCTCTCCAAGCTTCAAGAGCTTGATAAGCACCTTAAAGATCACTTTTCTAAAAGTAAATTTTCAGCAAAGTTAACTCATCTTGGCCAATTTTCATTTGAAGATGGTTTTAACAGTAAGAAATTTCATAGGTTTACTCCAAATGAACTAAAAAAAATTGTGGAGTGTTGGGAATATGTCTAAAAAGAGGTTTTACTTAAAATATAATCCTAATAGAGCACTACTTTCTGATGTTCTTCCATTTGAAACTCCAATTATTTTTAATAATCGCCAACTTTATCGCTTAGTTGAAAAGCTAAAAATTAAAATTGATGATGTTGGCTTTGTAACTCACGCTGACTTTGCCACAGATTGTGAAAAAGAAATCGTATCACTTCTTTTCCCTAGCAAAAAGGGCGATGATCGTATTTGCAGGGAAACAGTACCGTTCACCTTTCAAATATCACATAAGAAGAATGAAACTAGATCGCTGAGTGTTCCTCATCCAGTCAATCAACTTTCAATCGTAAATTTATATAAAAATTACGATGATTTAATTCTTTCGTCTTGCGAAGACAGTCCTTTTAGCATCCGAAGACCATCAAGAAAATCCAAGACTGCTATAATGAAAGATACATTTGCTTTTTCAGACGACAGCAAAATAGATCCTTCCATCGAGGAGAGTGATTTTTACTCAAGCCTAGTCAAAAGCTACTTCGTTTATTCCAAATATAGTAACGTATATAAGTTTTTTGAGTCTTATGATTTTCATAAAGCTGAGAAAAAGTTTGAACATCTTGTTAGATTCGACATTGCTAAGTGTTTTGACAGTATTTATACGCACTCTTTATCGTGGGCACTGGTTGGTAAAGAGTTTGCTAAAAAAAATAGAAGAAAGCAGTCACTTGGAAATCATTTTGACAATTTGATGCAAAAAATGAATCATGGAGAAACAAATGGGATATTGATTGGACCGGAGTTCTCCCGCATCTTTTCTGAGCTGATTCTTCAGTCAGTTGACAAATTTGTTTCGAAGGAACTTCGCAGTGAAGATGTCATTTCTGGAAAAGACTATCAGTGCTTTAGATATGTCGACGATTATTTCCTATTCTATAATGATAGGGTTTTGGCAGAAAAAATAATCCTCACATTTAGAAACATTCTCCGTGAATACAAAATGCACTTAAGCGATAACAAAATTGTTTGGTATAGCAGACCAATTATTACTGAATTGACAATTGCTAAGAAACGTATCGTCGAACTTTTTGATGGAGCACTTTTCAAAATAGAAAAAAATGAAAAATCAAACCCCCCTGTTGAAAATTTTCGTTTTACAGCACGGGCTAGTGATTTGATTACAGCCTATAAGACGATCCTTAAAGAATTAAACATAGAAAATAAAGATATTCTTAATTTCACATTAGCCGTCTTTGAAAAACGCTTCACGGCAGCAATGAAAAAGTATGCTGAAAGTTACGGTGATACCCAGAAACTGGCCAAATTTCTGGATGAGGTAAATGAATTTATATTTTACATTTACTTTGGATCTCCAAGAGTTAACTCTGCAATCAAAATATCGAAGATATTGACCGAAGAAATTAAACTCATTAAAGATTTAAAAATTCCACCCGATATAACCGAAGGTATATTTAAAAACATTTACGATAACATTTTTCATCTTTTCAGAAGGCCGCTAACCAATAAAAATGCCCAAGTAGAGCACCTTTACTTTCTCATCATATTAGAAAAGTTAGGGCGGTCATTTTTAATCGATGAATCTGTCTTGGCAGACTTCTTCAATCTATCTCCGAGTAGCGATGGTTTGGAGTTTTCTGCGAATTATAAATTGAACTATTTTACGATTGTGACTTTGTTATTTTACATCAAGGGACGGCAAAGATATGCAAAACTGAGAAAATTTATTGAGTTTCAAATCAAGCTTAAAATCAATAGTAAAGACACCCCGCGAGAGCGCGCAGAGTGCGTAATGCTATTTTTTGACTCATTAACCTGTCCATTCATTTCTAATGAAAGCAAAACAGCTTTGTTTGGAGAAATGGACATACCTTTTTCTGTTAGAGATGACATTATGGCCTATACTGATACTTGGTTCACGGTATGGAATAACTTCGATTTTAATAAAGAGCTGGTCTTAAAGGTAAATTCAGATGTATATTAAGAATCAAACGCTCCGTCTAAAACATCGCCGCAAGGCACACACACGCGTATTGTTTGGGCTGCTCTTAACAGGAAAGTCTGAGCTTAAGGTGGCAACAGGGACGGGTTGCCACCTGACTTTTGTGCTTATGATCTTGAGAGTGAAAATATGACTAAGGTGATTCCCAAACTCCTCAGTAAAACTCGCCTCATACGTGGCTATCAGTGCCACAAAAGCATTTATTTAACTATTCACAATAAAGAGCTAGAGCCGCCAGTTACACCAGAGCTACAAGCAATATTTGATCAAGGTAATGAAGTCGGTGCTGAAGCACGAAAAAAATACCCTCATGGTATTTTAGTTGAAAATTCTGCTTGGGATTTTTTCGGAGCATTAAAAAGAACACGAGAACTTTTAAAAGAGGAAACTGAGGTTATTTTTGAAGCGGCATTTGAGTACAAAGGATGTTTTGCGCGCGCAGATATTATAACTTACTCAAAAGAAACAAAGAGATGGTCAGTTCTTGAAGTAAAATCTACTACAAAAGTTAAAGGTGAGCATTTAGATGATGTGGGTCTTCAAGCATGGATTATGGCAAATACTGGATTGCCAATTGATAAAGTTAGTATTTTGCATTTGAACCCTGAATGTCGATTTCCAAATCTTATAAATTTATTCACTGAATCTGATGTGACGGATGAACTTCGAAAACTTCACAAAGCAATTCCTGATAAATTAAATGAAATATTTAAAGTTTTAAAAAGTGAATCTACTCCAAATATTGATATCGGTCCTCATTGTACTAGTCCCAATGAATGTCCTTTTATTTCTCATTGTTGGGGTGAAAAAAATATTCCAGAAGTTAGTGTCTTTGACTTACCTAAAATAGGTGCTAAAAAATGGGATTTATACTCGAAAGGTATTATCAATCTTGATGATTCAAGATTGTCTGATCTTTCTGCATTACAACAAAGAATGGTTGATGTTTTTAAAAGTAAAAAACGTTTCATTGATGTTGAAGGTATTAAAAAGGGAATTTCTAATTGGAAATTCCCTATGGTCTTTTTAGATTTTGAAACAATTAATCCTGCAATTCCTAGGTATGAAAAAACAGGTCCGTATCAACAAGTGCCATTTCAGTTTAGTGTTCATCGTCTAGAATCACTTGAATCAGAATTTGTACACAAAGAGTTTCTTCACACGGATAAATCCGATCCACGGCCAAACTTAATTCCTAAACTTCTTGAGGCCTGTGGAGATGAGGGCACAATTATCGCATACTACAGTCAATTTGAATCTGGCAGAATTACAGAGCTTTCGGAGTTTTCTAAAACACATAAGAAGCAACTTAAAGCTCTATTAGATCGGATCGTTGATCCGCTTCCAATAATTCGTGATTTTGTTTATGACGATTTGTTTTTTGGATCTTTCAGTTTAAAAAAGGTGGCTCCGGCAATATTAGGTGAAACGGCTTCCTATGATGAAATGCTAGTTGATAATGGAACTGCGGCGCAAAGGGCATTTGAAGAACTTATCGATGATTCAACATCAAGAGACAGAAAAGAAGAATTAATTAGAGCTTCAATCGAATATTGTAAGAAAGATACTTTGGTTATGGGTGAATTGGTGAAATGGCTATTCAAAGTTGGGAATGAAAATTGAAAATCAAATTTTCATCCGTGTTTTTTGTTTCAAGAGTTCACAAGTTTAAGAATTATGAATTACAGGAGTTTCTAGATGTCTGATAAAACTCAAAAAGGCGAAATTATCCTCTTTCAAACAATTGATGGACATACAAAAGTTCAGGTGCGTTTTGAGGACAACACTGTGTGGCTTACTCAAGCTGCGATAGCTGAATTGCTTCAGACCACCACTCAAAACATTACGATCCATTTAAAGGCTATTTATGAGGAAGGTGAACTCAACGAATTGGCAACTTGTAAGGAATACTTACAAGTTCGACAAGAGGGAAAAAGGCAAATAAATCGAAACCTTAAACATTATAATCTTGAGGCAATTATTGCAGTTGGTTATAGAGTTAAAAGTAACCGTGGCACACAATTTCGCCAATGGGCTACCTCTCAGCTCCATGAGTATCTGCAAAAAGGTTTTATAATGGATGACGAGCGACTCAAATCTGGAAAAAATATTGGTGAAGACTATTTCGATGAGCTTTTGCTCCGAATTCGTGATATCAGAAGTTCAGAGCGTCGTTTTTATCAAAAAATCACTGACATCTATGCAACCAGCGTCGACTACGACAGTAGATCAGAAGTCACTCAAGAGTTCTATGCCACGGTTCAGAATAAACTCCACTGGGCCACTCATGGTAAAACTGCTGCGGAATTAATTGTGAGCCGCGCGGACGCTTCGAAAAGTAAAATGGGGCTCACAACATGGAAAAATTCGCCTGAAGGGCCAATCCGCAAAACTGATGTTTCAGTTGCAAAGAACTACTTATCAGAAGAAGAACTGAAGGCGCTCAACTTGATCGTTACGGCTTACTTGGATTTTGCCGAGATCCAAGCGCAAAATCGCAAACCCATGTATATGAAAGATTGGGTCACGAAGTTGGACGGATTACTTCAGCTTTCAGACAAAAACATTCTAACCACAGCAGGAAAAATATCTCATCAGCTTGCACTGGATCACGCTGAAAAGGAATTTGAAAAATATGAAAATAATCGACGAGTAATTGAGGCTAGAGAGCCAACAAGTGACTTTGACAAAATGCTAAAGAACTTGCCGGCTCCGGTAACAAAAAAGAAAAAGAAGTAGGTCGTAAACCCAACAGGGGCTATTTCAAAAGCTGCTGGTTCAACCACCGAAAACTCACACCACCGTGCTGATGCGCACTTACAGCCTCACGCCCTACACAACCACTAGCTTCCACCAGCGTGCCAGCTAGCCCCAAGACAATGGCAAACATAATCACCGATTTGATAAATTGAACAACTCCAAACATAGATCCTCCTATGGCTCATTGGATTTTTCCAAGTCCAACTTTGCCAATTTAATTGTTTTAAATAAACAAAAGGTGTGAGTGACTGTTCAACTTTGATCTCAATCCTACCCTAAAACCCACGCTTGCATTTTCAGAGGAAAAACCTCTTGAACCTGCACCAGCAAAGGCTTTTATCAAGTAGCAACCAAGTAGCATAAAAGTAGCAAACCAATGAAATTTGGCGACGTTTCGATTCATTTCTAAGCAGATTGCGAAACTCTCATTCGTGTAAAATTAAGTACTTAACTAACATTGTTTTTTTGGATTTTTGTGATTGGTGGGGGTTTTGGTCATCGAGAAATTGGTCGACCAATCCGAACGCGGTACGAATCAAACCTATCTAATCGATATAATTGAAATTTCGCTGAATGCAAAACTCCTCAATAACGATCAAATTCGCTATTCTTATACTGAAAAAATGCTTACAGCCTCTCAAATTGCTCAAAAATTAGGAGTGGCAAGATCAGTTATTACTAGCCGCCTAAATGATATGGGGCTTAGTGGTGAAGAAGGAAAAACTAGGGCTGCAAACCCAGAAAACTACCGTTATAGGATGACACCCTATGGATACAAAGTACAGCAGGGGAGGCTGGTTCTTAATAAAACAGAGATTAAAATCTGCCGCGAGGTTTTGAAGTTACATAATAATGGAAATATGTCAGCAAATGCTATTGCACGAGAGCTTCAAAAAAAGGGTTTTATAAATCGGTCTGGGGGCTCTCGTTGGGATCATAGTACCGTGATTAGTATAATTAAACGTTGGTTGGGAAAGTTATAATTAATTTGAATAGGAGGATTTATGCAAGACTTAATCGGGGTGGCCATTGTAATTGCAACTCTCTTTGGTGGAACTTATACAGCAAAGAAAGTTTATGATGAGGTACGTGAAGCAGCACTAACTAAAGCTGCTCATGGTTTACCTAGCTTGAGTAAGTTTAGCCATGGGCTTACCAAAAAGAAATAATTAGAAAATTAAGGATTACTTTAGAGTTTCATTTTAAATGGACAACTTTAAAAAGTAACAAATCTATTAATTTCAATTATGGAATTGAAGTAGATTTCTTATAGTGCTCAACTCACTATCAGTAGGAATAAAGTCTGAAATTTTTTTATTCTTCTTCACTTGAAACTAATTGAAGTTTTAAATTACCAATATGGAAGCAGCCATTAATCTTGACTTCACTTGGAACTGGCTTATTTAGACCTTGGATAATGAGCACACCATTATTATCTATCACGTCATAAAATTGCGGTGTGTCTTTCAAAGAGATTCTTTCAGGAGTTAAACTAGATGACAGAACTTTCCTATCAATACTATTTGAAATTCTTTTAACCTTTAGTTTCAAGTGAAACCTCCCTATAAATTTGGTAGAAAGCAACGGCCACACTTGAGCGACAATCTTGGGGTCAACTGAGAACTATAAAATCTATTTAAGTCGACCGTTACTACGGTTTCTTACTAGTTGAGAGTGTATAATTTGTATCACTTCAACCAATGAATTGATTTCAACTTTTAAATCTAACATCTAAAATACCACATTGTCCAAGAAATATCCTCTGAAGATATGAAGCGGAACTTCGCTAATTCTATCTTAACATGAATAAGTCCATGACCAAAAAAATACTTCAGTTGCAGCAATACAACTGCATTTGAATTAAATGTCCCATTTTGGCGATAGTTTTTTAATCCAAATCGAGCCAATCACCTGAACTATGATCATGACTACATGAGCTGCCATAAATACGAAAACCAATGGAGCGCCTACAATGGAGGGAGGAAAACATAACAGAACTCCTGAAATCACTTCAGCAAAACTGATATGGCGTTTTGAGAGTCGGTGGTGGAACAGGTGCAAAGCTTGAACGATTAACAATGCTTGGTATGTAAACTGCAACGAGAGGTTCTCCATCTTACTTCTCCAACATAAAAATGATATCGGTTCTTACTAAAAGGGTTTTCATTTTATATTCTTTCCTTATTTAGATTACGGCCTAGCCTCCTAATATAGAGACTTTTATTCATAAACTTTAATTAATTTAAAAACGTCATTATTATGTTTCCAGCATAATTAATACGCTAAGGGAATAAGAACTAAAATCCATTAATTTCCTCTCGATTTAATTGATTTTCACACCGTTGTCGTAATCAGAATCAAAGCTTGTGTTAAAATGGAACAATTGATTTAAATCGAGAAAGAATGGGTCCCTATTTTCTAATAATTTCATCCTTATCTAAGTAGAGTATAGTTAAAGCTAAATATTTCATTATTTAAATCAATTAGTTAAAAATCTAAAAAAAAAGTCGCTATTTTTTATAATTTGCTATAATGTAATGAGGAGGATGAAGGGAAATTTCATGCGATTGTTGCTGTCCATACTATTTATTTTATCAATTTTCCATTCAACTGTATTTATAGTTGATGAGGTGAATTGCTCAGATAATGTAGAACATGCATCCCTGCACACGCCTAGTCCAAATAATAGTGACTCTGAAGGAGCTCCTATTTCTCATAACGAGCAGTCCTGCTTAGGAAATCATTGTCATGCATGTCATTGGGCTATCATTGGTAAGCATGGCGTAAATCCCTCTATCTTAAAAGAAAAAAATTCTTTAGTTTTCAAAAATGTATTTTATCCCAAAGGCTTTGCCTTAGACATTCTTAGACCTCCAATCGTTTAATTCTCCATACATTTAGTTAGTCTTTTTATTATTATCAATAATTTATTTTGGAGGTTATTCTTATGGGAAGATCATTTATATCTTTTCTATTCATTTCTTTATTATTTTTAAATTCCATCTATGCCAATGATACGGATCTAGATGTAAACAACCAATTAGCTCCCAGTAATACTCCTTCTACTGAGCTTCTTACTTTAAAAGGAATAGTTAAAAGCTCAACTAAACATAGAGAAGGAGCACTTTGTAAAGTAACTTTAGAGTTTACCGATGAGAAAACTGGCAAATCATTTGAACTTGAAGATGCTAGTAGCTTAGAGGCTCTACATTGTGAAAAAGAGAAAGATTTTGTCGTAAACATTACTGCTAAAAAAGAAGCTCAATTTCTTTTTTGGGGTGGTGACCTAAAACTTAATTCTTTTGAGATTTTGGGAGAAAGAGAATCTGTTCCTCATATTCGTGCTAACTCTATTACATACCATCATCGGTCTGAAAGATTATTAGCACCATAGCAATCAATTTCTTGAGAAAGGGCTATTTTATAGCCTTTTCTAATTGAGACTTTTTTGAGGGCGTGTTTGAATGAATTATAGTTTTAAATATATATCCTTACAAGGCATTGACTGTGTTAATTTTAAGCTATAGGAAGAAACAATGAAATTATTGGGAATTTTTCTAACAATATTTATGATTCTGCTCCAAAGTGTGTCAGCTTTGGATATTCATGATAGTGTTGAAAGCCAAAGTTTCAACTGCCATACTATTTCAGATTGCTCTTCAAATGCTTCTACTCAAAATCATCAAAGTGATACTAACGATGAGCATAGCCATTGTGTTTTTCACTGTACGCCTTTTATGTTAAACGCTGTTCTCTCAAAAATTATTTTTACCCATATTATTTTAGACAATGCCTTAAATACACGTTACTTTTTCAGCTTAAACTCGCCAACCCTTGAAGGACCATTTAGACCTCCACGAGTATAAAATTTCTATTTAATTCATAGAATTTTATCATTAGGAGGTTTTGTGTCCGCTCTTTTGTATGTATTAATTTGTATTTCTCTATTATCATCTTTAGCTCAAGCTGAAGTTTCAAACTGTTTGTCGATAAAATCGGTCGAAGGACTTTATGAGTGTATCGTAATAAATCATCCCGAGATCAAAAGTGCTGAGCTCAGCGTTGAGGCAGCAAAATCAGCTAACGATAAAATCACTCAACTTCCGAATCCCGAAGTTTCGATTAGTTCGATGCAGGGGAAAAATGCGGGAGAGAATGAAGGCAGTACAGAACTCAGTTTATCAATTAATCTAACCGAGACCCTACTTAAAAGAGCTCCCTTAAGCAAATTAGGTAGGGCTGAAGAAAAGGTATTAATTGTTGATGCCCAGGAGTCTGTATTTCGAGCTAAATCCCAAGCCCTTAAAAATCTGTATCGTTATAGACAAGTACTCGATGAATTGGAACTTGTAATGGAAGCTCTAGAGACTTTTAAAAAAATTGAAAATCAATTTAAAGCACGAAGAGCAAGAGGGCCAGAGCAAAGTGTCACTTTGAATCTCGTAGAGCTTGCTCAAGGTGATTATGAGCTTCAAAGAAACCATTTAAATGCCGAAAAGACCAAAATTGAAACCGAGTTTAAAGGTGTTTTTGGTGAGAGCTTTATTTTAAAAAAGGAATGGTTACCTAAGCTTAAAAAGAACTGGCCTCCGATGACAGGAACTGAGCTTTCAAAGCAAACCTTTGAAGTGAGAAAATTTGAAGCGGAAAAGGAAAAAGCGGAAGCTGAGAAAAGTATTGCCATGGCAGAATCAATGCCAAAAATAGCAGCGGGTCCCTCTATGCAAAGAACAACAACAGGTACGGCCCAATACATGTCTTATGGATTAAATCTCACAGTTGATTTACCTATTTTTTCACTTAATGGTGGAGGGCGAAGACTGGCTGAGAAAAACCTATCTAAGTCACAATACACCTTTGAGTATGCGATGAAAAAAGCAGACCTTGAGAAAAAGCTTCTTTTACAAATATATTCCGCTGCTGTGGAATCACTAAAAAAATCAATTACCATAGAAAGTTTAAAGAAAAAACATGATCAAATTGATAGCCTTTTTAGGCAAGGGTTAACGGCTGGGCCTACAGTCATCGAAGCCCATCGACAGATATCGGAATTTCATAAGTCACAACATGAGCATGAAATGGAAGCTCTGGAATCATTGATGTATTTGAATGTTCTTTCTAACAAAGAAATTGGTGAGGTTTTAAAATGAAAAAATTAATTTCGAGTCTTTCACTGATTATTTTCTTTTTATTGTTTCAAGCAGATCAACTCACGGCTGAAGCAGGCAAAGAAGAGCATTCGAGAAAGAAAAAAGAAAACAGCCAAGATGAACACAATCACCATGATGATGGTAAAGCTCATGAGGAAAAAAGTAAAGACCACGAAAAGGAAGAGCATGACCATGCCGAAGAAGAAACTGAAGAGCATAAGGGTGAGAGCCATCAAGAGCACAACGAACATGATAATCATGGAGATCATGATGAAAAAGATGAACCTGGAGGTCATGAAGAAGAAGAAGGCAGCTCAGCGGTAGGGCCTGATAAGGGAATACTTGAAAAGAGTGAAAATGGCTTTAAGCTCTCCCCTGAAGCTATTCAAGCCTTTGAATTAAAAATGCAAAACGCATCTAATAATAGATTAGAATTTCCCCGAGTGACTTTAGTGGAGATTAAAGATGACAAATTTGTCTACCGGATTAGAGATAGTTGGATCAAAAAAGTTTCAGTCAAAGTCATCAAAAAAAATAAAGACACAGTCACTCTGGAACTTTCACAGTTTCAAAAGGGCGACAAGATTATTGTGGGTGGAACTGGTTTTGTCAGAGTCTCTGAACTAGTTGCTGAAGAAGGGGTTTCTCATGGTCATTCCCATTAGTAAAACTCACTTATTAACAGATATTCCCATTTTAAAGGATAAAAATTTATGATTAATCGAATTATTCATTTTTCAGTTTATCATCGCGGAGTGGTGTTAGCCTTAGTGGCTCTATTAATTGTGGGTGGGATTTTAAGTTTTCAGAGCCTTCCTATTGATGCTGTTCCAGATATTACTAACAATCAAGTGCAAATCAATACAACGATTGAAGGGCTAGCGCCTGAGGAGATTGAACGCACTATTACGTTTCCTGTGGAATCGTCTATGCGTGGGATTGCTGGAGTGGAGCAAGTAAGATCCATTACCAGATTTGGTCTTTCGCAAGTGACCGTAGTTTTTAAAGATGGAATTGATATCTATAGAGCAAGGCAGTTGGTATCAGAACGTCTTCAAGGCGTAACCAGCGGATTACCTCAAGGCTCTAAATCACAATTAGGTCCTATTTCCTCAGGACTAGGAGAAATATATCAATACGTAATTGATTACGAAAAAGTCGAAACTGGTTCTAAACGTTTAGAGCAATTGATGGAGATCAAGGCTCTACAAGATTGGTTTATCAAACCAAGATTACTGACCGTTGAGGGGATCGCCGAGATTAACACTTCAGGCGGTTACGAGAAGCAGTATCATGTGCAACCTGACCCGATTAAAATGGCTTCTTTGAGAGTTCATTTTGGAGAAATTTTAGAAGCTCTAGGTAAAGTCAATAAAAACGTAGGTGGTGGTTATATTGAGCAAACTGCTGAGCAATTTTTAGTTCAAGGCGTAGGTTTACTTAAAACACCTGCTGCCATCAAAAATATTCCTGTCAAAACCTTAGATAATTTTAAAGTGGTCACCATCGGGGACATTGCTGAGGTTAAGCTTGGAAAAGAGCTTAGAACGGGTTCTGCCACTTATGGAGGTAACGAAGTGGTTTTAGGCACAGCTATGATGCTTCTGGGAGAAAATAGCCGTACCGTTTCACAGCGAGTAGATAAAAAAATTGAAGAAATTAAAAAAACTCTTCCCTCAGGCGTGTACTTAAAAACAGTTTATAATCGCTCTGAATTAGTGAATGCCACCTTAAATACTGTTGAGCATAATCTTCTTTTTGGCGCAGCACTTGTCGTGATTGTTTTATTATTTTTACTGGGAAATATCAGAGCTGCTATTGTGACGGCTTTAACTATTCCATTTGCTCTTCTTTTTACTTTCTTAGTGATGAAGCCACTGGGTATTTCAGGAAACTTAATGAGTCTTGGGGCATTAGATTTTGGAATTATTGTGGATGGTACGGTGATCGTGCTGGATAACTGTGTGCGATACATTCATGAGCAAACAAAAAAGCTAGGGCGAAGCCTGACGAAGGAAGAATTAAAGCAGGCCATTTATGAAGCTGCTGTTGAGATTAGGTTAGCCGCAGGCTTTGGAGAGCTCATTATTGTGATGGTTTTTTTACCTGTTTTTGCTTTAACGGGAATTGAAGGAAAAATGTTTATTCCTATGGCTTCAACTTTTGCTATTGCTGTAATGGGTGCCTTAGTACTTTCATTTACGGCAGCACCAGCTCTTGCCAGTTTAATCTTGAGTGGCAAAACAGAAGATAAAGAACCACTTATAATGAAATGGGCGCAAAAGATTTATTTACCCTTTTTAAATACAGCCATTTCTCACAAAATTAAAGTAATCGCTTTGGCGGTGGTATCAGTAGTTATAGGTTGTTTTCTTTTTGCTACCCGTGGGGCTGAATTTTTACCACAACTCAGTGAAGGATCTTTTGCCTTTCACATGATTAGACCAGTGAATGTGAGTTTAACTCAATCACTAGAGTATCAAAAAAAGGCTGATAAATTAATTCAAGACAGCTTTTCTGAAGTCTCCCATGTGTTTTCAAGAATTGGCACCAGTGAAGTGGCAACCGATCCCATGGGAGTGAATGTTTCTGATACTTATATTATGCTTAAGCCAAAAGAGACTTGGTCTAAAGAATCAAAAATAAAATCCTATCAAGACCTTGTTGAAGAAATTGTAAAGAAACTGGAAAAGGAGCTTCCAGGACAAAACTATTTAGCTTCTCAACCGATTCAGATGAGATTTAATGAGCTGCTTGAAGGGACACGAGCTGATATTGCAGTCAAAATCTTTGGACCCGATTTGAATGTGAATATGGAGTTATCTAAAAAAATTCAATCCGTTGTGAGCCTGGTGCCTGGAGCCGGAGATGTGGAAGTGGATTTAGCAGGAACATCCCCAGTGCTACGAATCGAGCCCAAAGAAAATGAGTTAACCTCCTTTGGTGCATCGTTGGGAGATATACTTGAAACGATTTCTGTGGCTGTTGGTGGTGAAGAGGCTGGGTTTATTTATGAAGGTGATCGAAAGTATCCTATTGTTGTAAGACTTAGCGAAGAAAATCGTGGGGATCTTGATACGATTAGAAACCTCCCGGTAGGACTTTCTGGAAATGCTACGGCCAAGTTATCCAATCTAGCTGATTTAAAGTTTCAAGAGACATTTGGTTCTGTTAATCGAGAAAATTCGTCTCGTAGATCAGCGGTATTAATTAATCTTCGAGGAAGAGATGTGGAGTCATTTGTTGAAGAAGCGCAAGCAAAAGTTTTAAAAGAAGTCTCGATCCCTGAAGGGTACTTTGTAGAATGGGGTGGTAATTTTAAAAATCTCAATCAAGCTAAATCAAGACTCATGGTTTTAACTCCTCTTGCGCTAGCTCTGGTTTTAATGATGATTTATGCCGCGTTTGGAAGTATTTCTCAGACTTTGTTGATTTTCAGTTGTGTTCCTTTGGCCCTGGTTGGAGGGGTTGTGAATTTAATTATAATGGATTTACCTTTTAGTATTTCGGCAGGAATTGGCTTTATTGCTCTCTCGGGAATTGCGGTTTTAAATGGGGTCGTTCTGGTGAATTATTTTAATCAACTGAGATTGCAAGGTCTTTCCGGTGCAGAACTGGTTAAAAAAGCAACCGTAATTCGCTTGAGACCTGTACTAATGACAGCACTCGTGGCCATTTTTGGTTTTATACCCATGATGCTTTCAAGTGGCATAGGCTCTGAGGTACAACGACCTCTTGCCACGGTGGTTATCGGAGGGATTATCTCTTCGACTTTACTTACTTTAGTGGTCTTGCCAGTTTTATATTTAGTTTTTGAAAAACACATGACGCAATTTAATCAAAAAATTTCTCATTAGAAAGGGGAAAACATGAATTACATAGTACGTATACTGTTTAGTTTTGGGATGTTTATAGGAATTCTAGGCTGTGATCAAAAAAGCTCAACCGAAAACACGAAAGAGCGAGCTACAGCGGAAGAGGATGCCAAAAAAAAGGTTGAAAATGATAACTTGGCAGAAAAAGCAGAGAAAATGGAAAAGGATCTCACTGAACGTCACTATTTTTACGGTGCACTAGAAGGTGAATATCAAGGTACTGTAAAAGTTAATAAAGATAGTTATAATATTAAATTAAACTTTTCGCGAAGTATTCCTCCTTTTACGGGAGATCGAATTCGTCAACTGAGTGAAATTGAAAATGATTTAAATAATCTTTTTTTCCATATTCAGATAGTTCAGTGGCACCCCTCCGATATGGCAACGGCTGTAGGTTGCCGGGTGAGTGGAATTAAACCGAATATGGTTGATGGAATTTTAATAGTTACATCTCCGGATTGTCCGAATTTATACTCTATTTATTTAGCAGAGAATTTTGAAAGAGCATTGAAAGATCAAAAGAGTGAGTCTAAGAAAATTGCAGAAAAATTAAAGCAACGTCAAATTCAATCTGTTCCTCTGCTAATTGGGGCCATTCAGCCATCATCTCATGCTAGTCAATATTCTTTTTCCGTCAAAAAAATAAAGTAGAGGTATCATATGAAAATAATAATACTTGTATTAACAATTTTAAATGTCTCTTTTACTTGGGCAGCAAATTCTAAAACGGTCACTCTTGATGAAGTTGTGGCAAAAGTAAGTAAAAGTAATTTTAAAGTTTATGAAAACGCTTTAAAGGTCTATCAAGCCCAAGCCAATATTGATAAAGCCCGGTGGGACCTGTTACCAAAATTAAATCTTTGGTCTATTGCAGGAATGGTAATTGATCCCTTCTCTATTGTTGAAAAAATCCCAGAGGTGGCTCCATTCCTGGTTCCTGGAAATTGGTTTCGATTAGAAGAAGTTAAGCTTCTTTATCTTGCAGAAAATGAGGGCTATCGTGCCTTATGGGGAAATGAAATTTTCATCGCTAAAACGCTTTATAAAAATATACTTTTTGATCAGCAAATCCTAAAGCACGTACAAACTAGTATTCAAGATATGGAGAAAATCCATCAAATCATAAAAACGAGAGAAACCTTTGGTGGAGCTCCTCCTGGAACAGCAAGAGATATTGAAATTAGAGTGTTAGGATTAAAACTCGATGAGCAAAATCTGAAGATTCTCTTAGCTCAAGAATTTGATAACTTTACCTACAGTCTTGGTTTCTCTACCGAAGAGGATATTAAATTATTGCCAGTCAAAATTCCCATGGTTGAAAATCTAAAACCCATAGAGCCTAGAGATTATGAGTTTAGACTTCTAACTTACAGTCCGGAGAGACGGCAATTTGATCACTTTTTATCGGTTTTAAATTATATTAAAAAAGAAATGATATTTTCATTCTTGGGCGTGAGTCAGGTCAGTCGAGGTGTTGCCGGAGGAATCTTTGATGATTTCCCTATCCCAAGTGGTGCAGGTCTTGGATTGGGGGCTGCCATGAAAATTATTGATTCGCAAAAAGAGATCATGAAGACACAAAAGCGAGGTATTGAAGAAACCTTAAAAAGACAGCTACGAGCTGTTGGATATCAATACAACTCTGATCTTGCCAATTATGATAACTTTAAAAGACGCAAGACTCTTTCTAAAGAAAGTAAAAGTGCATTGATTCATAGAATGGAATTAGGAGAAAACATTAATGTACTGGAGCTATCTGAAAGTTCAAGAAATCTTATCCAAGCTGAAACCGCACTTTATGCCGTTCAATATAGGGTTATGACTTCGATGGACCGCGTACAGAGGCTTATTTTTGGAGGTGACTATTCGATGAATCCACCTTTAATTGATTCCTTGAAAGGGGGTAGGAAATGAGAAAGCTTTTATTTTTAATTCCATTAATTTTTCTATTAGTAGGTTGCCCTAGTCAAAAGGAAGTTAAAGAATCAATGGATGATCTTAAAGAGAAAAAAACTGGAGCAATCAGTGCAATTGAAGCTCGAGATTTTTCTTTAGAAGGTCTTTTAAAGACCCATGATTATTTCTTTAATTTTGGCGAAAAGGTACATTTGATGAGGGCAGAAGAGAAGGCTACAAAAATGATTCAATCCTATATTAAAGATGTTGGGGTCAAAGGTTTCTGTGAATCCTTTATTATGCCAACTTCTCTTTGGAAAACTCTTGAAGATCATTGTGCTAGCGGCTCTTTTTATAAGTGTTCTCCGGAGATTAAGGACTACCAAACTATCTTAGCTAAGTTCAAAGAAATTAGTGGTCCAGAATTTCTCAAACGCTTTCAATCTGAGCCACAATGTAATTAAAATATATAAATTAAAATTCAGATCATAATTTTATAAGAAATTGATTCTCACTCATTAATTAAAAAGCATAAGGATGAGTAAAAAGGGAAAAAGAAAGAAGTGAAAAATAAACATATAGGTAAGAGAAGAAGGATCCTTGCAGGAATTTATTATTCATTGAGGTCCGGCAAGGAGTAAATTAATGGAAACTAAAAATTGTTCTAAAGACTGTGATTCATCAACGGAGAAGTTAGCTGAGAGCATAGAGATAAATAACTTATCTTCAACAACTGTTACGACATTGAGTGTGTTAGGAATGGATTGTGCGGATGAAGTTACAGCTATCCAAAAGCAATTGCAGCATCCTAAAATAGCAAAAATATCAACTAACCTTATGACATCCCAAGTTGTAGTAGAACACGCACCAGAATTAGAACGATCTGAAATCGTAAAGTTACTTAATAAGGCTGGAGTCCGCGTTAATGAGTCCAATCAAGCTCTTTCCTTTACCACTGAAAATAAAACTAGAGTTCTTCTCGTAAGTCTTTCAGGTTTACTTTTACTCATTGGTCTTGGACTTGAATGGTTTTTCAGTTTTCCAAAAAATTGGCTTTTAATTCTCTACCTTCTTTCCACTTTGGCAGGAGGCGTACTTATATTCCCTAAAGCAGTCCGTTCTCTAAGGCAATTTTCGTTAGACATGAACATATTGATGACTATTGCTGTAATAGGAGCCTTTATAATTAAGGAATACTCTGAGGGTACTGCCGTTATATTTCTCTTTTCATTAGCAGAAATGCTAGAGGCCTTTAGTGTATCAAGGGCCAGAAAAGCGATCAGAGAAGTTCTTTCTATCACGCCACAAGTAGCTCATTTTATTACTGAGTTAGGTGTTGTAGCCACTCCTGTTGATCAAATTACTATTGGGCAAAAAATCATTATTCGTCCTGGAGATAGAGTTCCTCTGGATGGGACTGTGGTTGAAGGTGTTTCATATGTAAACCAAGCTCCATTAACTGGTGAATCACAGCCCGTAGCTAAATCGTCCGGAGATAATCTCCTTGCGGGAACCGTTAACGAAAATAGTACTCTTACAATGACGGTGACTCACAACTTTAAAGATACGAAAATTGCTCATGTTATTAAATTGGTTGAAAGTGCTCAATCACAAAAAGCCCCTGCTCAGCTATTCGTAGATAAATTTTCTAAAATTTATACTCCAGCCGTAACGGTAATTGCACTCCTAGTAATGATTATTCCTCCCATATTATTTTCACAACCTTGGAGCCTATGGTTTTACCGTGCTCTAGTTTTTCTGGTCATTGCATGTCCTTGTGCTTTAGTCATTGCGACTCCTGTGTCTGTGGTTTCTGCTCTTGCGGCATTAGCTAAAAATGGAGTACTCGTTAAAGGTGGAATTTTTCTTGAATCCTTAGGGAAGCTTAAATCCATTGCTATGGATAAAACAGGAACCATTACAGAAGGTAAACCACAAGTGGTTTCTAAGAAAGAAATCAATTCAAAAGCTTCTAATGAATTTCTAACGACGATTTTAGCACTTGAAAGTCTCTCCACTCATCCCCTAGCAAAAGCTATCGTGGAATATGGCAAATCACAAGACCTACCAATTTATCCAGTCAGTGAGTACAAGGTGATTCCAGGTAAGGGAGTTGAGGGAATCATCAACTCATATCATTACTTTGCGGGTAATCATAAGTTTGCTCATGAGCTTGGCCTTTGCACTCCAGAAATTGAAGAACATCTACAAAAAATGGAAAACGAAGCACAATCGGTAGTGATAGTCGGACGCAAGCTTCATAAAGAAAATAAAGGAGAAATTCTAGGAATTCTTGGCCTTGCAGATAAGCCACGAGCGGGAGTGCAAGATGCTATTTTAAAACTATATCAAGCTGGAATTAACGAGATTGTTATGCTCAGTGGAGACAATCAGAGAACTGTAAATGCCATAGGAAAGCTTGTAGGTATCAAAAGAGCACATGGAGATTTACTTCCGGAAGATAAAGTAACTGAAGTTCGTAAACTTTTATTACAATATCAATTTGTAGCTATGGTAGGTGATGGCATCAACGATGCGCCAGCACTAGCTCAAGCTACAGTTGGAATTGCCATGGGAGCTCAAGGGACTGATGTGGCCATTGAGACTGCTGATATCGCTCTTATGACAGATGATCTCCATCAGCTAGCTCGTGCTATTATACATGGGCAAAAAGCTCTTAGAGTCATTTATTTTAATATTGCTTTTGCCCTTGTTACTAAGGCCGCCTTTGTCGTTCTTGGAGTTTTTGGTTATTCGAGTCTGTGGCTTGCTGTAGCCGCAGACATGGGTGCCTCACTTCTGGTAATTGGAAACTCTATGAGATTACTTGATCTTGATTCTTAGTTTTTTATGAAACTTGGGAAGGAAATCAAATTGCTATTAATTAATGAGGTCATGAAATACAGTAATATTATTTAGTTTTACTTTACACTCTGAAGGCCTCAAGCTAGAGTAGTGTTCATTTCTTTTGCCTGCAATCTTTTATGATGTAGCAATTGTGACCGCTGATATTGCTCTTATGACAGATGATTTTCATCAACTAGCATTGTCCTATTAAACACGAGCAAAATGCACTTAGTATCATAAATTTTAATATTGTTTTATACTTGTTACTAAGGCAGCTTTTTCATTCTTGGGAAATTTGGATATTCGATTAGACGATTCCCTACTTATTTTAAAAGTTTCAGGCTGGAGACCCCCAGAAAAAAGGAGGCGGGCCGTTTTTCCCCGTGCTATGACAAGGAGTTCAGATACGATTAGTCTTAGCGAGTCCTACTCGCTAACGGACTACAGCTATGCTAGTACTAGCATATAGTATGCCAGTAAATGACTTTAAATTACATAGGTAATTATTGCGCTTGAATTCATATATTGGTAGGGGTATACTTACTTTGGTAAGAAGAGGAGTTTGGAAATGGCTAAACGTTTAGCGGTATCTAAGGGGGCGTCGTTACATCATGATCACATCAATGATCTTCCCCGATTGAAACGAATTATCGGTCAGCTCGAAGGAGTTGAGAGAATGATTCGAGAACGTCGATATTGTCCTGAGATTCTCCAGCAGCTACGTGCTGCGAA
>Ga0154020_10001951_pt1 | contig 25203 bp, 20 predicted proteins | sample Klosneuvirus_201_FD_109709 | JGI IMG/M metagenome (GOLD analysis project Ga0154020, IMG submission 109709) | Active sludge microbial communities from wastewater, Klosterneuburg, Austria - Klosneuvirus_20160825_MG | ecosystem: Engineered > WWTP > Aerobic digester > Activated sludge | place...
GTCGCCGTCGGCGCCGTGGTGGTGGCCGTGGGGACCGCGGTCGAGGCGACCGAGTTGGTCGGCGCGGCGGCCCCGCCACCGTTGCGGTGACGAGGCTCGCAGCCCACCGACAGCACGACACCCAGGCCCAGGCAGGCCCCTGTCACCACCACCGTTCGCAAGGTGCTCATCGTGTCTCCTGGCTCAGTTGCTTGGCGTCCCTGATGCCACAACGGGCAGCGGGGGCCGATCTTTCACGTCAGTTCACTTGGGAGCAGGGGCCGGGATCCCGGGGATGGTCGGGATCGGCAGCTTCGGCGCGGTCGGACCGCCCCCGGTGCCACCATTGCCCGTCACGGCACCCGGGTGCTGCATGCGCCAGAGGTTCGCCGTCTGCTTCACCACGAAGACGCGGACCTCGGGCTCGGGGTGGGTCTTCATGAACGTGAAGAGCACCGAGCTCGGGTTCAGGTCGCGGAGCTTCTTGAAGAACTCGATGACCATCAGGCCGCCGGCCTCGCTCCACTTGTAGTCGGCCTCGTTCTGGCCGGCGTCGAGCAGGTTCTTGATGCCCTCGGAGTCGGACTGGCTCTCGTTGATCTGGTTGACCGCGGGGACGACCTTCTTGATCAGCTTCACCGCGTCGCCCGGCTTCATCGTGCCGCCGGGGCCGCCGGTGCACGCGCTGCCGAGGTGACCCATGTAGTGGTGCGCGAGCTCGTGACCGACGACGTAGCCGGCGGCCTCCTGGAACAGCTGACGCTGGCGCTTGAGCTTCTTCTGATCGAGCGACTTGGTCGGGTCGAGGAGCCCCGGCGGCAGCGGCAGGATCTTGGCCTTGCCCTCCTGCTGCTTGGCGAGCTCCTTGAGGTACTCGTCGCAGTAGTTGGTGCCGAAGGTCTCGTCGGTCGCGCGGCACTGCGACATGAGATCGAGCATCTGGTACATGCCCTCGGTCAGGACCACGAAGGTCTTGCCCGAGTCGTCACAGCCGGCGAAGGCGTTGACCTCCTCCTTCGACGAGTCGGTGAGGAGGGGGATCTTCTCGACCTGCGACTTCTTGGTCGCGGCGAGGGCGTCGATCTCCTTCTGGTAGATCTTCTTGGTCTCGTCCTTCATCGCCGGCATGAGCAGCGAGCCGGTGGGCGAGAACAGCGTGGCCGGCATACCCGGGATGTTGGGCACCGCCGGCGTACCGCCTGGGGCAGGAATGCCCGGGATGGGCGGCAGGCCGGGGACACCGGTGGGCGCGCCACCCGGGACACCCGGCGGCAGGCCAGGGATACCGCCCGGCGGGACCGGGATCGGTGGCACCTGCGCGGCTGCGCTCGACACGAAGATTGCTCCGCTGACCAGAGCGGCCATTCCCAGCAGACTGCGACCCAGCACCTTACGGAACGAACGAACCGACATCGGAGACCTCCGTCGGGGGTGGGACGTGCCCCACGCCCGCCTCATTCACAAGCGCTCGAAACCCCTGACACCAGACTCATCGGTGCCGAGGGACTTCAGGTGCCGAAGAAGAACGGCACGTCGAACGTACCGCCAGAGCCGCTGACAGGGAACCGCCAACCCTTCGCGAGCTTCTGGACACAGGAGCCGATGGCGGAATCCCCCGTGGTGTTCAGCAGATCCACGCTGCTTACGCTGCCGTCGGCGTTGATGTTGAGCCGGATCTTGGCGGTCGCCGAGCCCTTGTCCGAGTAGGGCTCGTAACAGGTCTTGCGGACGCTGGTGCGCTTGGAGCCGACCACCGTCTCGACCTGGGAGCCGGCGAGCTTCTCGCCGCCGCCTCCACCACCGCCACCGCCCGTGCTCGCGCCCGGGACGTCGGGCCCGGCCGGACCGAGATCGAGGCCCTTGATGCCGGTGTTGGTGGGGGCCGCCGTGGTGGCGCCGGGCGCCGGGGTGCCCCCACCGGACTTGACGGCCACCTTGCTGCCCCCCGGGTCGGTGCTCGCGCTCGCGACCGGCGCCGGGACGGCGGCGCCAGGGACGGTGACCGTGACGGTGACCGTGGGTCCGGCGACCGTCTTCTCGACGATGCGCTCCTGCACCACCGTCTTGCGACCGACGACGAGCACGGCGATCACCACGCCGAGGAGCAGGCACGCGGCGGCGACCAGGCCGGCGATACCCTTGGACACGCCGGTCTTGTGCGCGATGTGCTCGAGCATCGTCTCGCGGTGCGCGTGCGGATCGAGCGGCACCGTGGCGAGGTTCGCCGTGGAAGGCGCTGGTCCCGCCGGCGCGAACGCGGTGGCCGGTGGCTTGGGCGCGAACGGATCGGACACGAACGGATCGGACTTGGCGACCGCAGCGACGGCGGGCGCGAAGGGATCGTCGTGCGCAGCCGCGGCGGGCTCGGGGGTGGGCGCGAGCAGGGGCGCCGAGGCGATCTGCGTGGGCAGGTCTTCGAGGTCGTCGTCGAGCTTGCGCGCCGCGGCGCGATCGAAGGGGATGACGTTGCTGCGCGAGGGCTGGACGACCGGCGCACGCGGCGAGGCCATCGGCGCACCGCCACCGCGGGTGGGGCCGGCCGGACGCGCGGAGCTGCGGTTGCCCTGCTGCGGACCGTTGGGCAGGAGCGAGGAGCGCGGCGCCATCGCGCCCGAGACCTCCTCCTTCACGAGGCGGTGGAGGTCGGTGAGCGTGACGAGCGGACGCCACTCCTCGAAGCCCTCTCGCCACACGAGCGTGCCGTCGTGCACACCACCCTGCGTGTACTTCGCGCGGAGCTCGGCGAGGCGGATCGGCCCGACCGGCACGTCGTCGATCGCGGCGTACCACTCCTCCGCGGGAGGATCGGCAGAGCCAGGGTTGCTGGAGCCCATGCCATGCGAGCCCATGCCATGCGGCGACGGCTCGTGCGTGGAAGGGGGCGGGGCGTCGTCGACCGACTTCTTGAAGGCGTTGGCGAGCGCGCTGCCCTCGGGCTTGGGCGCGGGCGCAGCGCCGGCGCGCGGCACGGCCCCGGGGACGGCCGGCCCGGTACCGGTGGTGGGGCGCGGTGCGGTGGGACCGGTCCCCCGCGTGGTCTCGGTGGTGGGACGCGGCGCGACACCCGTGGTCGGACGAGGTGCAGCCGCGGTGGTCGGACGGGGTGCGGCGCCGGTCGTCGGACGCGGAGCCGCAGGCGCCGCCGGGGCGGTCGGCGCCGCCGCGCGGGGAGCGGCCGGGGCGCCAGCGGCGGGGCGGGGCGCAGCGGGCTTGTCGAGGTTGAGGTGCGCAGCGGCCTCCTCGCTCAGCGCGGTGACCTGCATGGTCTCGCCCGCCGTGGAAGGAGCGGCTCCGCCCTCGAGCGCCCGGATCTCGATCGTGTGCCCACACTTGCGGCACTTCATGCGCAGGGTCTTGCCCTGCACCTTGTCGTCGGCGATCTGGTACTTCGCCTTGCAGTTGTCGCACAGGAACTTCATCGGCAGCCCACTACCTTCCTCCGATTGCCGCGGGATGTCGAGGATCCGACGCTGTCTCGCCCGAGTGACAGCCCTCGGTCCTGACGGATCGAAGCGAAGAGAGATCTCTGTTCAGAGCAACGTGAGCAGATGTTCTTTGATCCCGTGTCGGGTGGTGTCGTCTGGTGCCTGACCGAGTGCGCGTTCCCACATCTCGATGGCCTTCAGCTTGAAGCCGGCCTTCTGGTAGAGGACCGCGAGGTTCTTGAGGGCGGGGAAGTGGCGCCCGTTGATCTCGACCGCTGTCTCGAGCGCCTGGATGGCCTCGAAGAGGAGGTTCTTCTTTCCGTAGAGCAAGCCAAGGTGGTAGTGCACGCGGTACGCGAGGGGGTCGATCTGTGAGCCGCGCCGCAGGTGGTTCACCGCGGTGTCGAGGTCTCCGGCCTGGTAGGCGGCGATGCCTGCCTGGAGTGACTTCTCGGCCTCGGCGCTGATCTCCTCCTTGGAGAGCTGTGCCGCGGAGTTGTCGCCCTTCTTGGCGAGGATGGCCTGCTCGACGGCCTTCATCACCTCGGTGATGCGGAACGGCTTCTCGATGTAGGCGTCGACGCCGTAGTTGGTGCGCAGGTCCTCGGCGTAGCGCCAGCCCCGATACACCGCGCTCACCATGATGATGGGGATCTGACCGTACTTCTGCGAGCCCTTGATGCGGCGACAGATCTCGAAGCCGTGCAGCTCGGGGAGCATGGCGTCGAGGATGATGAGATCGGGGACCTGCTCCTTGACCAGCCGCAGGGCGGTGGAGCCGCGGTCGGCCTCGAGCACCTTGTAGCCGCGGTCGGTGAGCACGCGCTTGAGCAGGCGACGGATGTCTTCTTCGTCGTCGACCACCAGCACGGTCTTGCCGTTGGCCGTGCCCGGGTTCGGGCCGGTGTACGAGCCACCGCTGGTCGGCACGGGGACGGCCCCGACGGTGGACAGATCGCTCCCGCCGCTGAAATCGCCCTCGAGGAGGCTGTTCTCGGGGCCCGCCTCGCGCTCGAGCTTCTCGGCGATGATCGACGCCGGCATGCGGTCGTCGCTCGCGTGACGACGCAGTGGAGGACGCGGTGGCAACGCCGGCGGAGGCGGACGCGGCGGCGGCGCGATCGGCGGCGAGCTGCTGACCGGCGCCTCGGCGAGCCCGAGCTTGACCAGCACCTCCTGCGGCACCATCGGGCCGAGGTAGTACGACTCACCGCGCGTCTTGAGCTCGTACGAGGCCTCGATGACCTTGGCGAGGATCGGCTCCGGCGCCACGTAGGGGAACACGCGCTTGCCGGTGACGAACTCGAGCTCGTCGATCACCCGCTTGTCGTCGGGGTTGGCCATCGCGAGGAAGATGCGCTCGTCCTGCACGAGGACCGGCAGCACCACGTGCCGCACCGCGATCTCGCGCGGCAGGAGCGCGAGGTGCTCGAGCGGGATCGCCACCTGCGTCAGATCGAGCCCGGGCACGCCGTGCTTCTCGCTGAGCGCGCGGAGCTTCTCCAACGCCTCGGCCGGGTCTTCCCCGGACTGGGTGACCTGCCGTTGCAGCGCGATCTTGCCGAGCGCCTTCTTGTCAGTCGTCATTGATACCGGGACCTGCGATCGTATCCGAGCACAGCGACGAGATCGAGTGTAAGGTACGTCCCATGTCTGACTCGTGGTCCGCCGAGCGGCGCGAGCTCGACCGCCTCCCGATCGAGCTCCGCGTGGAATACCGCCGGCTCAACTCGTTCTTCGCCGACTACACGAAGAACATCTCCAAGGGCGGCACGTTCATCCGCACCCAGAAGCCCTTGCCGCCTGGCACGGAGTTCGTTTTCGTGCTCATCGTCCCCAAGCTCTCCGAGCCGCTGCGGCTCAACGGCGAGGTGGTCTGGACGACCGAGGTCGCCAAGGCCTCCGACGACAGCCCGGCGGGCATGGGCATTCGCTTCAAGTACGTCGACGAAGCCGAGCGCACGGCGACCGAAGACGTGGTCGAGCGCCTGGTGAAGGACGAGCTCGGCGACCACATCTCGGAGCGGCTCCTGCGCATCAACCGCGAAGACGGTCGGTGAGCCTCGAGGTCCACGCGTGCGGCGTTTCCGGCTGATTCTCCCCGTGTTCGTCGCCGCGCTCTCGTGCGGGCTCGGTCTGCGCTTCGGTCTCGCGGCGCCCAAGCCAGCGCCCAAGGCCCCGCCAGCGCCGGACGCCGCGGGGCCACCCACCACGCTCGCCCACGCGCCGACCATCACCCGCGTGCGCGTCGAGGTGAGCCCCGGCGGCGCCGCGGTGCTGCACGAGATCTCCTTCCCCGCTGGCGCGCTCACCACGACGGGCGCGGGCGAACCGACGCTGTTCGTCGCGTTCTCGGCGCAGCTCCGCCCGCTCGCGGTCGAGGCGACCAAGCACGCGCTCGAGGGCGAGGTCCCGAGCGAGGTGGGCACCAAGCTCGAGCTGATCGACGTCCCGAACCGCCCCAAGACCGCCGCGCTCCTGCTCGGTCCTCCCGTGCAGTCGGGGCACGTGCTGCGACTACCGAAGGACAGCCAGCGGTTCGTGGTCCGCCTCCGCAGCGCCATCGCGACGGCGCCTGACCAGCGCTCCATCTCGATCCTCGCGCGACTGGGGGTCCGCGACGGTGCGCCCCTCGCCGTCGGCAGCGTCGAGATAGCGGCCATCCTCGGGGCCAAGGTCCGGGGCGCGCGAGCGACGTTTTGTGGAGTCGGCGCCGACGACCGGCCCCTCTTCGTGACATTTCCTGGCTATCCGCCTTCACCCGATGCCGGGACGATCGAGCCAGGGGCCGCGAATCGCTCGAAGAACGACGACCTCTGCCTCGACATCCTGATCTGACGCACGCCCCGTCCGCATCTTGACATGGTGCGTCATGAGCCCCATGGATGCGGGTCATGAGATGCCGGAACTTCCTCGGGGGCCTGCTCGTCGCCACGGCTGCGCCCCTCGTGGGCGGGCTCGCGGGGTGCACCGCCGAGATCCCCACCTTCGAGACCGACGACCCCCAGAAGGAGGTCTGTGGAGGCACGGTCTGCTTCACGCCGGAGCACGTCGCCGTCCGCAAGTGGGGCGACGGAAAGGTCACCGTCGCCGCCTGGCGCACCGGCTCGTGCACGCTCCCTCGCGCCGGTGTCGCGGGCGAGGCGATGCCCGGCCACGGGGTCGTCGTCGAGCTACACGGCGCGAAGCCAGGGCAGCGAGTGCCGGTCGTCTCTCGCGCGCGCACGGCCTCGGTCGACGGCGCGTGGATCACGCTGCACGCCCTCCGCGTCGACGGTCAGACCGGGCGCGCGTGGGCCGACGAGGAGGCCGTCTCCGGCGAGGCCACCATCCTCGACCTCGACTCGTCGCGCGGTCTGCTCCGCGTGCGCGTGCTCGCGCGCTGGTCGAGCGGCGTCACGAGCGAGCTCCTCCTCGACGTCGGCGACTGGGCGACCTGCACCCCGTGACCCCAAGTGCCGACCACCGCGGGGCCGAAGGCCCGTGAGCCCGGAAGCGATGTCGCGCAGGGGCCGCAGGCGCCGGAGCGGCGGCGCGTAGGGCGAACAAAAGCTAATACGTGATGTTGAAGCGGGTCATCTTGCGCCACAGCGTGGTGGGCGAGATGCCGAGCGCTTCGGCGGCCTTCTCGCGCGAGCCGTCGGCCTCGCGGAGGGCGGTCTCGATGGCCTGCCGCTCGGCGAGATCGACCACGTCGGAGAGCGAGCGCCCGGTCGGGGCGAGCGAGGCGCCGCGCACGCTCGGGGGCGTGAACGGCAAGTCGTCACGGGTGATGGTGCCGTCGCCCGCGAGCGCGACCGCCTGCTCGATCATGTTCTCGAGCTCGCGGATGTTGCCGGGCCACTCGTGGTTCTGCAGGAGCTCCACCACGCCGTCGCCGAAGCGGGTCTTGGTGCTGTGGCGCTTGCGGTACTTCTCGATGAAGAACTCGGCGAGCAGCGGGATGTCCTCGCGCCGGTCGCGCAGCGCGGGCAGCTGGAACCGCGCGACGTTGAGCCGGTAGTAGAGATCCTGGCGGAAGCTCTTGCTGGCGATCATCTGCAGGAGATCCTGGTTGGTCGCCGCGATGATGCGCACGTCGACCTTGATCGGCTTGTTCTCGCCGACCCGCCGCACCTCGCCCTCCTGGATGGCGCGCAGCAGCTTGGCCTGGAAGCTGATCGGGGTCTCGCCGATCTCGTCGAAGAAGAACGTGCCGCCCTCGGCCTCCTCGAACAGGCCCTTGCGGGCGTTGACCGCGCCGGTGAACGCGCCGCGCGCGTGGCCGAACAGCTCGCTCTCGAGCAGGGTCTCGGTGATGGCCGCGCAGTTCACCGGCACGAACGGGCACTGGGCGCGCTTGCTGTTGGCGTGGATCGCCTTGGCGACCATCTCCTTGCCGGTGCCGCTCTCGCCGGTGATGAGCACGGTGGCGTCGGTGGGGGCGATCTTCACGATGCGCCCGAGCACCTCGCGGATGGCCTGCGAGCGGCCGATGATGGCCTCGAACTTGTAGCGCTCGCGGAACTCGCTCGTGAGCAGCTGCACGGTGCCCGAGAGGCGGCGGTTCTCGACGGCCTTCGCGGTCTTGACCAGGAGCTCCTGCTCGCTGAACGGCTTCTGGATGTAGTCGAACGCGCCGATGCGCATGGCCTCGACGGCCGACTCGATGGTGGCGAAGGCCGTCATCACGATGACCTCGGTCATCGGTGAGCCCTCCTTGATGGCGCGCAGGACGTCGAGCCCGTCGTGCTGGCCGAGCTTCAGATCGGTGAGCACGACGTCGTAGGCGCCGCGCGTGCCGAGGTCGATCGCGGTCGGCCCGTCGGTGGATTCCTCGACCTCGTACCCCGCCCCGCGCAGGAGCAGCGCGACGGTCCGACACATGTTCTTCTGATCGTCGACGACCAGTATCTTCGCCATCGCGAGGCGAGCGTACTCTCTTCGTCAGCGAGGGGGCAGCCCTTCGCCCGTGCGCGTCGCCGAGACCGCGAACCGGGCGTCGCACGGCATGACCGAGAACTGCGGCGAGGGGCGCTCGGGCGCGACCGGCCCCACGATGTCGCGGCAGTCGCTGCCGGCCTCCATCTGGTAGGCGTAACGGAGCGTGCCGGTGAGGGTCTGCTTGTCGTCGCTCACCTTGCCCACGAACTCGTCGATGCGCACGATCGCGCATGCGCCGAGCTCGCGCTTCTTGTCGACGTCGTGCACCAGCGTGCGGGTCGACGTCTTGAAGCTGAGGGTGCCGGCCTTGTCGAGCGTGCCGACCACGGGCTCGGCGCTCGAGAACCAGTACGCGGTCTCGCCCTCCTTGCGCAGCGAAACCGAGAACGTCCACGGGCGTGGCGCCGCGTTGATGATCTCGGCGCAGGTGGAGGTCGGATCGGCCTGCGCCGAGATGGCGTAGGCGCCGACCGACTCACCAACCGCGCGCGCGTCCTTGGCGCTGCCGAAGTAGTCCGAGCAGCCGACGAGGGCGAGGCCGACCAGGCAGACGAGCTTGCGCATGCGGACCGCCTATCCGACCGCGGCGGGCTGGGCCAATATCGCGGGGTGCCGGTCTCACCCTGGGATGTGCGGCTCGGGCTGCGGACCCTTTCGCTCTCGCTGGTGACCGTCGGGCTCGCCACGGTCGTGGACGTGGTGACGCGCGAGCGCGGCGTGCCGGGCACCGCCGCGACCATCGGGGTGCTCCCCGTCGTCCCGCTCGCCGTCGCCATCGCGGCGGTGGTCGCGATCGCGCCCGCGCGCTCGGGGGGCGAGCTGACGGGCCTGGTCGCGCTCGGGGTGTCGCCGCTCCGCGTGCGCGCCGCGGCGTTCTTCGTGGCCGCCGCGATCTCCGTGGGAGCGGGGACCCTGCTCGCGGCGCGTGGCGAGGTGGACGCGCTCTTCCCGGCGCCGGCCCACGCGAGCGACTACCGCCCCGAGGGCGATGGCTTCGTGTCTCCGCGCAAGTCGGTGTGGGTCGACGCGAACGATCAACTCGTCCGGCTCCCCGCCGCGCCGGCCGCGTCGGTCCCGGGCGAGCCCTCCCATCGCCGGATCGGGGCCGGCCTCGCCATCGCGCTCGCGGGCCTCGCGCTCTCGCTGTTCGCGGTCGCGCCGGTGAAGCGCTCGGCCGTGCGCGTGGGCTCGACGCTGGTGGGCTACGGGGCTGCGCAGGTGCTCGCCTTCCAGCTCTCCGGTGCCGGGCAGCTGCCCGCGCTCCTCTCCGGAGTGCCGGGGGCGCTGCTTTTCGGGCTCGTCCTGGTCGAGCTTTCCCGCGCGACGGAGCTGCGCAAGCCTGCGCGCTGGATCTGATGACCACCCACCACGAGACCCCTCCCTCCGACTGGATCGTCCTCGTGCATGGCGGCGCGGGGGACGTCGCGCCCGAGCGGCGGGCCACGCACGCCGACGGGTGTGCGCTCGCGGCCGAGGCCGGCGCCGCGGTGCTGCGCGCGGGTGGCACCGCGCTCGCGGCGGTGGAGGCCGCGGTGCGCGTGCTCGAGGACGACCCGAAGTTCAACGCCGGGACCGGCGCGTGCCTGAACGAGGACGGTCAGATCGAGCTCGACGCCTCGATCATGGACGGCGCCTCGCTGCGCGCGGGGGCCGTCGCGGCGCTGCCTCCGTTCAAGAACGCCATCTCGGTCGCGCGCGCGGCGCTCGAGGACGGGCGGCACGTGCTGTACGCCGGCGAGGGCGCGGCGCGATTCGCGGTGAGCAAGGGGTTCACGCCGGCCAAGCTCGAGGAGCTGCGGACCGACGCCGCGCTGGAGCGCCTCGCGCAGGTGCGCGCCGGGAAGGCCGCGGCGGGCTGGGCCGGCGGCACCGTGGGCGCCGTCGCGAAGGACGCCGCGGGCCACGTCGCCGCGGCCACGAGCACCGGCGGCATGGTCGACAAGCGCGCCGGGCGGGTGGGCGACTCGCCGATCGTCGGCGCGGGCACCTACGCGGACGACCAGACCGGCGCCGCCTCCACGACGGGCACGGGCGAGTCGTTCCTGCGAACCGCGTTCGCGGCGCGCGTCGTCACCGCGACCCACGTCCCGGCGCTCGGCCCGATGCTGGGCGCCGCGCTCGAGGCGATGACGGCGCGGGTGGGCGGCACGGGTGGCGTCATCCTGGTGGACCGCGACGGTCGGGGAGCGTTCGCGCGGACCACCGCCTCGATGAGCTACGCGCTCGTGCGCAGCGCGGCGGGCGCCGAGACCGAGGAGCGAGGCAGTTGATGCGCGTCGATCTGATCACGCTGTTCCCCGAGCTCTTCACCACGTTCCTCGCGACGAGCTTCGTGGGCCGCGCGGTCGACAAGGAGCTGCTCACCGTCCGCACCGCCACGCCGCGCGACTTCGGCCTCGGCAAGCACAAGTCGGTGGACGACACGCCGTACGGCGGCGGCTCCGGCATGGTCATGCGGGTCGACGTCATGGTCGCCACCATGGAGTCGCTCGACGCCGAGCCGCGCGCGCGGCGCATCTTGCTCACGCCGCAGGGCGCGCCGTTCGACCAGCGCGCCGCGGTCCGGCTCTCGGCGGAGCCCGCGCTCATGCTGATCTGCGGCCGTTACGAGGGCTTCGACGAGCGCATCCGCGGCCACGTCGACGAGGAGATCTCGCTCGGCGACTTCGTCATGACCGGCGGCGAGGTCGCGGCGATGGCGGTGATCGAGGCCACGGTGCGCCTCCTCCCCGGGGTGCTGGGCAACGAGAGCTCGGCCACCGAGGAGTCACACGCCGAGGCCACGGGCGGGATGCTCGAGTACCCGCAGTACACGCGGCCGGTGGAGTTCCGCGGCGCGACCGTGCCCGAGATCCTCTCGTCGGGTCACCACGCCCAGATCGAGGCCTGGCGCAAGGCGCAGTCGCTCGAGCGCACCCGCGCGCGGCGCCCCGATCTGGTGCGCCCGGAGGCCGAACCGATCCCCAAGGCTCGCAAGGCGCCGCGCCCGAAGCCCGAGGAGTAGCTACCCCAGCTCAGCCCTCGGTGTTGCCGTAGAGCGACTCGGCGATCGAGAAGGTGGCGGCCTCGAGCGACTGGTAGGCCGCGCGGATCGCGCCGACGTCCGCGCCCGAGTCGAGGTGGCCGCGCAGCGCCTTGGCGTCGTTGCGCAGGCTCTCGAGCACGTCGTTGGCGACGAGATCCTTGTAGCCGTCGAGCGCGGCCTCGGTCGTGTAGAGCAAGGTCTCGGCCTGGTTGCGCAGGTCGGCGAGCTCGCGGCGCATCACGTCGGCGTCGCGGTGCTTGTCGGCCTCGTTGACCAGGCGCTCGACGTCCTCCTGCGAGAGGCCGGAGGCGGGCGTGATGCTGATCGACTGGCCGCGGCCCGTACCGAGATCCTTGGCCTCGACGGCGACGATGCCGTTCGCGTCGATCTTGAACGTGACCTGGATCTTGGGGACCCCGCGCGGCGCGGGCGGGATGCCCGTGAGCTCGAAGCGCGCGAGCGAGCGGTTGTCGGCGGCCATCTCGCGCTCGCCCTGGAGCACGTGGACCGGCACGAACGGCTGGTTGTCGAGGGAGGTGGTGAACACCTCGCTGCGCTCGGTCGGCACCGTGGTGTTGCGCGGGATGAGCTTGGTGAACACGCCGCCGCCGGTCTCGACGCCGAGCGAGAGTGGGGTGACGTCGAGCAGCAGGACGTCGTCGATCTGGCCGAGCAGCGCGGCGCCCTGGATGGCGGCGCCGACGGCGACCACCTCGTCCGGGTTGACGCCCTTGTGCGGCTCCTTGCCGAAGAACTCCTTCACCGCGCGCTGCACGGCCGGCATGCGGGTCATGCCGCCGACGAGCACGACGCTGTCGATCTTGCTCGCGTCGAGCTTGGCGTCGGAGAGGGCGGCCTTGCACGGCTCGATCGTGCGGTCGATCAGGTCGGCGACCATGCCCTCGAGCTCCGAGCGCTTCATCATGCGCTGGAGGTGCACCGGGCCGGCCTTGCCGACCGCGATGAACGGCAGGTTGATCTCGGTCTCGAGCGACGAGGAGAGCTCGTGCTTGGCCTTCTCGGCGGCCTCCTTGAGGCGCTGGAGGGCCATGCGGTCCTTGCGCAGATCGATCTGGTTCTCGGCGAGGAACTGGGTGGCCAGCTGCTCGACGATGCGCAGGTCGAAGTCTTCGCCGCCGAGGTGGGTGTCGCCGTTGGTGGACTTCACCTGGAACACGCCGTTGGCGATCTCGAGGACCGAGATGTCGAACGTGCCGCCGCCGAGGTCGTAGACGGCGATGCGCTCGCTGTCCTTCTTGTCGAGGCCGTAGGCCAGCGCGGCCGCGGTGGGCTCGTTGACGATGCGCTTGACGTCGAGGCCCGCGATGCGGCCGGCGTCCTTGGTGGCCTGGCGCTGGGCGTCGTCGAAATACGCGGGGACCGTGACGACCGCGTCGGTGACCGTCTCGCCGAGGTAGGCCTCGGCGACCTCCTTCATCTTGGCGAGGATCATCGCCGAGACCTCGGGCGGGCTCATGTCGCGGCCCTGCACCTGCACCCAGGCGTCGCCATTGGCGGCGGACACGATCTTGTAGGGCGCGAGCTCGATCTGCTTGAAGACCTCGGGCTCGATGGTCTTGCGGCCCATGAGGCGCTTGACCGCGTAGATCGTGTTCTGGGAGTTGGTGACGGCCTGCCGCTTGGCGATCTGCCCGACCAGGCGCTCGCCGCTCGCCGTGAACGCCACGATCGAGGGCGTGGTGCGCGCGCCCTCGGCGTTGGGGATGACCTTCTGTTCTCCGCCGTCGACGATGGCGACGCACGAGTTGGTGGTCCCCAGGTCGATCCCGATGATCTTCCCCATGTCGAGGGAGCCACCGTAACAGGAATTCCGTTCGCTTCGGCGATCCCTTTTTCGAGGGATGTTCCGGTCGAGGGTTTTTCGACGCCCTAGCCCCGGACGCGGATGGCGACCGTGAGCTTGATGACGTTCTTGATGACGTTGGGCACGCGCTTGAACAGGTTGATCGAGGGCGGGCGCTTCTCGACGACCCGGACCGGGATCTCCTTGATGCGGATGCCGCCGCGCTCGGCGCGGATGACGAACTCGCTCGCGAAGACGTCCTTGTCGACCAGACAGCTGCGCACGGTCTCGAGCAGCGCCGTGCGGCGGAACGCCTTGAGGCCGTGGGTGTCGGTGCCCCGGAAGCCCAGCGTGACGCGGAGCAGGCCGTTGTAGAACATGGAGGCCGCGTGGCGGACCATGGGGCGGTCGTCCTGCGCCTCGCCGAGCAGCTTGCTGCCGATCACGAGGTCGGCCTCGGACGACTCGAGGATGGCGAGGGCACGGGCGTGGAAATCGACGTCGCAGAGGTCGATCTCCTCGCACACGACGAAGGTGCCACGGGCGCGGAGGATGCCCTCCTTCATCGCCTTGCCGTAGTTCGGCTCGCCGAGGCTGAAGAAGGTGACGTCGGCGTGCTTGGCAGCGAGCTCGGTGCCGATGCGCACCGTCGCGTCCTTGCTGCCGTTCTCGGCGACGATGATCTCGTACGAGAAGCCCCGCTCCGCGAACTTCTCTCGAAGCCCGGAGATGGCGTCGTACAGGATCGCCTCTTCGTTGTAGACGGGGATGACGACGCTGAAGTGGGGCGCTGGCCCGGACATGGGTCCGCGGACGCTAGCTGCCTCGAAAAGCCGTGTCGAGACACCTCGGTCCGGAGCCCGTGATAGGCTTGCCGCCCATGTCGCCGCGTACCCCTTTCCGTCGGGTGGCTTCGTCCCTGTTCGCCCTGGCGCTCTTCGCTGGTCCGTTCGCCCTCGCCAACGGCTGCGCCTCGCGCGGGCCCGACCTGGCGAGCCGCATGGGCACCGCGCGGGCGAACTACGAGTCCGTCGGCTACGCGCCGTTCGGGCCTTCCGAGACAGGCAAGGTCGAGGAGGGCAAGGACAGCCGTGTGGCCGTCAAGCTCAAGGAGGGCTGCTTCCTCGTCGTGGCGTTCGCCGGCGACGGCATCAAGACCATCGAGGCCACGCTCAACGACCCGGCCGGCAAGCCGGTCGGCGAGGTGAAGAAGCAAGAGGGTCAGGTCTCGGTCAAGCAGTGCGTCGCCGAGGCCGGCACCTACACCCTCGTGGTCAAGGGCACGGGCGGCGGTGCGTTCATCGTCCAGCCCTACCTGGGCGCGGGCAAGGGCGAGGGCGGTGGCCCCACGCCGACCCCGTGCGAGGGCCCCGACTGCGACGATCCGGGCGGCCCGGACCCGGGCGGCAACCCCGGCGGCACCGACGACTGCCAGACCGGCATCGATCTGAGCCCCGGCGGCAGCGCCAAGGGCAACAGCAAGAAGGCCAGCACCAACACGAGCGTCCACTGGTCGTGCGCGGCGAGCGACGGCCCGGCGGTCATCTACCGGGTGCACATCGAGGGTCGCCACAAGCTCGTCGTCGACATGACCGCGCCCTCGTTCGACGCCGTGATGGGGCTCTACCGCGCTGCCTCGGACGGCTGGCTCTGCGACTCGGTCAACGAGCTCGAGTGCTCCGACGACAGCGAGGGCAACACCGGCAAGGGCCACATCGAGGCCATCGTCGACACCGGCGACTACGGCATCATGGTCGGCGGCTACGAGCCCAACGACAAGGGCGATTTCGAGATCAAGACCCGCCTCGAGGACGCCCCGAGCCTCTCCACGATCTGCAGCGGCGCCCACTCGCTGGTGTCCGGCACCAAGAGCACCGACCTCATCGCGGGGGACGGCTCCAACTTCCGCGCGAGCTGCGGCAACAGCGAGGGCGGCGAGTCGCTCTTCAAGTTCGACCTCAAGCAGCGGTCGCGCGTGCGCGTCGGCGGCAAGGTCGCGGGCGGCAGCAACGTGGTGGTCTCGCTCCGCACGCGCTGCGACGACGCTACCAGCGAGGTCGCCTGCTCGGGCACCTGGCACATCGACGGCGTGTCGTGGACCGGCATCCGCGACGCCGGCAACTACACGCTGTTCGTCGACTCGAGCGACCCGGCCCTCACCGGCACCGCCGAGGCCACCATGGACATCGCGGCGGACGGCGGCGACGGCGCGGTCGAGTCCGACAGCTGCACGAGCGCCAAGGCGCTGCAGACCTCGGGCACCTTCAACTTCGACACCCTGCACGCCAAGGCCGACACCAAGGCGAGCTGCGCGAGCGACGGCGCCGCCGACCTCGTCTACAAGCTCGACGTCAAGGTCAAGAGCCGCATCTTCTTCTCGGCCACCGAGGACGAGGGCCGCCACGTGGTGGCGATCCAGAAGGCCTGCGGCGACACCAAGGGCGAGCTCTCCTGCGATCTGGTCGCGCAGAGCAAGGGCGTCGACGCCACCCTCGATCCCGGCAGCTACTTCGTGATCGTCAAGGGCAAGGGCAAGGACGACTTCGGCCGCGCCAAGATGTCGGTCAAGCTCCGCGAGCTCGGGCCGGCGCAGGCCGCGTGCAAGGCGGCCACCAAGCTCGTCGCCGGCACCGCGGTCAAGGACTCCACCAAGGACGCGCCCGACCGGTTCGCCTCGCAGGGCTGCGGCGGCCAGATCGCCCAGCAGTCGAGCGGCGACAAGGTCTACCAGTTCACGCTCAAGGAGAAGTCGAAGGTCAACCTGCAGCTCAAGGGCGGCACGTTCTACAACGCGATCATGTCGCTGCGCTCCGACTGCAGCGACCCGACCCGCAACGAGATCGTCTGCTCGAACACCTACAGCAAGACCATCGACCGCGAGCTCGATCCGGGCACCTACTACGTGGTCGTCGACGGGTACGGCGTGAAGAGCGAGGGCGACTTCAACCTCGAGCTCACGACCAAGCCGGTGAAGTGACGGCGCGCGAGCTCCGGGCCGCGCTGCTCTCCTGGTACGAAGGCGCCGCCCGGGACCTCCCGTGGCGGCGCACCCGTGATCCGTGGGCGATCTGGGTCTCGGAGGTGATGCTGCAGCAGACGCGGGTCGAGACCGTGATCCCGTACTGGGAGCGGTTCCTCGCGCGGTTCCCCACGCTGACGGCCGCCGCCGACGCGCCGGTCGACGACGTGCTCACGCTGTGGAGCGGCCTCGGCTACTACCGGCGCGCGCGGCTGCTGCACGCGGGCGCGATCCACGTGCGCGACGTGCACGGCGGCGTCGTGCCGGACGAGCCGGAGGCCATCCGCGGGATCCCCGGCGTGGGCGCGTACACCACGGGCGCGATCGCGAGCTTCGCGTTCCAGAAGCCCGAGCCGCTGGTCGACGGAAACGTCGCCCGCGTGCTGTGTCGGGTGTTCGGGATCGAGGCCGATCCGCGGCGCGGGGCCGGCCTGGCCGAGGTGTGGCGGCGCGCCGGCGAGCTCGTGGTGGGGGAGCGCCCCGACGCGCTCAACAACGCGTTGATGGAGCTCGGAGCCACGGTGTGCGCGCCGACCCGGCCGCGGTGCCTCGTGTGCCCCTGGCGAGAGGCGTGCGTCGCGCGACGCGAGGGCCGTGCCGAGGAGCTGCCGATACGCGTCGAGAAGGCCGCGCGCCCCCGGGCGGAGGAGATCGCGCTGGTCGTGCGTCATCGCGGGCGGCTCGTGCTCGTGCAGCGCAAGAAACAGGGCCTCTACGGGGGCCTCTGGGAGGCGCCCCGGGTCCCCGCGCGCGACGTCACCACCGCCTGCGAGCAGGTGGGCCGCGCGCTCGGGGGAGTCGTCTCGGCCGAGGGAGGCGAGGGCCGCGTGGTCGAGCACGTGCTCACCCACCGCGAGCTCCACGTGCGCGTGTTCCAGGCCGAGATCGACACGGAGCCGCGGCTGCAGGCGAACGACACGTGGGACGCCGTCGCGGTGGTGGAGCACGCCGAGGGGCGCGCGGTCTCCACGCTCGCGCGCAAGGTGCTCGCAGCTACGCCGGACACAGGAAGTGCGCGCGACGCAGCCGGCGATCCTCCTCCTCGAGCCCCAGCGCGAAGTCCGCGGCGAGCCCGATCGCGTCCGTGAGCATGCCGGCGGCGAGCGGCTCGCGGCCGCCGATCAGGAGCGCCCCCATGCGCCACGCCGGGCTCTCCAGCGGGAACACCCAGGCACGCGATCCCTCGAGGTGCGCGGAGAGCGCGTGCGGCACCGCGATCACGCGGGTGTCGAGGTCGAGGTCGTGGCCGAGGAGCTTGACGAGGGCGCGGTCCAGCAGGCCGGCCGAGAGGGGATCGACCGGCGCGAGCGCACCCCGTGGACCCCGCCCGAAGCGCGGCCCGAGCACGACCGCCGCCGGGCGACCGAGGCGCGCCGAGGCCTCTCGCGCCAGGTTCTGCGGCTCGAACGGGTCGAGCAGACGCACCCTCGCGTACACGCCGCTGTCGGGCGTGGGGCGCGGATGCGCGGGGGCAGCACGGCGGACGACGGCCATCGCCCTCGTGAACGGACCACCGCCTCGGGGGTGAAGCTCGGCACGGCCGCAGGCCAAATACTAGAGCCCGCGGCGGAACATGCGGGCGTAGTGCTCGCTGACCTCGGCGCCGCCGAGCTGCGTGAAGAACGTGCTGTACGACATCCAGATGGCGATGCCGTTGAGGTCGCGGAACACCGGCGGCAGGTAGATCGGCGCCTTGACCACGCCGTCGTGCGCGCGCGAGGCGAGCACCGGGATGTCCTCGTGCTCGATCTTGCCGACGAACAGGAACGGGATGAGCTCGGGGCGGTCGTGCTCGATGCAGGCGCGGATGAACGCGTAGTTGAGGACGATGCCCTTGCTGTAACAGAGGTCCTTGGTGAAGGGCGCGCCGCCGGTGGTGGTGCCGCCGCGGAAGATGCGGCGGGTGGCGTTGAAGCACTCCTCTTCTTCGTAACCCTCGGTGCGATACCAGTCGAAGACCTGCGCGAAGTCGGCGCCGTCCTCGGCCTTGTCGACGGCGATGACGCGGTCGTTGAGCCGCCGCGCGCGCCGCGGATAGGTGCGGAAGGTGAAGATCTCGAGGAGCGCCGCGAGGCCCTCCTGGGCGGCCGTCGTGCGCGGCGGGCCCTTGGCGAGCCAGCGGGCGACGGGCTGCGCCTGCCCGTTGAGCGACGTGGCGAGATGCACCCAGCCCTCGTGCACCTCGAAGAGGTCGATGTCGCGCATCGAGAACATCGCGCCGGTGCGGATCTTCAGGTAGTCGCTGCCGGCCGCCGCGTCGGCGAAGATGCCGTCGTCCTCCGAGACCCGGACCGTGTCCTCGCCGAAGTAGTTCGTGAGGCGGTGGTTGAGGATGTCGACGGCCTTGCGCGCGGGGACGTCCCGCGGGCTCGGCGGGCCGAGCTCGTCCTGCAGGTTGGTGAGCAGGCCGTAGAGCACGTGGGCGCTGTCGCGCACCGTGGTCTTGCCGTCCGGGTACTTGTCCTTGGGCGAGCCGTAGAGCTTGCGCGAGAAGGCGTAGAAGACGTTGGTGCCGCGCGCCTCGAGCATGCGCACGACGTCGCGGTACTGCACCGCCGTGGAGATGAGGATCTGCCCGAGCTGGTCGCCCTTGAGCTCCCGCGCCGCGTCGCGCGCGATCTCGTCGAACTCGGCCGCCTTCTGCCGCGGGTCGAACCCGAGATCGACGGTGCCGTAGTGCTCGGGCCCGACGACGGGGACGTCCTTGAACCGAGAAGCACGGAACTTCTCGAAGATGGTGGGGTCCCAGCGGAGGGAGTTCAGGACCCGGATCGGCCTCTGAGCGTCGACGATTCGCTGGGAGAGCGTGGCGACGATCTCCTTGTACGAGCGCCACGGACCGGCGACCGGCAACGGAGGGATCGAGGGGACGGGGTTCATGTCGACGTCGTTCGCGACGAAGTCGACGATGGGTGCATCCGGGTCGGCCTCACCCGCGACCACGGCATTCGGGGCCACCGGAGGCAGGACGACCGGCGGCTCTTCGACCACGGGCGGGTCGACGCTGCCAGCGCCGGCCGAAGGAGAATCACCGGCCTCGCGCGCGGCCGCCGCTGCGCGTTCGCGGGAAGCGTCTCCGCGGGCCATCGGCCATTTACATAGGCGAAATCGGCGTTTCTTGCAACGACAATGTCACTTTCCACCCTCCTCAGGCGGCCGATCGATGCGGAGACCGAACAGGCTCTTGAGGCGTTCCAGCATCACGCTGCGCGTCTCTTTGCGTCGATCGTCGTCGGGGCTGCGGGCCTCGAGCTTGGCCGCGAGCTCGGTCTGGCGTGTGGCGAGGATGTCGCTCAGGGCCTCGGCCACCTCGGGGTGACGCGAGAGGGTCGCGCGGAAGCTCGGCTCGTCGAGCACGAACGTGCGGGTGGCCCCGGCGGTGAGCACCGTGGCGGTGCGCGCGGCGCCGGTCACGAGGGACATCTCACCGAAGAACTGACCCGCGCCCAGCCGGAACAGCTCGCGGCGATCGTCGGCGGAGGTGACGATGGCCTCACCGTCGAGGATGACGTGCATCGAACGGCCCGGGTCGCCAGCGCGCACGATGACCTCGCCCGCGGCGTAGAGGTGCTCGTGTCCGTGCAGCGCGATGTCGGCGACCGCCTCCTCGCTGAGCGGCGCGAACAGCTCGCACCTCTGGAGCATCCGCACCCGCGCGTCCTGGTCCACCACCGCGTCGCGGGTGGGCGCGAGGTGCAACGTGCGGGTCGGGAACGGGAACGCGAGGCCGCTCCGCGCGAACGCGTACCAGAGCCGCGCGCGCACGTCGGCGTCGACCAGCTCGAAGTCCTCGCCGCGGCGGGTCCAGTAGCGGAACTGGTAGGCGACGCCGCTGTCGCGGAACGCGCTCACGATCACCATGGGCGCGGGCTCGGGCTCGATGCCGGTGACGTCGCGGATGGCCTCGAGCACCGCCTGCTTCACGAGCTCGGGCGGCGCGTCGTAGGTGGCGTCGAAGTCCACGTCGCGGCGGAACGTGCGCTCGCCGTGGCCGTAGTTGGTGACGGTCTTGGTGACGAACTCGTTGTTGGGCACGAGGTGGTCGACGCCGTCGTTGGAGCGCAGCGTGGTGGTGCGCCAGCTCGTCGCGAGGACGCGGCCGCGCCGCTCGAACGACTGCACGTGCACGATGTCGCCCACCTCGAAGGGCCGCGCGTATTGCACGAGCACGCCGGCGCCCACCTGCCGCAGCACCTCGGCCACGGCGGCGCCGATGCCGCCGACGACGACCGCGCCGGAGGCGAGCACGCCGAACGTGGTGACGCCGCCCGCGCGGAGGCCGATCAGCGACGCGACGAGGAACGTGACGCCGAGGAGGCTGTACCGGATCATCGGCCGCAGCGGGCGCTTGCCGTTGCGCCCGAGCACGAAGTCGGCGACCAGGACGAACGCCGTCTGCGCCACCGCGAGGGCGAGGGCGACCGCCGAGAGCAGCTTGAAGAGGCGGTCGATCTCGGACTCGCCCTGGGGCGCGAGACACCGGGCGCCGCTGATGACCAGGTAGAACCAGGCGAGCGACGAGGAGAGCCGGAGGGACTTCTTGAGCTCGGTGTGCAGGACGCTCGTGAGGAGCGCGTCGCCCGCGAGGATGAGCAGGGCGAGGATGGGCCCGAGGACCCCGACGTCGTCCAGCAGCCGGTGCCAGGGATCGATGTGGAAGGGCAGGTTCATCACCGACGCCCGCGCTTGACGGGGACGCTCACGGTGTTACCACGAAAGACGTCCCTTCTGCCCTGCTCGTCAGGTCGCCATTCGATGATCCCCGATGAGGTCGACCAGGGGGCCCGCGTCGTTCCGTTGTGCAAGCCCGGGGTTCTTCGCCGGGAAGCCTGAAGGTGCGACAACCAAGGCCCCCACCTAGCGTTCTCGCTAGGGGTTCATCACGGCACACCAACGGCAACGGCGGTTGGGGCTCTGTATTGCTGGTTTGCACGGGGTTGCTGGTTGGCCCTGGTTGCTGGTTTGCACGCGTGGGCGGCGGGGCGGGCTACTTGGCGAGGTCGATCGGGGCGCTCGGGTTCGCCTCGCCGATGCGGATGCGGCGGCCGCCGCCGATGCCCGTCAGGCGCACCACCGTGCCCGGCTGATCCGGCCAGCGGATCTCGACCGCCTTCGGCGAGCACGAGGCGCCGAGGCCGAAGGTGAGCGCCGTGTCGTGCTGCATGCCGAAGTGGCCGTAGCCGCCGAGGAGCTCCTTGGTGATGACCCGCGGGGTGCCGTGGTCGTCGACCACCACGCGCACCCGCGCGCCGATGCCCGCGCCGTTGGAGCCGCCCTTGCCCTTGCCGGCGAGGGCGATCTGCAAGAAGCCGTTCTTCTGCGCGCCGTCGTTCAGGGTGTTCTCGTAGAAGTGCACCTCGTTGCCGTTGGTGTAGATCTTCCCGCAGTCGCGCGCCGTGGAGCTGCCGACCACCACGTCGAGGTCGCCGTCGCGGTCGAAGTCGGCGATCGCGATGCCGACCGTGCACGGGTGGTGCAGGCCGATCGCCTCGCCGACCTCCTCGAACGTGCCGGGGGCGTCGTGCTTCTGGCGATACACGAGCGCGTAGTTGTCCGGGTAGTCGCTCGCGCCGACGATGAGATCGTCGAGGCCGTCGAGGTCGAGGTCGGCGTGCGCGACCATGATCCCGCCCTCGTTCCAGTCGCTGCCCACGTGCTTCCAGTCGAGGCCCGCGGCCGGGCGGCCAGGCCGCGTGAAGTGGATCGGGGCGTCGGCGGTGGGCCCGTCGTTCACGAGGAGCTCCGACTGATCCGACGACTCGCCGATGTGCCAGTGCTTGATCTCGGCGCTGTACAGGTCGGCCTTGCCGTCGCCGTTCAGATCGCCGCACGTGGTGGTGAAGGTGTTGCCGTTGTTGCGCCACGGCTTCGCGTCCTGCGCGGGATTCCAGAGGCCCGCGCTGCAGCCCGTGCGCGGCTTCGGGATCGTGGCCGGGCACTTCCCCGCGCCCTCGTTCGCGCAGTAGCAGCGGTAGAACTCGTTGTCGGAGTAGTCGACGTTCGCGTCTCCGGCGAACCCCGAGGCCTTGCCCACCTCCTGGAACGCGGTGCCCGCGAGGTTCTTGTAGAGCAGGTTCGACTGACGCCCGTACGCCGAGACGAGCAGCTCGGGGTAGCCGTCGCCGTCGAGATCGCAGGCCGTCACGCCGTACGCCGGGCGGTGGTTGAGCCCGGCGTCGAAGCCCGCGTTCTGCGTCTCGAGGCCCGAGCCCGGGGTGCCGTCCTTGAACGTGCCGTCACCCACGCCCTTGAAGAGGCGCGCCTGCACCCCCGCGTAGCCGCCGCCGTAGCTGCGGTACCAGAAGCCGACGAACAGATCGGGCACGCCGTCGTGGTCGACGTCGGTGAAGGTTGCGCTGGTGGTCGGCGGGAGGATGTCGCCCGGGATCTTCTGCACGTCGGAGAGCGGCGCGAGGGTGAACTTGCCCTTGCCGTCGTTGAGCAGGATCTCGTTGCGGTCGCCGAGGTCCTTGTCGAGCGCGGTGGGCTCGCCGTAGTTCGCGCCGGTGAACAGATCGAGGTCGCCGTCGCCGTCGACGTCCGCCGCGACCGCGAGCTGCGCCGAGCGGAGCTTGCCGTCCGCGGGCGGGGCCGTCGGGCGCACCGCGCCGAAGCCGCTCGCCTCGGTCTCGTCCACGAAGTGCCGACCGCCGCCCGGCTTGGGGCGGTTCATGAGCACCCGCCCCGCCGACCGGGGGTTCTTGGGGTCGATGCGCCCGGGCCCGCCCTGCACGAGCAGGTCGGGATAGCCGTCGCCGTCGAGATCGAGGGCCTGCAGGTGGTTGCCGTGAACGTCCAGGTGGTCCTTGTCGAGGTCCCACGCGGCGGTCTTCTTCACGAAGGCGAGCTTGCCCGTACCCGTGATCCCGTCGCATTTACCGGCCAGATCGGCCTTCAGCGGCGCCGGGCCCTCGCCGAGCAACGCGGTGAGCTCGTCGACGCCGGTCTCCTGCTCCGGAGTGGGAGCAGGTGTGTCGGACTTGGAGGAGCAGCTGGCGAGGACGAAGACGGCGGAAAGGAAGAGACGGCGCATGTCGCTCCGAGGATACCTCCGTCTCGGTTCGCTGCTACCTTTCGAAGACCATGGGAGGACGGTGGGGAAGGGTGGGCGTGCTGCGCATGGGCGTCTGCCTGGTGCTCGCGGGCTGTGCGGTGGGCGAGTCCGGCGTCGACACCACCGCCGATGGCGGCCCGAGAGACACGGGCGCGGGCGACGACGCGACGGCCGAGACGACCGACGCCGCGAAGGTCGACTCGACGGCCGACGCGATCGACACGGCGACGGACACGCTCGCCAGCGACACCGTCGCCGACGGCCCGACCCCAGACGCCACCCCGGACGCCACCGATGCCGCGACCGACGCCCCTGCCGACGCGATCGACACGGGCGCAGACGCGGGCACCACGCTCGGCCTCGTCGCCAGCATCACCGCCGGCACCTACCACTCCTGCGCCCGGCTCACCGACGGCTCGGTCAAGTGCTGGGGCTACAACTTCTACGGCCAGGTGGGCGATGGCACGACCACCAACCAGGCCGCTCCCCGGACCGTGCTCGGCCTGCTGAGCGGCACCCTCACCGCGCTGCGCGTGACCGCCGGCGGCAACCACACCTGCGCGCGCCTCTCCGACGAGACCGTGCGGTGCTGGGGCTCGAGCGCGATGGGCCAGGTGGGCGACGGCACCCTCGTGACCAAGCCGAGCCCCGTGTCTCCCACCGGGCTGACCAAGGTCGCCGAGATCGTCGCGGGCCAGGACCACACGTGCGCGCGGCTCACCGACGCGACGGTCAGGTGCTGGGGCAGCAACGCCTACGGTCAGCTGGGGGTCGGCACGCTCGTCAACAAGACGGTCCCTACTGCCATTGCTGCCATCACCAACGCGGCGCAGGTCTCGGCGGGCGCGCGAAACACCTGCCTCCGCCTCGCCACCGGCACCGTCAGCTGCTTCGGCGACAACGCCTACGGGCAGATCGGCGACGGCACCCTGGTCGATCGCACCGCGCCCAAGGCGGTCACCGGCGTGACCGGCGCGACCGATCTGGCGGTCGGCGCGAACCACGCCTGCGCGCTCATCGGCACCGGCGCGACGAGCTCGGTGAAGTGCTGGGGCTACAACTTCTACGGCCAGCTCGGCGACGGCACGACCACCAACCGGTCGACGGCGGTCACCGTGAGCGGCCTCACCAACGTCGTCGAGATCACCGCTGGCGACAGCCACACCTGCGCCCGCCTCGCCGACAGCTCGGTCAAGTGCTGGGGCTACGGCTTCTACGGCCAGATCGGCGACGCAGCGACCACCAACCGCTCGCTGCCCACCGCCGTGAGCGGGCTGACCACGGCGCTCGATCTCGACGCGGGCCGCTACCACTCGTGCGCGCGCCTCAGCGGCAACACCGCGGTGTGCTGGGGCTACAACGTGTACGGGTCGCTCGGCGACGGGACCAAGGCGAACAAGTCCACGCCCAGCCCCGTCGCGCCTTGATTCCCACCCGTTCGTTCACTCACTTCGTGACGCGGATCGGGTAGCCGACGGTCACCTTCTGCCCCGTCTTCGGGAACGTGAGCGCGCCTGCGGCCTTGTCGATGCACGCGAGGAACGCGGCGTCCGACACGCCCTCGCCCTCGGGCTTGGTGGTCAGGTTCGCGACCGTGCCGTCCTCCTTCACGTCGAACCGGAGCTTCAGCGTGCCGTCGGCCTTGGGCGCGTGCTCCTCGACGCACTTCTTCATCGCGCCGCGCGCGCTGCGCATGACCGCCTTGATCTCGCGGGGTCGCAGGTTCGCGGTGAGGGGAACGGCGACGGGCGCGGCGGGGATCTCGGTCATCGCCGCGAGCGCCTTCTGCACGTCGGGCAGCTGCGCCTCGCGGGGTGCACCGAGCAGGATCACGGGGGGCGCACCGGGACGCGACTTCACCACCACGAGGCCCTCCCCCTTCTCGAGCCGCCCGATCACCTCGGCGCTCGGCAGGGGCAGGTAGGCGTCGTAGCGCGCGGGGATCTTGTGGGCGCCGAGGTCGAAGAAGAACAC